>ENA-OQDF01000788-OQDF01000788.1-human-gut-metagenome-genome-assembly--contig:-NODE-788-length-13207-cov-2.254358_pt1 | contig 13207 bp, 20 predicted proteins | sample MGYA00242769_ERZ504597 | MGnify/ENA primary metagenome ERZ504597 (study PRJEB26092, sample SAMD00036305) | human gut metagenome | host: Homo sapiens | study: EMG produced TPA metagenomics assembly of...
GGAACAAGAAATGGACAGGCGCAGCTTACACAGTAGAACAGATATTGAGAATTAGTTGATCTGATGATCGAAAGAATTGAAGAAAGAGAACAGCATTAGGAATCTAATCCGTTGTGATCTTAAAAATGTAATAAAAGGTGGATGACATAAAATGAAAATAGCAGTTACAGGAAAAGGCGGCGTAGGCAAAACTACTTTTGCAGCAACGCTCGCGAGGTTGTATGCAGCAGAGGGCAGACCGGTACTTGCAGCAGATGTGGATCCGGATGCAAATCTTGGCCTGGCGCTGGGATTTGACGAGGAAACGCTGGATTCCATCGTACCAATCTCCAAATGCGTAAGCTTGTGGAGGAACGTACAGGTGCGACAGCAGGAAATCAGTTCTATCATCTGAATCCGAAAGTAGATGATATTCCGGATAAATATGGTAAGGTCTGCAATGGCGTGCGACTCCTTGTCCTGGGAACTGTCGAGACAGGCGGCGGCGGATGCGTATGTCCGGAACATGTAATGTTGAAACGTATTATCAACAATCTGGTACTGAGAAGAGAAGATGTGGTAATTCTTGATATGGAGGCCGGCTGGAACATCTCGGCAGAGGAACCACAGAGGGAGTTGACGCATTTATCGTAGTGATCGAACCAGGTGCAAGAAGCGTACAGACATACAAAAATGTCAAACGTCTTGCCAGTGATCTGGGTGTTACTCAGGTCAAGGTTGTGGCAAACAAGGTAAGAAATGAGGAGGATGAGGAATTTATCCGTTCCAGAATCCCGGCAGAAGACCTTCTTGGCATGCTCCATTACAACACGGAGGTTATAGATGCTGACCGTCAGGGAAAATCCCCTTATGATTTCAGTCAGACCGTAACAACTGAGATCACAAAAATAAAAGAAAAGATTGATCAGAATTCAAATCTGTAAAAACAGGAGGTATTAAGGTGACTTTATTTGATAGAGTTTTTAGCGGAAATGATGCTGTATTTGGTTTAACAGAGGGCGCTATCGACGGAGCAATCGCTCAGTACGGCGAAGACAAAGCTGTCAGCTTCCCGAATACCGCATACAGCCTTCCATGTTACTACGCTGTAACAGGAACAAAAGTTACAACTTAAAAGAATTAAAAGAAGCTCTTGGTGTTGTTAAAACACTTATGACAAGAGAAAAAAGATTAAATGATGCATTTATGTCAGGTGTTGCTACAGCACTCTGCGCAGAATTCATCGAAGTTCTGAAATATATCGATGGTGCAACACCATACGAAGAACCATGCTACGGACATCTTGCAGATGCAGTTATCCGTGAACTTGGTGTACCGCTTGTAACAGGTGATATCCCTGGTGTAGCAGTAATCCTTGGATCTGCTCCTACAGTAGAAGAAGGCGTTGCTCTTGTTAAGAGTTATCAGGCACAGGGTATCCTGGTAACACTGGTTGGCGGAATCATCGACCAGGTTGCAGAAGCAGGAATGAAGACAGGTGCAAACGTACGTGTTATTCCGCTTGGAAAAGACGTTACAGCAGTTATCCATGTAGTATCTGTAGCTCTTCGTGCAGCTCTGATCTTCGGTAACGTAACACCTGGAGATGCAGGCACACTGATGAAATACACAATGGATCGTGTACCGGCATTCGTTAACGCATTCAAACCTCTGGATGATGTTATCGTAGCCTGTGGCGCAGGTGCTATCGCACTTGGATTCCCGGTTATTACAAACGAAACAGAAAATATCTTCCGTGTACCAAAGAGCCTGATCGTTCAGGAAGACGTAAGCAAATTCAATGCTACATCTCTTGAAGCACGTGACATTAAGATCAAGATCACAAATATCGATATTCCGGTTGCATTCGCATCTGCATTCGAAGGTGAGATCATCCGTCGTAAAGATATGCAGGTTGAATTCGATGGTTCCCGTGTAGACTGTGCAGAGCTTGTACAGACATGTGACGCTTCTGAAGTAGAAGATCACAAGATCACAGTAGTAGGACCGGAAGTAGACGACATGGAACTCGGAAGCAAGAACAGCATTGCATATGTTGTTAAAGTTGCAGGCAAGAACATGCAGCCTGACTTTGAGCCGGTTATCGAGCGTAAATTCCACAACTACATCAACTGTATCGAAGGTGTATATCATACAGGACAGCGTGACATGCAGCGTATCCGTATCAGCATTGATGCATTCAATGCAGGATTCAAGATCAAACACATTGGTGAAGTTCTTTACGCATCTGTGAAAAATGAATTTGACGCAGTTGTTGATAAATGTGAAGTTGTTATTTATACAGATCCGGCAGAATGTACAAGAGTACGTCACGAAGTTGCAATCCCGATCTTCGACAAACGTGATGAGCGTCTTGATACTCTGACAGATGAATCTGTAGATGTATATTACAGCTGTATCCTCTGTCAGGCATTCTCTCCAAGCCACGTATGTGTAGTAACACCAGAAAGACTTGGACTCTGTGGTGCCGTTTCATGGCTGGATGCAAAAGCAACACATCAGCTGGATCCTAACGGACCTTGCCAGGTAATCACAAAAGAACGTCCGATCGATGAGAACCTTGGTTCTTACGAAGACGTTGATGAAGCAGTTCAGAAATTCTCACAGGGTGCTCTGGAGCACGTTACACTGTACTCCATCATGCAGGATCCTATGACATCATGCGGATGCTTCGAGTGTATCTGTGGTATCGAACCATTCTCCAACGGTGTTGTTATTGCAAACCGTGAGTATGCAGGCATGACTCCTCTTGGAATGACATTCCCGGAAATGGCATCCATGACAGGCGGCGGTGTTCAGACACCTGGATTCATGGGACATGGAAAACATTTCATTTCTTCCAAGAAATTCATGAAGGCTGAAGGCGGTATCGAGCGTATCGTATGGATGCCAAAAGAACTGAAAGAATTCGTTGCTGAACGTCTGAACAAGACAGCTCAGGAACTTTACGGAATTGAAAACTTCACAGATATGATCGGTGATGAAACAGTAGCAACAGATCCGGAAGCACTGGTTGAATATCTTACAGAAAAAGGACATCCGGCACTGGCTATGGATCCAATGATGTAACTCCGCAAAGGAAATGAATGCTCGCATTCATTTCCTGGGGAGTTAACCCCTGAGTTTTGAACTGCGACGTAAAGCTGTTGCAAACAGCGGGTTGCGGGAAAATTCAGGGTTTGTAACTTACGCAAACATGAAATGCTTCGCAGGGAACGCGGCTTTGTAAACATTTCAGGTTTAATAAATCAAAGAGTGGAGATGTGCACATGTTAATCAACAGAATCTTTAATGGAAATGATGCAGTATATGCCTGACCGTCAATGCTGTGGACGAAGCAGTCAAAGAACATGGCGCAGACAAACCAGTGGGCTTTCCCCATACGGCATATTGCCTGCCATGTTATTACGCAGTAACAGGCGTAAAGGTCAAAACATTGGGAGAATTAAAAGAGGCCCTGGGCGTTGTAAAGACACTCATGACCAGAAATCATGAGCTGGACGACGCACTGATGTCAGGGGTAGCAACCGCACTCTGCGCAGAATTTATTGAAGCTCTGAAATATCTGGATGGAGCGGAACCATACAGCGAGCCGTGTTATGGACATCTTGCAGATTCAATTATCCGTGAGCTTGGAGTACCGCTTGTAACGGGTGATATCCCTGGCGTTGCTGTTATCCTTGGATCAGCTCCGACTGCACAGGAAGGTGTTGATCTGATCAAGAGTTATCAGAAACAGGGTATTCTTGTAACACTGGTTGGCGGTATTATCGATCAGGCAACAGAACTTGGACTGAAGATGGGGTATAATGTAAGAATCGTACCACTTGGCAAAGATGTAACATCTGTTATTCATGTAGTATCTGTGGCAATCCGTGCAGCACTGATCTTTGGTAATGTAACACCTGGAGATGCCGGCGCATTGCTTACATATACAAAGGACAGAGTTCCGGCTTTTGTAAATGCTTTCAAACCAATTGATGATGTCATTCTTGCGGCAGGTGCAGGTGCAATCAAACTCGGCTTCCCGGTTATTTCCAATGAAGATGAGAATATCGTAGAAGTTCCGGGCGCATTGATCGCATGCCCGGATGTGGCTGATTTCAATAAGGTTTCACTTGAAGCAAGGGGTATCAAGATCAAAATTACAGATATTGATATTCCGGTTGCATTTGCATCTGCATTTGAAGGTGAGATCATCCGTCGTAAAGATATGCAGGTTGAGTTTGATGGTTCACGTGTAGACTGTGCAGAACTTGTACAGACAAAGAATATGGATGAAGTAGAAGACCACAAGATCACAGTTGTAGGTCCTGAGGTAGATACTTTTGAAGAAGGCAGTAAACACAGCCTTGCTTATGTAGTTGAAGTTGCAGGTAAGAAGATGCAGCCTGACTTTGAACCGGTTATCGAACGTAAATTCCACAACTACATTAACTGTATTGAGGGAGTTTATCACACCGGCCAGAGGGATATGTTCCGTATCCGAATCAGCAAAGATGCATTCAATGCCGGATTCCGTGCAAAACATTTTGGTGAAGTGCTTTATGCACAGGTCAAAAATGAATTTGAAGCAGTTGTTGATAAATGTGCGGTTACAATTTACACAGATCCTGCAGAATGTACCAGAATCCGTCATGAAGTTGCAATCCCGACATTTGACAGACGAGACGAACGTCTGGATACTCTGACAGATGAATCTGTAGATGTATATTACAGCTGTATCCTCTGTCAGGCATTTTCTCCAAGTCATGTATGTGTAGTAACACCAGAAAGACTTGGACTTTGCGGTGCCGTTTCATGGCTGGATGCAAAAGCAACACATGAACTGGATCCGAACGGACCATGCCAGGTGATCACAAAAGAACGTCCGATCGACGAGAATCTTGGCTCTTATGAAGATGTAGATGAAGCAGTTCAGAAATTCTCACAGGGAGCTCTGGAACATGTTACACTGTATTCTATCATGCAGGATCCTATGACATCCTGTGGATGTTTCGAATGTATCTGCGGAATTGAGCCGTTCTCTAACGGCGTTGTTATTGCAAACCGTGAGTATGCAGGTATGACACCGCTCGGAATGACATTCCCGGAGATGGCATCCATGACAGGTGGTGGTGTTCAGACACCTGGATTTATGGGCCATGGAAAACATTTCATTTCTTCCAAGAAATTCATGAAGGCTGAAGGCGGTATTGAGCGTATCGTATGGATGCCGAAGGAGCTGAAAGATACTGTAGCAGAACGTCTGAACAAGACAGCACAGGAACTTTACGGAATTGAAAACTTCACAGATATGATCGGTGATGAGACAGTTGCAACAGATCCGGAAGCGCTTGTAGAATTTTTAACAGAAAAAGGCCATCCAGCCTTGTCAATGGACCCAATGATGTAGTATAATATATACGTTTATTAATTAAGAGGAGGCTTATGAGAAATGCCGTTTAATCAGAAACCACAGAAATTTAACGCAAAGATCAACTCTGTCACAATCGGTAACGGAGACAAGACTGTGACTATCGGAGGAGAAAACTCCTTCCCATTTTATAGCTTTGATGCACCAACAGAAAACGCACCGAAGATCGGTGTTGAGATTTCTGACCTTGGACTGGACGAATTTTCCGAAGGCGTAAAGGCTTACTATGAAGGTGCAACTACTATGGCTGATATCGCTAAAAAAGCAGCAGCTATAGAAGGTGCAGATTTGTTGCCCTGATTCTGGATGGTGGAGACCCGAATGGAGCAAACAAATCTGTTGAAGAACTTATCGGGGTTGTTAAAGAAGTAGCAGATGCTATCGACTGTCCACTGGTTGTAGAAGGCTGCAAGAACGTAGAGAAGGATGCGGAACTTCTCCCAAAAGTTGCAGAAGTACTTCAGGGAAGAAATGCACTTCTTCTTTCCGAAAAAGAAGAAACTACAAAGCAATCGGTGCAGCAGCAGGTCTTGCTTATAATCAGATCGTTGGTGCTGAATCAGCCGTTGATATCAACCTTGCAAAACAGCTGAACGTTGTTACTACACAGCTTGGTGTTGATGCGAAGAAGATCGTTATGAACATCGGTAGTGCAGCAGCTGGTTACGGATATGAGTACGTAGTATCTACTATGGACCGTATCAAAGGTGCAGCATTAGGACAGAATGACAATATGCTGCAGATGCCTATTATTACACCTGTATCCGCAGAGACATGGGCAGTTAAAGAAGCAACAGCTTCTGAAGCTGATATGCCTGAATGGGGATCAGCAGATGAGCGTGGAATCGATATGGAAGTTATGACTGCTGCAGCTGACCTTGCAGCTGGTTCTGATGCCGTAATCTTAAGACATCCGGAATCAATTAAGACTATTTCCAAAATGATCAAAGCACTTGTGTAAATAATAGGAGGAATAATTAGCCTATGGCACTGAATGGTATTCAGATTTTAAATTAACACCAAAGAAAAACTGTAAGGAATGTGGATGTCCGACATGTATGGCTTTCTCCATGAAAGTTGCACAGGGCGCAATGAAAATTGAACAGTGTCCACATATGTCTGACGAAGCACTGGCTTCCCTTTCTGAGGCAACTGCTCCGCCGATGAAGACAATCAAGATCGGAACAGGCGATGCAGAGTTCACACTCGGTGGAGAAACTGTTCTGTTCAGACATGAAAAAACATTTGTAAGCAAACCAAGATATGCTGTATCTCTCTGCACATGCATGGATGATGCAGAAGTTGAGGCTAAACTTGCAGAAATCCCACATGTAGACTATGACCGTATCGGTGAAAGAATGCATGTAGAACTTGTATACGTGAACTGCGATGCAGAAGCAGATGCTGCTAAATATACAGCACTTGTAGAAAAAGCAAAAGGTCTGGGAAGAACTCTGATCCTTGGATGCACAGATCCAGAAATCGCAAAAGCAGCTCTTGAAGTATGCAAAGATGGCAAACCGGTTCTTAACGGAGCAAACGCTTCCAACTATGAAGCAATGAATGCTGTTGCAACAGAAACAGGAGTAGTTCTTGGAGTATCCGGAAAAGACATCAACGAGCTTTACGATACCGTAGCAGCTCTTGAAAAACTTGGCAACAAAAACCTTGTTCTTGATACAACAGGTGCTGACATCAAAGAAACATTTGCAAATACTGTAATGGTTCGTCGTGCAGCTCTGAAAGATCAGGACAGAACATTTGGATATCCATCCATCGTTAACCTGGTTAAACTTGCCAAAGGTGATCATCATTTACAGGCAGCACTTGCTTCCGTATTTACAATGAAATATGGTTCCATAATCGTTATGGAACAGATGACATATGCAGAGGCTCTTCCACTGTTTGGTCTTCGTCAGACGTTTATACTGATCCACAGAAACCGATGAAAGTAGAGCCGGGTATCTACCCACTCAACGGTGCAGATGAGAATTCTCTCGTTGTTACAACCGTAGACTTTGCTCTTACATACTTCGTAGTTTCTGGTGAACTGGAACGTTCCGGTGTACCGCTTAATCTGGTTATCAATGATGCAGGCGGACTTCCGTACTGACATCCTGGGCAGCTGGTAAATTCTCCAGCACCAGCATTTCTGAGTACATCAAGACAGAAGTTGAGCCGAAAGTAAAATGCCGTAAACTCGTTATCCCTGGTAAAGTGGCTGTTCTTAAGGGCGACCTTGAAGCAAAACTTCCGGGATGGGAGATTATTGTAGGACCTAGAGAAGCAGTTCAGCTTGTGAAATTCTTAAAAGATATGCAGCATAAGCCGGCATAAAATATAATTTTTCTCAGGGAGGAGGAAACTCCCTGAGACATTAAAAACCATGTAAAGGAGAACACAGGTATGGCAAAATTTGTTACTATTGGAGAGAGACTTCCACAACAGCACCAGCAGTTAATAAAGCATTTACAGAGAGAGATCCTGAGCCGATCCTCAAAAGAGCAAAACAGCAGCTCGATGCAGGTGCTACATACCTCGATGTAAATATCGGACCAGCAGAGAACGATGGACCGGAACTGATGAAATGGGCTGTAGAGCTTCTGCAGAGCAACTTTGACAATGTTCCGCTTGCACTGGATACTTCCAACGTTGCAGCTATCGAAGCTGGTATTTCTGTATACAATCGTTCCAAAGGAAAACCGATCGTAAACTCCGCTGATGCTGCAGGAAGAATCGGTTATGTTGATGTTGCAGCTGCTAATGATGCAATCGTTATCGCTCTTTGCAACGGTGAAGGAATTGCAAAAGACAATGATGAACGTATGATGTACATGCAGACTCTGATGGAGAGAGGTATGGAACATGGTATGGATGTTGAGAACGATATGTGGTTCGATCCGTTATTCCTGGTTATCAAAGGAATGCAGGACAAACAGATGGAAGTTCTTGAATTCATCAAAATGATCTCTGATATGGGAATGAAGAGCACCGGTGGTCTTTCTAACAACTCCAACGGTATGCCGAAACATATCCGTCCGATCATGGACTCCGCTATGGTAGCTATGGCTATGATGCAGGGACTTACATCCGCAATCGTTAACCCTAACGACCTGCGTCTGATGGAAACAATCAAATCCTGTGATATCATCAAAAATAATTACCTGTACGCAGATTCCTATCTGGAAATCTAATCAGTCTGACTTTTTTACGGCTGTAGATAAAAAAAGGCTGGAGCTTCGCGGCCTCTGGCCTTTTTTATAAATATCAATAAGTCTGACGCCCAACGCCACAGCTGAAAGACAAGAATATTCACGAGGCGAGAAAGGTGGTTACCGCATGTTTAAGGTGACATTTGCATTTGAAAATGGCAGTGAGGTAGAAGCATTTGCCAATGCGGGGGATAATCTGCTGGAGGTTGCACGTGGTGCGAACGTGGCAATTGATGCACCATGTTCCGGAAACGGAGCCTGCGGAAAGTGTCGGGTGCAGTTAAAAGGCGGAGAACTGGACTCAAAGAAAACTCTTCATATTTCTGATGAGGAATTTGAAAAGGATGGCGTCTGGCATGCATGAGCAAAATCTGCGCGGATGTGGAAGTACTTGTGCCGGACATCGCATCTGCTTACAAAAGCAGAATGAAAGTGGCAGACTTAAGTTCTAAAGAAGAAATCGCAATTTTGAAAAAGCAAAAAATCAGGTCGAAGAGACCGGAATTCAGTTAAGAAATAGTCTGGAAGTTGTAGAACTCCAGATGACTGAACCAACACTGGATGATACCATGCCGGATGTTGAGAGACTGACAAGAGCACTTCGCAAATTTATGAATCTGAAACGGATCAGAGTTCCGTATGCAGTTCTCCGTAACTTCCGGATGTGCTCCGTGCAAGTAAATTTTCAGTGAAATGTGTGGTCCGCGTAACACCGGATGATATGTTTGTCTATGATATTTTTGATGCAAAAGAAGACGTGATCATGGGTGGACTCGCAGTAGATATTGGTACAACAACCGTTTCTGCTGTCATCATCAATATGGCTACGGGTGAAATCCTTGCCAAGAGTTCCTCCGGTAACGGACAGATCCGTTATGGTGCGGATGTTATCAACCGTATCATTGAGACAACGAAACCTGGTGGAATCAAAAACTGCAGGATGCAGTGATCAAAGAAACAATCAACCCGATGATTCATGAGATGTGCAGAAGCATTCACCTTCCGGAGAATCAGATCTATCGTATGTGTGTGGCTTCCAATACGACAATGAACCATCTGTTTGCAGGAATTAATGCAGATTACCTGCGTACAGAACCATATATTCCGGCTTTCTTTAAAACAAATTCGCTGTTTGCATCAGACGTCGGAATTGAGATCAATGGAGATGCCCATATTATTATGGCACCGAACATCGGAAGCTATGTGGGTGGCGATATCACAGCAGGTACACTGGTAAGTATGATCTGGAACAGACCGGAATTTTCACTGTTTATCGACCTTGGTACCAACGGTGAGCTCGTTTTTGGAAACTCTGATTTTATGATGAGCTGTGCCTGCTCTGCCGGACCGGCATTCGAAGGTGGAGATATCAGCTGCGGTATGCGTGCGACAGATGGAGCAATCGAAGCATGTACCATTGATAAAGAAACCATGGAACCGACATACAGAGTAGTCGGTGAACCTGGAACCAAACCGGTCGGTCTTTGCGGTTCCGGTATCATTGATGTGATCAGCGAACTGTTTATGACTGGAATCATCAACGAAGGGCAAATTTGTCCGTGAAGGTAAGCGTGTCCGCCATGACCATTATGGAATGGGCAGCTATGTGATCGCATTTGAGGAAGAGGCAGGATCTGTAAAAGATGTTGAGATCACAGAAGTAGATATCGACAACTTCATCCGTGCAAAAGGAGCTATTTTCTCTGCAATCCGCACGATGCTGTCTTCGCTTGATTTTGATGTATCCATGATTGATGATGTTTACGTTGCCGGTGGTATCGGAAGTGGAATCAACATGCAGAATGCAGTTAATATCGGAATGTTCCCGGATGTTCCGCTTGAGAAATTCCATTATATTGGTAACTCATCACTGACAGGTGCTTATCTGATGCTTCTTTCCACACAGGCCGAGAAAAAGACCTATGAACTTGCATCAAATATGACATATATGGAGCTTTCGACAGTTCCGACTTACATGGATGAATTCGTGGGAGCATGTTTTATCCCACATACCGATGCATCTATGTTTCCGAATGTGCATCAAAGATAATATCCAAGTGTGAAAAATACAAATGCTGTTCATGCTTGCAGGATAAAGCATTTGTTTAATAACTTAGAAGAGGTGTGTTATGAGTTCTGACGTAAAAACAACAACATTTAGTCCGGCAGAAACAGAATCTGTAGGAGATAAACTGGGATATGGAAAAGACAGCAAAGAGCGTCTCCCATGGGAACATTATCTGAGCCAGTATCAGGAATCAGATCCAAAGGAAATTGCTGCAAGACTTGGCATTTCCTATGATGAAGAACAGAAGTATTTTACTTCTGAAATTTCTTGGGACGGTTTATCAGATTTCCTGGCCGGATTTTCAGGTCAGCCACGAAGCGGATGATATGGGATTTTATCCTCTGGAAACCATGACCTATGCCAGAACTCTGACGATTCGTTTTCTGCTGAATGGTGCGGAAGCATCAGGTAGCGGGAAATTCAAAACCTACAGAGAAATGCCGTGGGGTGAAGTATACCTTCGACAGTTTGACGGACGCTGTATCAAGCGGCTGGCATTCTCCTATGGAAACCGTATCAAAGATTTTCAGGCAATCATGAACACATGCACTGTGTTCCGGTGAAGCATGGAGACATTGCTTATAAGCTGGAGATCTTTCCAGATTATCTGGTACAGATGATCCTGTGGGAAGGAGACGATGAATTTCCGCCATCCTCACAGATTCTGTTTTCGGATAATTTTCCGATATCTTTTCAGGCAGAAGATATGGCTGTTATGGGCGATGTGATCATCGGATCACTGAAGTCCTTTGCGAAATGTATATAAAATGTATATAAAAAGGAGGTAACTTTTATGGGATTCAAAGTGACATCGAAATTGCACAGGAGTGCGAAATGCTGCCAATCACAAAGATTGCAGAAAAAGCAGGTATTGATGACAAATATCTGGAGCAGTACGGAAAATACAAAGCAAAAATTGATTACAATCTCCTGAAAGAGAGTGACAAGAAAGATGGAAAACTGATTCTTGTAACTGCAATCAACCCGACACCGGCTGGTGAAGGAAAGACTACAACAACAGTAGGTCTTGCAGATGGTATGCAGAAGCTTGGAAAGAGTGTTATGGTTGCTCTTCGTGAGCCATCTCTCGGACCGGTATTCGGTGTCAAAGGCGGCGCAGCAGGCGGTGGTTATGCACAGGTAGTTCCGATGGAAGATATCAACCTTCATTTTACAGGTGACTTCCATGCGATCGGTGCAGCAAATAACCTTCTTGCAGCAATGATTGATAACCATATCTTCCAGGGCAATGCACTGAACATTGATCCAAGAAAGATTACATGGAGAAGATGTGTGGATATGAATGACCGTCAGCTTCGTAATGTAGTAGACGGACTTGGCGGAAGAACAAATGGTATGCCTCGTGAAGACGGATATGATATCACAGTTGCATCTGAGATCATGGCAGTTCTTTGCCTTGCAAGCGATATCAAAGACCTGAAAGAAAGACTTTCCAAGATTATCATCGGATATACATATGGTAAAGTTGCTGAGCAGAAACCGGTAACTGCTGGTGATCTTCATGCAGAAGGTGCTATGACTGCACTTCTGAAAGATGCCCTGAAACCAAACCTTGTTCAGACACTGGAACACGTTCCGGCAATCGTTCATGGTGGACCATTCGCAAACATCGCTCATGGATGTAACTCCGTAACAGCTACAAAGATGGCTCTGAAACTTGCTGATTATGCAATTACAGAGGCTGGATTCGGTGCGGACCTTGGTGCAGAGAAATTCCTGGATATCAAATGCCGTATGGCAGACCTGCACCCAAGCGCAGTTGTTATCGTAGCTACTGTACGTGCTCTGAAATATAATGGCGGTGTTGCAAAAGCTGACCTCAACAACGAAAATCTGGAAGCACTGGAGAAAGGTATCCCGAACCTTCTGAAACATGTAAGCAATATCAAGAATGTATACAACTTCCTTGTGTTGTTGCTATCAATGCTTTCCCGACAGATACAAAAGCAGAGCTTGATTTTGTAGAAGCAAAATGTAAAGAACTCGGTGTAAATGTAGCTCTTTCTGAAGTATGGGCAAAAGGCGGCGAAGGTGGAATCAAACTTGCTGAAGAAGTTCTTCGTCTGGTAGAAGAACCGAACGACTTCTCCTATGCATATGAGCTGGAAGGCTCTATCGAAGACAAATTGAACCAGATTGTACAGAAAGTATATGGCGGTAAGAGAGTGGTTCTGACAGCAAATGCTCAGAAACAGGCAAAACAGCTCGAAGCTCTTGGCTTTGGCAACTGCCCGATCTGTGTAGCTAAGACACAGTACAGTCTGACAGATGACCAGACCAAACTCGGTGCACCGACAGACTTCGAAGTTACTGTACGTAACCTGAAGATCTCCGCGGGTGCAGGCTTCATCGTAGCTCTGACAGGTGAGATCATGACTATGCCAGGACTGCCAAAGTACCGGCTGCAGAGAGAATTGATGTAGACGAGACCGGAAAGATTACTGGACTTTTCTAAGAATAAAGTCTCATATTAAAAAGGTATAGTTTTTA
>ENA-OQDF01000789-OQDF01000789.1-human-gut-metagenome-genome-assembly--contig:-NODE-789-length-13191-cov-4.026715_pt1 | contig 13191 bp, 16 predicted proteins | sample MGYA00242769_ERZ504597 | MGnify/ENA primary metagenome ERZ504597 (study PRJEB26092, sample SAMD00036305) | human gut metagenome | host: Homo sapiens | study: EMG produced TPA metagenomics assembly of...
CAGGTTAAGACATTGAGAAACTCAGATGATAACATAAATTCATCTGAGTTTTTGTGCTTTCGGTTATAAAAAAATTGAGACATACCTGCTACTTGACAAAAATTATCAGTTAGTATAAGCTATCTGCATAAGGTTATTGAGAAAAATCGGCTATAGCAATCCTCGTAAATAATGCATTTAAGACAGTTCAGCAGAGTGTGAAAGACAAGGAAGATATCTGCAGGCGTGCTGACGCACGGCAAAGATATCTGACGCAGGGTTTCACACTCTGATGGGCTGGATTAAGATGCATTATTTACGAGGATTGCTATAGCCGATTTTTCTCAATAACCTTATGCAGATAGCTTATACTAACTGATAATTTTTGTCAAGTAGCAGGTATGTCTCAATTTTTTATAACCGAAAGCACAAAAAACTCAGATGAATTTATGTTATCATCTGAGTTTCTCAATGTCTTAACCTGACAGGTCATTAAACCTGTCTGTGATTACTTCATTACTTATTATTCTGATCATTCTCAAGTAACTGATTTATGTGATTGCCATGAGATTTGAAAATTGTTCTTATCTTTTATATGTCAGATCCACACAGAACCTGTAATATCACCGTTAATTACATAATATGCTTTGTTCTCTTCAGGTTTGATATAAATCTTAATATCTTTGAGATCTTTCTCCTTTTTACCCAGTTCGTCTGTCCAGATTCTTCTGACATTACTTAAAATATTTTTTGTATATACTTCTCTGCCCATGAACTGAATATATACTTCTGCTGTTGCTTCTTTCTTAGTGGTTCTTCTTGTTGTCTTCTTCTCGGCAGCGGTCTCTTCAGCCGGTTTCTCAGCTGTCTTAGCAGGAGCCTTCTTTGTAGTTCTTTTCGTTGTTTTTGTTGGTTTTGCAGCAGTCTTTGTTGTTTTAGCTGTCTCTTTTTTCTCGGCTTCTTTCTCTGTTTCTGCCGGTTTCTTTTCTACAGTGTCTGCTGCTTTAGCTGTTTCTTTCTTCTCGGTTTCTTTCTCTGCTTCTGCTGATTTCTTTTCTGCAGTCTTTCTTGTTCTTCTTGCTGCCGGTTTCTTTGCTGTTGTTTCTTTCTTTACAGTCTCTGTTTCAGCAGTTTCTTTCTTGTTTGCTTCTTTATTTACAGCTACTTCTTCAGCAGTTGTCTTTGCAGGAGCCTCTTTAACTTCGGTTGTCTTCGCAGTGGATGTGTTGAGATCTGCTGTAGTTGCTTTTGTTGCCATATGATTAGCCTCCTTACAAGGTATAAGTATTCGTAACTGCTCAGTTTTGTACAGTTACAGGTATTCTTATGTTACCGAAAATATGATAAACAGTAACATTCTTTTATGAAAATAGAATACTACGAATCTTCTGCTTTTGCAATGTTTTTCTGTTTTTATAATTTAGGCATCTTATGAACAGTAACATGAACCGCATTATTTTTTACTCTGTATCCGTCATTTTCTATAGTCCTAGATTCTGCAGATCTTCCTTCATATATGCCGAAAGTCTCCTCTGAAGTTCCTCATTCTGCGGAAGGCTTAAATCCCCGTCAAGGGACAGAATCTCTGCGGCCGTCTCACTGGCAGCCTTCAGGATATCAGCATCCTGATAAATATCTCCCAGTTTAAATTCCAGCAGACCACTCTGGCGGATTCCAAAAAGATCACCAGGACCGCGAAGCTTCAGATCCTCTCCTGCAATATAAAATCCATCATTGGATTTGTTCAGAATCTGCAGACGTTTAGAAATTTCCTTTGCACCATTTCCCTGCATAAAAATGCAATATGACTGATATTCCCCTCTACCGACACGCCCGCGAAGCTGATGAAGCTGTGCCAGCCCGAAACGCTCGGCATTCTCCACCATCATCACTGTAGCATTAGGCACATTCACTCCTACCTCAACTACAGTAGTAGATACCAGAATCTGAATTTCCCCTGCGGCAAAAGCCTCCATGATCACATTCTTCTCTTTCGCTTTCATCTTTCCATGAAGAGAAGCAATCTTTATATCCGGCGAAAAAACATTGCGAAGCTTCAGGGTATAATCCAGCACATTTTCCCCATCCATCCTTCGCTCTCCTCCACCATTGGACAGATCACATAAACCTGCCGTCCCTGACGGATCTGCTTCTCCATAAAGGAATAAGCCTTCGGCCTATAAGAAGTATCCACCACACAATTTTTAATGGGAAGTCTCTGCGCAGGAAGTTCATCAATTACTGAAATATCCAGATCCCCGTATATAATGATCGCCAGCGTCCTTGGAATCGGTGTAGCACTCATCACCAGCACATTAGGCGGGTTTCCCATAGTAGTCAGTGCTTCCCTCTGTTTCACACCAAAACGATGCTGCTCATCTGTAATAACCAGTCCAAGATTATTGTACTGCACTTTTTCCTGAATCAGCGCATGCGTTCCTATCACTAGGTTAGCCTCTTTTGACGCGATCAGCGCATATTTTTCCCTTTTCTCCTTCGCAGTATCTGATCCTGTCAGCAAAACCGGATGCCCAAAATCAATATTCTGTTCCTGCAACAACTTCTCCATTGCCTGAAAATGTTGCCTTGCAAGAACCTCCGTAGGTACCATAAGCACTGCCTGATATCCATTCTCCACAGTCATGATCATTGCGAGAAACGCAAGGATCGTCTTACCGCTTCCCACATCTCCCTGCACCAGTCTGGACATCAGGGCCTGGCCGCTTAAATCCCTCTCAATCTCATGCCACACATTCAACTGCGCCTTTGTCAGATCATAGGGCAGACTTTCAATAATCTGCTCTGTCGTCCACACCGGATGCATGGGAAACGCATTCGGTGCTTCCTCCGTCTTCTCTTTCAAAGACTGCACAGCAAGAATAAAAAGAAGAAACTCGTCAAACACCAACCTTCTCCTTGCAGCTAACAGCTCCTGCATATTTTTGGGAAAATGAATCGCAGGAATCGCAAAATTCCTGTCTGCCAGGTGGTACCTCTCCTTATACTCATCTGCCAGATACTCTGCCTGAAGCTTCTGCTCATCAAGCACCTGATGGATCAGCTTCACGATCGTCTTATTAGAAAGCCCCGCAGTCAGTCCATAAATCGGCTGAAGACTGTGCAGAATCTCCTCATAAGCCGCAGGCGTAAAAATCTCAGGGTGCTCCATCTGCAGCTTCCCCTGCTTCCTGACGACACGCCCCCGCAGAACAAACCTGCTGCCTTTCCTGACTGCAGAGCGCAGATACGGTGCATTAAACCACGTAACAGAAATTTTCCCCGTAAGATCTGCCACAGTGGTCGTGATCACCTGAAGATTCCGCACCTGATTCACATACACACCCGTTATAACCGCCACAGAAATCGCCACAACAGCTCCCTCTTCCAGAGACCGGATCTCAACAGGCTCCTCATACGCATCATAATTACGTGGATAATAACTCAGAAGAGATTCCATATCCGTAACTCCTATTTTCGCAAATAACTTTTCCGTTTTCTCCCCCACGCCCTTCAAAGTACGCAAAGATGTTGACATATACCACCGATTCCTTTCTACTACAATATAATTATGAATATCCCTTACAGCCAGTAAAATTATCTATCTTATCCCTGCAAAAAATAACCAAATCAAGCAACCCTCTTTCTTCAATCACAATAATCTGCCGACAATAAACTTCCACTATCCAAATCTCAGGCAGGAAAATATTTGTGTCAGGATGCATTTGCAGGTATCTAAGATATTCTAAGGTGAAAAAATCTGCTAAAAGCATGAGCCGTCTTGTCAAACTCGCTCCGTTGCAAACTTCGCTCAGACAGTGATGCAGCCGGCTCATAACGCAGATTTTTTCGCCTAAGAATCTCTTAGATGCCGAAACCGCATCCTGACACAAATATTTTCCTGCCGTCCCCTTTTATAACACGAAAACGGATATACCCACCCTCAACAATGGCCTATACCCGTTTTCATCACATGAACTATTCGTTTATCTCTCTCAAAAACTCTATTATCCTACTCTACAGAAATAACATAATAATAAATCGGCTGTCCACCCGCATTCAGTTCCACATCACAATCCGGATAAGCCTCCTCCAGAGCCGTTGCCAGCTCCTCAGCTTCAGCCTCCTCAGTATCAGCACCATAATAAATACTGATCACCTCAGACTCATCATCCACCATCTGGCAACTGTCTCCTTGCAACTTCCATGCGGTCCTTGCCAACAGCCAGGATTCCATGATCACCGATACCCATCATATCACCCTCATGGATCTCCTTATCATCAATCCTTGTATCACGCACAGCATACGTGATCTGTCCGGTCTTCACATGTTCGATTGCCTGAAGCATAGCCTCAGTATTCTCCGCACTGTTCTTCTCGGGCACATAACTGATCATGGCAGTAATTCCCTGCGGAATGGTCTTAGTCGGCACAACCACGATCTCTTTATCCTCAGTAAGATCCCTTGCCTGGTTTGCAGCAAGAACAATATTCTTATTGTTCGGGAAAATATAAATAGTCTTTGCATTTACTTTTGCAATGGCATTGAGCATATCCTCTGTACTCGGGTTCATTGTCTGACCGCCCTCGATCAGGTAATCCACACCCAGTTCCTTAAAGATCTCTGTCATTCCCTTTCCCACAGATACGGAAATAAAGCCTACTTCCTTCGGCGGCTGTGCTGCTTCTTCTTTTTCTTCCTGTTCTGCCTGTTCTTTCGCCATTTTCTCGGCATCCTTTATAAGCTTCTCCTGATGCTCCTCACGCATATTGTCAATCTTCATACGTGAAAGTGCACCAAAGGTAAGGGCTTTCTCAATAGCCTGTCCGGGATGATTGGTATGAACATGAACCTTCACGATCTCGTCATCTGCAACAAGCACAATAGAATCACCAAGAGACATCAGGAATTTCTTAAATTCATGCTCTGTCTCCTCGGACATCGGCTGGTTCAGAAGAATAATAAACTCTGTACAATAACCAAATTTAATATCAGCCTCTGTCTGTGCATCGATCTTAGTCACAGCAGGACCTTTTGCCTTGTCAAACTGTGTATAATCAATCTCTTTGCCAAGGAAACCATCATATGCACCATGGTATACTTCCAGAAGTCCCTGTCCACCGGAATCCACTACTCCTGCTTCTTTCAGAACCGGCAGCATCTCCGGTGTCTTTGCCAGAGTTTCCTCCGCATGAGCGATCACGCTCTGGAAAATGTATCCAGATCCTCTGCTGTCTCCGCAAGCTCTACAGCCTTGGCAGCAGCCTCTCTTGCAACAGTAAGGATTGTTCCTTCCTTCGGTTTCATGACTGCCTTATATGCAGTCTCCACACCTTTCTCCATGGCTGCCGCGATATCAATGGCATCCAGTTCCTTACTGTTCTTAACACTTCTGGTAAAACCACGCAGAAGCTGAGAAAGAATAACACCTGAGTTACCTCTTGCACCGCGCAGAGAACCGGAAGAAATCGCCTTGGCCAGTGACTCCATGTCAGGCTCTCCCAGAGAACCTACTTCTGCTGCTGCTGCCATGATCGTCATTGTCATATTGGTTCCTGTATCTCCATCCGGTACCGGAAATACGTTCAGTTCGTTGATCCATTCTTTTTTAGCTTCCAGATTCTTGGCTCCTGCAAGAAACATCCTGGAAAGTATTCTGGCATCTATGGTTTTGTTATTCACCACAAGTTCCTCCTCTATCCTAATCAATTGCGCGTACACCTTCTACATAAATATCGATCTTATCAATCTCCATTCCTGTAAAGGCCTCGACTTTATATTTGACATTGCTGACAAGGTTGTCTGCAATTGTACTTATATTCACGCCATATGCCACAATAACATGGAAATTCAGGCGGATTTTATTGTCCTCTGTAATTCTGACGCTGATGCCATGTTTCAGGCTGTTCTTTCCAAGAAGCTTTACCAGTCCGTCCTTCATACTGACTGCAGCCATGCCTACGATACCAAAACATTCTACAGCAACGCTTCCTGCGTAGGTTGCGATTACATCTGTGTCAATTATGATCTGACCTAATCCGGAATCTATACGTCCATTCATATGGTTACCTCCAATGCTCATTATTGTATGTAAGTGTATTATAACCTCTTTTCACAGAAAAAGAAATATAATTTTTGAGTTTTTTCCTTTTTTTGCTTGCAAAAGCACAATTCATCTGTTACAATGTAATCTGTTGAACACAAGGTTACTGTTCAGACGCTATGCACACAGCACGACAGTAACAATAAAGCGTCAAGGAGGTGCTATCATGGCTAAATGTGCAATCTGTGAGAAAGCTGCTCATTTCGGAAATAATGTAAGTCATTCACATAGAAGATCCAATAAAATGTGGAAATCTAACGTAAAATCCGTTAAAATCAAGACTGCTGAGGGTGGAGCTAGAAAGACATATGTATGTACTTCTTGCTTAAGATCCGGTAAAGTAGAAAGAGCATAATAACACCATTACCCCTGTTGCAACAGGGGTATTTTTTGCAAAAAGACTGTCCCTCTGTTCAGATATTCTTTACCGAATATTCTGCCTGAGCTGACAGTCTTTTTTTATTTCATATGTCAAACGGGATATTCGCAATCTTCTGTAAAGTTAATGACAGAAAAGATGATATCCCAACAACAGGAAAACTCCGGCCGAAACCACCAGAACCACATTTTCTGCGATCAGCATCCCGATTATCATCCCAATCCCTATGAAAAACAGCATAAAGCCGAACAGCTTTTCCAATTCTTCTGCACCTTTTTCATCGGTTTGCTATAGTCTATGCAAAAATTATTTTTCTGATTCGCCGACAGATTCTTCGTCACCTTTTCCGGAGGTAAAACGGTCTACAAAATCCGGAACCATATCAAGGATCTTGGTGAGACCATCCTGATTTTTCACATTGACCAGCTTTGTTGTTCCATTCTGGATCACAAGCACTGCACAGGGAGTCATCTTTCCTGCCATTCCGCCGCCACCGTTATCCTTCTTCTCTCCGGAAAAAGCACCGGCACCTACACCGAAAGATACATCCATCAGAGGAAGAATGATCGTATCGCCTACATGGATTGCCTCTCCTACCACTGTTTTCGCAGAAATAAAACTGTCCATTCCCTTGAATAATGAATTTACGGTTTCTTTAAAATTGTTTTCATTTGCCATGGTCATGCCCTCCTGGTTTTCCAACGTTTTATAACGTATTTTATATTTTTATTGAAATAAATACTCACTGCTGCCCGCACAGGAACAAATCCGTAGATCCTGCCTTTTGCCCTGATGTTTCCATACAGATAATTCTCACTGTCAAAACGGGGATTAATCTGTATACAGTTTTTGTGAAATGGAATTGTCATCCCAAGTACAGCAAGTGCCGCACCTGTCAGCGCCGGATCTTCAAAAGAAAAAGTAACCTGCCCTTCTATCCTTGTAGGAAAAATATGCTTAAGCAAAAATTTCCATGTTTCCATACAAGTTTTCTGGCAGCTGTTACTCTGGGATGTTCTATAAACGCCTTCCACCAGGACACATTCTTCTTAATCTTCCCGAATGTCCTGCGGATATTTTGCAGTTTTGTACGAATCGACTGAAATATATTTCGGATCCGGTCATAGATCCTTTTTATAAAAACTGCCTCTTCTTTAGACTATTCCGATCTGTATCATCTGCATTCAGTTCCTGCTGTCCGGATATCTGACTGTTTCTGATCCTCTCTGTATCAGCAGATGTATCTGAAGCTGAATTTCTGTCTGTTTTCAGATCCTCAGTCTCCATATTCTCTGATTTCGGGTGATCAACCACTGATTTTTTATGCTCTTCTTCCCTGTTTCCGTCTGTGCCGGATACAGATACCTTTTCTGCGCCGGATTTCTCCGGATTTTTCCCGGATTTCTTTGTTACAGCCCTCTTCTCCTGCCGTTTTTTCAACAACTTGTCTACAGGAATTCCAAACAGATGAAAGGATATCTCCATCTGCTGATCTTTCCATTCCGCTCTCAGCGAAATCCCATGAAACAGCCAGCTTACGATACCCTCTCCCTCTGTCTGTTTCCAGCCACCTTCTGCCTTGACAGCTGATGCCTTATATCTTACAGGACAGAACAGTACAAGAAGAACTGCCAGTAAAAGAAGGCCCAGCAAAATTCCCAGGATGATCAGTATAAATTTAAGGATCAGCCATAAAATATGTAACATATTCTCACCTGTTTTCTATATATTCAGCTGTTGCGAAGGTTCCCGTTTCCCTGTACATTTCATCGATCAGACTTCGCACCATCTCCAGGGCTTCCTCTTTGCCCTTCGCCATTCCTATGATCTTCGGACAGATTCCATAAAAGCTCTTCTGTATCAGCATTGCTGCAGGAATAATATCCATCAGATTCACAGGATTCTCTGACAGAGTAAGGAGATAAATGCCCAGAACCGGTTTTCCGCTGTTCAGTTTCTTTTTATCTTCTCAGGATCCTTTACAGATTCCCCTGCAAGAAAATTCTCCTGCCATTTCAGCATCTTACACCCTCTCCCGTTTCTATAACACTTCAGTTACAGTATTTCCATTTTCTCCAAAATTTAAACCGGGCTGCGTTGCAAAAAAAACACAGCCCTGTTCTCTCGTTAATAATACTTATGCTGTTTTCCCCAGAGTCCATTGCTTCTCATCTCCAAATATTCCTGATAAGCACGCTCTACGATCTGCTTCTCGTTTGAAAACCTCAGCAGATGATAGATCTCATGAAATTTATAATATCCGGAATCTACAAAAACTCCTCTCTCTGGGGCTTACTATGATAATTATCCGCAGTCATAAGATACCAGTGTACCTCTTTGAAAACCACGTCCTCCGGAACGGTAAAGTTATATTGGCTCTTTCCGATGTATTTCACAATGGTCGCACGCACTCCAGCCTCTTCCATCACTTCCCGCAATGCTGTCTGTTCATGCGTTTCGCCTGGTTCCACTGTTCCTTTCGGCAATACCCAGCCCTCATAACGGTTCCTGTAAGATTTATACAAAGTAAGAATCTTACCCCGATGAATTACCACACCGCCACAGCTCGTTGCTTCTATCATAATGCAATCCCTCCTGTTTTGCGTGGTATTATAAACTGAGTATAGTATATCTCTTTTTTTCCAAACCCGCAAGCTATAAATATCATTTCATAACATATTACCGATTAATTAGTTACTGTTCACTCCGTTCACAGTAACGTAGCCAAAATTCATTCCAGATTGCCTGCAACATGGAATTTATTATTGCTTATCATAATAATACGCATCAAATATCTGCTCTGCGATGGGCACTGCTGCTTCACTTCCGGTACCGCCATTCTCAACAATGATCGCAACTACCAGATCCGGATCATCCACGTTGGAATAACCGATAAACCAGGAATGACTGGAACCATTCTCATCAAATTCCGCTGATCCGGTCTTACCTGCACTGTATATCCTCTTCCGTTCAGAGCCGATGCGGTTCCGTTTTCCACAACACCTTTCATAAGCTTCCAAGGATATTCGCCTCATTTGTTGTCATCAGACGTTTATAGCTCTCCGGCTCTGTTGTCTTCACTGTCTCTCCGTCTGAACTTACAACAGAATCAATGAGATAAGGCTTCATGAGCTCCCCGCCATTGGCGATCGCACTGGTAATCAGCGCCATATGCATAGGTGATACCAACGTATTACCCTGTCCGATGGCAGTCTGCATAACCTCTGCAACAGAAGATTTTCCATTTAATGTAAAAGTACTCTTTTTATAGGAAGAAAGCGGAAGACTCTTATTAAAAAGAAGATCCTCGGCTGTTTTTTCAGAGAACTGCTCCGAGCATGGTTCCGATCTCTGCAAATGCACTGTTACAGGAATGGGCAAAAGCACTGTAAAAATCTTCCTGTCCATGAACAGTTCCGCCATAGCACCTGATCGTGTGATCTTCTCTGGTAATACTTCCCTCACAAAGATAGGAAAATCCCTCCAGACTGCCCTTGGTTCTGAAATAGTCCAGGGCAGTTACCACCTTAAATGTAGATCCCGGAGGATAGGCTCCGTTTGTAGCTCTGTTCAACAGACTGCTGTCATTGGAATCATTCACCAGTGTGTCCCAGTTCTGGGAAATAGTATTCGGGTCAAAGTCCGGTCTGCTCATTTCCACCAGAATCTTACCTGTAGAGGGTTCTATGGCAACAACCGCCCCTCTCCTGTCACCAAGTGCATTATAGGCAGTTGACTGAAGATCTGCGTTTAACGTCGTGATCACAGAATCACCCGTATTTTTCTGATTCTTAAACTCATTTTTCATCTGGTTCAGGAAAAATTCATGAGAAGTCAGAAGCTGGAAGTTCGCCTCTGATTCCAGTCCGCTTTTTCCATTAGTGTCATATCCGACTACATGAGCGAACATATTTGCATAGGGATAAGTACGTTCCTCTGTTCCGTCTTCGTAAACATTGGTCTGGGCAAGCACCTGCCCATCTGCAGATATGATCTTACCTCTTACAACCCTGTCTGAAAAAGTATCCTGCCTTGTATTATAGGGACTATTGATAAAATCATCGCTCTTTGCATAATTAAAGTAGATCAGATATCCGATCATACTGACAAAGATCAGCACAAAAAGCAGGATACCAGTGTATACTCTCTGTTACGGGGCCTTCTCTTTTCAGAAATCTCCCGGGCTTTGCGCTTCTGGCGCTTCTTCAACTCTCTGCGCCGTTCCTTTCTTCGATATCTCTCAATTTCTTCGTCCTCATCTTCTCTCAAATATACAATCCCTGAATGATCGCCAGCATCAGTACTGTACACGCGACAGAACTTCCTCCATAGCTGACCAGAGGAAGAGTTACACCTGTCATAGGGATAAATTTCGTTGCTCCGCCAATTGTCAGAAATACCTGAAATGCATATTCCGTACCAAGTCCAAGTGCGATCAGTTTGTAGAATGGTTTCTTAATCTTAAGCGCAATATTTACGATCATCAAAAAGAAACTCATACATACCAGGATCAGGCAGATTGCAAAAATCCCACCCAGTTCCTCACAGATTGCACTGAATATAAAGTCATTCTTGACAACAGGGATCTTCTCAGGCGAACCCTGACACAATCCCATTCCAAACCATCCGCCGGTTCCAATGGCAAACAGTGACTGGACGATCTGGTATCCTTCATTCTGATATACCGCCATGGGATCCTTCCAGGCTGTCACTCTCTGACGCACATGGCCAAACAGATGATATGCGACAACTGCCCCTGCAGATCCGCCTGCAAGACCAAGTGCCAGATATCCCACATTTCTGGATGCCACATAAATCATCACAAGATATGCCGCAAAGAAGATCACTGCACTTCCAAGGTCTCTGGAAAGTACAAGAATCCCCACATGCAGTCCCGCCACTACCGTAGCCTGGACCACTTTTGAAAAATCAGCACCATGTCTCAGCAATGCCGCCATAAAAACACAAATGTAATCTTTATCGCCTCTGAAGGCTGGATTCCCATCAGGAAAGTTTTGCTCCATAGCTTGTCTTTGCAAGCACAAATACCGCCGCCAGCAAAACGATTCCGATTCCCGCATAAACCCATGTCAGGTCCTTGAGAAATTTCATCTTCCTGATCAGGCAGGTACGATCAATGCCACCACATTTACGCCTGCCACAATCACCAGCTGTCTGGTAGCTGTGGAAACATCCAGCCTGCACAGCATAATAAATCCTACGCTGAGAAGCATGCACATATTGTTGAGCAGTAAAATCGATGCTTTCTTATAAAAAATCCTGTACAAAATCTGGATTCCCGCAAAAAATGCCATCATTTCGACATAAAACAACACGACCTGAAACTTACCTGTCTTCAGTAGATGACCAGAAACGCAGTGAAATCCATAAAAAAGATAAGCATCAGCTGCTGGCGCAGCGATTCGTTTCTCTCCTCCTCACTCTGCTGTTTCACCAGATAGAAACAGTGAAAGGTATAAATCACCATCAGGGTAAGGATCACATACTTGGATAATTCTACAATTACATTAATCATATGCCTTACTCGGCTCCTCTTTTAAAATGTCCCTTTGTATATTCCCGTTTCGGAGGATTCTTCCCATCACGATAAACAGCTCTGAACTCTTCATATATCTTCACCGCATCCTGAGGCTTCTCAATGGTAAATGCAAGTCTCAGGGAAGAGACACCAAGTCTGTCTATTTGTGATTTCTCTTTCAACAGGCCGTAAGGGATACTGTTGTAAATGATATTATAGCAGGGTATACAGAAATATGTATTCTCAGTTTTCCATGGGTTACATATACATTTCGCCGTAAATTCTTTATCGTAACGGTCTTTTAAAGTTACCCCTTCTTCCTTATGATTACATCCGTAAAGATTTTTATGCACACACTGGGCCGATATCATAAGAGGCAGATATCCGTAGATCAGCATCTCGCTGTCCCGGTTATCTCTGTGGCGGATTTCCCCTTCGTTCAGCTCAAGCGGTACCGTATTTCTGAGGACTTTCTGATCTTTCCAGAAATCAGCAGCTTCATCATTCCATGTATACATACTGTGATCCAGAATACATTTCTCAGCCAGACCTGCCTTTCGCAGAACTGCAAAAGTCTCCAGATTTCTTACCAGAAATCCTGTCATTCCTCTGTCCATCCACTCTCTGATCCTGGTGAGAAGCTCCCGGGGCATCTCACCTCTCATAATATGCGGAAGAGACAGATACATCTCCATTCCTCTGCTTACACAGTCATCCAGGCAGACCTCCATGGCATCAGCGTTCAGATACATTCCATGTATCCCCTCTCTTTTATATAACGCCAGTGCAGTGGATTTTTCTTCACAGGAAATATAAATCGGAAGATTTTTCTGCTTTGGCGAATCTGCTTTTCTTCCGACATCCTCTGATAAGCGTTTCTTCCCATTATTTTCTTCTCTCTTATATGGTTTGAGCAATTCATTTTCCAGAGATTCCAGTGCCTCTCTTCTCGCCTCATTCAGCATTTTCATCGGGATAAAAATATTCTCATCCATCTGGATTTCCAGATTTTCCCACTCATATTCTGTATTTCCAAGCTTCTCCATCTGTGAACGGATGCGCTCCTCTGTCAGCGGCTGGTTCTGCGCATACTGTACCTCACCCACAGACGCAAATCCATGGATTCCCCTGCATGACACATCCAGTATAGCAGGACTTCCCGGAAAAAGAATGAATGTTCCCTGAATTTTTTC
>ENA-OQDF01000790-OQDF01000790.1-human-gut-metagenome-genome-assembly--contig:-NODE-790-length-13184-cov-1.751091_pt1 | contig 13184 bp, 16 predicted proteins | sample MGYA00242769_ERZ504597 | MGnify/ENA primary metagenome ERZ504597 (study PRJEB26092, sample SAMD00036305) | human gut metagenome | host: Homo sapiens | study: EMG produced TPA metagenomics assembly of...
AGTAAATAAGGCTTAAACAGCAATCATGCCATTCAAGCCTAATTCATTTTTTTAATTTTAATGTAAATCATTATGATTTTTTCATTAATCTAAGAGATTTACACAAAATATTTTACACTCTCGTTCTACGTCACCTAATGCTTTAAAAAGGCATGAAAAAAATGTCCATTCATTTTTCGCATGCCTTTTGATTATATAATCTGAATTTTTCAATTAGTGTAATCCTTTTACGAAGTCCACTGCATTTTTCATATCCTCTTCATCTGGATGCCCTTTAGCAATACCACCAACCAGTTTAAATGGACCAAATGTGTCATAACCCTTGCATCCGAATTTTCCGATCACCTTAGAATGCTTCTTACTCAAAATCTGCTCTATGGATTTATAATTCGCACTTCCACCATAAGTACAGATCAGAAATACCTTTTTGTCGGCTGATAAATTCTCCTCAGAAAATTTTAATATTGACTGGTGGAATTTTGAATAATAGATTCCTGATGCGAACCCAATCATATCATAATCATTTAAATCTGCGTTCATTTGTTTTATAGCATCTATCAAATCCACCTGACATTCTTCTGCTATCCTTTTTACTAATTTTTCCGTATTTCCATGATGCACAGATGTGTATACAATCGCTTTTCTCATTTTTCTTCCTTTCTGCTCCGTCAATCCATTCACCAGATACCTGTTCATAAAAAGGCAGTGATTTTCACTTGCAGCTTTTAATTGATGCAATAAGTCTTCATCTGTCATTTTCCCAACTATATATTTTACTGCGACATGCGCAGCCAAGCGCACAGAAAATCGGAAAGATCTCCTTTTTGATTTCTTTCCGATTTAAAAACAAAATTATAAAAATAATAGTAATTATTTCACCAAATCTACAACGCAAATCTTAAGATCATCAATAATGATTTCTTCTATCCCCCCAAAGAATATCCGATGCACATCATTAAACATCACAAACACCATAAGCGCCATCAACAGCACGATCCCTGCGAAATGTACATACCCTTCTTTCTCCGGCGGCACACGCTTTCCTCTGATTGCTTCGATGATCAGGAATACCAGTCGTCCCCCATCCAGTGCCGGAAGCGGCAGAAGGTTCATCACACCAAGGTTCGCCGACAGCAGAATTGCCAAATTCAGCATCTCTACAATGACGACAAACAGACCATAGGAACGGCTCTGCTTATAGGTGGTATCTACCGTATTAACAATTCCGACCGGTCCGGAAAGTTCGTTCACTCCGATCTGTCTGGTCACTAACATCTTCAGACTGTCCAGTGTCGTGCAGATCCAGAATTTCACTTCATAGCCGCCATATTTGACCGCCGTCAGTGCATTGGCTTTGGTATAACCGGAACTGCCGATTCCGAGTCTCTTATATCCCAGTTCTTTGTCCATCTTCGGAGTCAGTGTAACGGTCTTTTCTTTTCCGTTTCTCAGCACAGTGACAACCACGTCTTCATCAGAGTGAAACTGATTATAAAAACTGACTTCACGGAAAATGTGGATCTTTTTATTCCCCATCTGCACGATCTCGTCACCTTTTTTTAAACCAGCTTCTGCTGCCGGATATCCGGATTCCACTGCCCCGATTACCGGCTTATCGTAACCAACCATTGCCGTTATGATCACTGCAAAGATAAAAGCCAGAATAAAGTTAAACACAGGCCCTGCCGCTATGACTGAGATTCGCGCCCATACGGATTTATTATTAAAGTTATTCGGCGAATCATTCGCCTCTTCATCTTCCCCCATCGCACAGAACCCTCCGATTGGAAGGATACGTACGGCGTATCTGTCCCTTTATATTCTTTTGAATAAATTGCCGGTCCCATTCCTATAGCAAACTCATCTACATCAATTCCATTTTTCTTCGCCAGTAAGAAATGCCCCAGCTCATGAAAAAATACGATGAAGCTGAATAACAAGATTGCTAATATAATTCCCAATTTCTAATTACCTCCTGCTGTTGATTCTTTCATAGGTCGCTGCTTCTGTCTCCAGAATCTGTTCCAATGTTGGATTTTCAATATTTTTGTGTGCCTTCATACAGTCTTCGATGATCTCCGTGATCTCCAGATACTTGATTTCTCTGTTCAGGAACTTGCTTACCGCAAGTTCATTTGCTGCATTGAATACAGTCGGAAGCTTCCGCCCTTTCTTCCTGCTTCGTATGCAAGCTCCAGTCCATAGAATGTATCTGTATCCGGCTTCTCAAATTCCAGTTTTCCCAATGTCCAGAAGTCTACTCTGTCCCCCGGGAGGAATCTTCTCTCCGGATAATATAATGCATACTGGATTGGAAGCTTCATATCCGGTGTTCCAAGCTCTGCAATGATCGCACCATCTACATACTCTACCATAGAATGAATAATACTCTGTGGCTGTACTACAACCTGCACCCGATCCACATCTACATCAAATAACCATTTGGCTTCGATGACTTCGAGACCTTTGTTGACCATTGTAGAGGAATCAATTGTGATCTTACGTCCCATTGACCAGTTTGGATGCTTCAATGCATCTTCCACCTTGATTTCCATCAGTCTTCTGATTTTTTCCCACGGAACGGACCGCCGGATGCGGTCAGAAGAATCTTACGAACTGCCCCGTGACGATTGCCCTGTAATGACTGGAAAATGGCGCTATGCTCACTGTCTACCGGGAGAATCGATACTCCCATCTTTTTTGCCAGCGGCATAATGATATGTCCTGCCGTTACCAACGTCTCTTTATTGGCAAGCGCAATATCTTTTCCTGCCTTGATTGCTTCAATTGTAGGACGGATACCGATCATACCGACAACCGCTGTCACAAGAATCTCTGTATCATTCATGGTTGCGACTTCCAGAAGTCCATCCATGCCTGCCACGATCTGCGTGTCCGTATCTGCTACATTCACACGTAATTCCTCTGCTTTTTCTTCTGACCATACAGCCACGATCTGCGGATGGAATTCACGGATCTGTTCTTCCAGCATCTTAATATTACTTCCGGCTGCCAGTCCAAGCACTTCAATATCACCGTTCTCTCTGACCACTTCCAGCGTCTGTGTCCCGATAGAACCAGTGGAACCTAAAATTGCTATCTTTTTCATATGAACCTCCTACAATCTGCCTGCAAGAAATGTTGCAAGATAATAAATGATCGGCGCCGTAAAGATAACACTGTCAAATCTGTCAAGAATTCCGCCATGTCCCGGAATCAGTTTCCATAATCTTTAATGTCATGATTACGTTTGATCGCAGAAGCTGCAAGATCACCAATCTGTGAGATCATTCCTCCAACTCCACAGATAATTGCATACTGTCCCGGATTCACACCTGCTCCTGTAATCTTATTCGCTGCAAGAGCAAAAGATTGCCCCGAGAAGAGCTGCTCCTACGATTCCACCGATTCCACCTTCTACAGATTTCTTCGGGCTTAACTTCGGTGCCATCTTATGCTTTCCAAGAAGCATACCTACGCAGTATGCGCAAGTGTCGCATCCCCAGGAGCTCAAAAAGATAAGCCATACTGCAACAGCTCCGTCATCCAGCATTCTTGTCTGGTATACATAAGACAGCATCACTGCAACATAAAATACACCAAAGAATACCGTCATCACCTGCTCTGCTTTAAATACCGGAAATGAAAATACATATACCGCCATCAGTACGACCAGAAATACAATCGTAAGAAATGTCACATACTGCATCTGTCCGGTATATAAGATTCCGTAATATACAATGGCTGCCAGATAACCGGTAAAACCTAATACCTTGCTCTGCACATCCACAACTTTATAAAGCTCCGACAATCCGATCAGACTGATCAGTGCCAGAAAGCCGAACAACAATCCGCCACCGGTTCCAACTGTTGCTATTAAGATAATGACCAAAACAATCCCACTTAATAATCTTGTCTTAAACATTCTGTTCTTCTTCCTCCTTCACACCGCCGTAACGTCTGTCGCGGTGATTATACTGTTCAATCGCCTTTTCCAGTTCTTCTTTACTGAAATCCGGCCATGGAACATCTGTAAAATAAAACTCTGTATATGCCAGCTGCCATAACAGATAATTGGAAAGTCTGAGTTCCCCGCTTGTGCGGATCATCAGATCCGGATCCGGAATTCCCTTTGTATCCAGATATTGTTCAAATGTCTGTTCTTCAATCTCTTCCGGATTCACTTTTCCATCTATACAATCCTTTGCAAGCTTCCGGATTGCACGAACCATCTCATCACGCTTCCATAATTGATCGCAATCTGGAAATTCAGACCGCTATTATTCTTCGTTGCCTCTTCCAGTTCCAGAATTCTCTTCTGAATATCTTCATCCATCTGGTGATATCTCCAATCACACGAACCTTCATATCATTCTTTGCTGCTGTCTTCAGACATGTCTTCATATAATTACGTAAAAGCTTCATCAATGCATTGACTTCATCATCCGGACGGTTCCAGTTTTCTGTAGAAATGCATAGACAGTCAGGTACTTAATCCCCATTCTCCAGGCTTCTTCACAAATACGCTCTACATTCTTACTGCCCTGTGCGTGACCATAATTCCGGGGCATTCCCTTTGCCTTAGCCCAACGGCCATTTCCATCCAATATGATTGCAACATGCTTTGGTACATTCATATGATATTTCCTCCTACTAACACATTAGAACTTATGTAATCGCAAAACTTTTTCAGTGCTCTTCAGTCATACAAGAACAGAGGGGACAGTTCCAGATTCTCTGGATCTTATCCCCTTTCTTATTCTATACCTTTTTATTCTGTTGCAGATCTTATACTGTCATAACCTCTTTTGATTTTGATTCTACAGCTTTATCCACTTCTTTTACATATTTATCTGTCAGTTTCTGCAGATCATCTTCCATGTCCTTGATCTCATCTTCTGAGACATCTGTTCCTTTTAATTTCTTAGCTGCATCAATTCCGTCACGACGGATGTTACGGATTGCAACTTTTGCAGCTTCCCCTTTTTTCTTAACATCTTTAACCAGTTCTTTTCTACGATCCTCTGTAAGTTCCGGGAAGAGAAGACGTACAGTTGTTCCGTCATTGGTAGGATTGATTCCGAGATCAGAAGTCATAATTGCTTTCTCGATCTCTCTTACCATGCTTTTCTCCCATGGCTGGATCTGGATCATACGCGCTTCCGGTACAGATACGTTAGCCACCTGCTGGATTGGTGTCGGTGTTCCATAATAGTCTACTACAATTTTATTTAACACATTTGGATTCGCACGTCCTGCACGGATTGCTGAAAGTTCTCCGTCCAGATTTCCAATTGTTTTTTTCATCTTTTCCTCAAATGTTTTTAATCTTTCATTCATAGCGTGATCTCCTTTTATCGCAATAATCCATAATAATATTTATACTGTTACTTTTGTTCCTGTAAATGTTCCCTTCATCGTCTCAACAATGCTGTTCTCTTCATTCAGTCCGAATACCAGCATCGGCATCTTATTCTCCAGACACATAATAGATGCCGTCAGGTCTACAGCCATCAGCTTCTTATCAATAATTTCCTGAATAGAAATCTCGTCATATTTCTTTGCTTCCGGATTAACCTTCGGATCGCTATCGTAAATTCCGTCAATTGCTTTTGCAAGAAGCATAGCATCTGCTTCAATCTCAATTGCTCTTAAAACCGCACCAGTATCTGTCGAGAAGTATGGATGTCCTGTTCCGCCTGCGAAGAACACAACTTTTCCTTCATTCAGTGCTTCTACTGCCGCATCTTTAGAAAACAATGTAGTAAATGCGCCACACACAAATGGTGTAAATACTTCTGTCTTCATTCCTGCATAACGGAAAATATCAGATACATAAATACAGTTCATAACTGTTGCCAGCATCCCGATCTGGTCTGCTTTAACACGGTCTATCGTCTCGCTGGTTCTTCCTCTCCAGAAGTTACCACCACCTGTTACAATCGCAACCTGTACCCCATCATCTACAAGCTGCTTTACCTGTTTTGCAACACCCATACAGGTAGCTTCATCAAATCCTGTCTTTTTATCGCCTGCGAGAGCTTCCCCGCTGAGTTTTAACAATACTCTTTTCATAAGTTCTTACTCCTTACTATAAGTTCTCTTTATGCATTCACATACTTATCATAAAGTATAGCATAGGAATAAAAGGAATATGAAACCCTCACATTCCCTTAAAAAATCCTTTGAATTTTAGCTGTTAATTACGGAAAACGACTTCCCCTGTCTTCTCATCCATACTTTCTACAATTGCCAGCGACTCCAGATGAATTCCTTTGGAGCGGATGATATCTCCACCAACCTGAAATCCTTTCTCGATCACAACACCAGCTCCGACCAGCTCGGCTCCTGACTTTTTAACCAGTTCTGCCAGTCCCTCCAGTGCTTTCCCGTTAGCAAGGAAATCATCAATCAGAAGAACCTTATCTCCTTTTCCAAGAAATTCTCTGGAAACGATAATATCATAAACTCTTCCGTGTGTGAATGATTCTACCTTTGTTGTATATACATCCCCTGCAATATTCTTTGTCTGTGTCTTCTTTGCAAATACAACCGGTACATCAAATACTTCAGCCGCAACACATGCGATTCCGATCCCAGAAGCTTCGATCGTAAGAATCTTCGTAATCTCCTCACCTTCAAATCTTCTCTTGAATTCCTTCCCGATTTCCTGAAATAACTTTACATCCATCTGATGATTGAGAAAGCTGTCCACCTTTAAGACGTTGCCTTCTTTTATCTTTCCATCCTTGCGGATTCTGTCTTTTAATAACTGCATCTTAGCGGCCTCCACATATTTTTCTAAACGTTACCCCATATTGTAATGACTTTTCGTTCTGATTGCAAGTCATTTATACATATATTTTTTAATATATGATCTATTTTATATCTTCCTTCTCAAAAACTCCCATTGCAATCTGCTCACTGGTAATCGGAAGTTCCTTAAACCAGATTCCTGTCGCATTGGCAATTGCATGTGCAAGTGCCGGTGCAGGAGTATTAATTACGATTTCTCCGATGGATTTGCTCCGAACGGTCCCGTCGGCTCAAAACTGCTTTCAAATTCCACCTGGATGTTTCCCATATCTCTTCTGGACGGGATCTTGTACTGCATGAAAGAATTATTCAACATGGTTCCTTTGTCATTGTACTGGATGTTCTCATAAAGCGTCATGCCAATTCCCTGTACCAGACCACCCTCGGTCTGTACTCTTGCAAGATTTGGATTCACTACTGTTCCGCAGTCCACAACCGCTTTATAATCCAATATCTCCACATGACCGGTCTCTTTGTCCAGTTCAATCTCCACAGCTCCTGCCATGAATGGCGGCGGTGATGTCGGTGAACTGTTACTTTCTGTTGCTTCCAGTGCACAGCCATTTCCACACATTGATTTCGTACCAATATCTATCAGTGATACAGACTTCCGTGCTTTTGGCCATTCTACACGGTCGCTTGCAAATTCCAGTTCTTCCACCGGTGCATCCAGCATACCGGATGCAATCTCAAGAATTCTGGCGATCAGTTTCTGGCAGGCTTTTTCTACCGCTTTTCCTGTTACATATGTCGTACTTGACGCATAAGATCCCGAATCGTATGGAGACGAATCCGTATCTGCTCCGAGGACTTCTATATTTTCCACCGGACAATCCAGGCATTCTGCCGCCATCTGTGCAAGGATCGTATCACATCCGGTACCCATATCTGCCGCTGCGATCATCAGAGTATAGAATCCATCATCATTCATCTTAATGGTTGCAGATCCTACATCGACACCGGAGATTCCGGAACCCTGCATAGCCATTGCGATTCCCACACTTCTGACTTTGCCGTTTCCCATATCTTTGTATGGATATTTATCTTTCCATCCGATCAGCTCCGCAGTCCGTTCAAGGCAACGGTCAAGTGCACAGCTCTTCGCCGTCTCACCGTAATATGCAGCATAACGTCGCCTTCTCTTACCATGTTCTTAAGACGATCTCCACAGGATCCATATGAAGTCTCTGCGCCATCTCATTTACCGCAGATTCCACCGCAAAGATTCCCTGTGTTGCTCCATATCCACGATATGCTCCTGCTGCCATGTGATTTGTATAGACAACATCATATGCAAAACGGTGTGCTTCTGCAGAACTATATAAAGGAATGGATTTGTGTCCCGATAATCCGACTGTTGTCGGACCGTGATCTCCATATGCCCCTGTATTTGACAGTGTATACACATCAATCGCACGGATTTTTCCTTCTCTGGATGCACCAAGACGTACATGAACTTCCATCTCATGTCTTGGAGACGATGCAATCTGTGATTCTTCTCTCGTAAAGATCATCTTCGATGCTTTCCCGGTCTTCCACGTAACAAATGCTGGGAATAATTCAGCCACAACCGACTGTTTTGCACCAAATCCTCCTCCGATCCTTGGCTTACTGACACGGATCCTGGATTTCGGAATTCCAAGTGCATTGGAAATGATTCGTCTTACATGATATACGATCTGCGTGGAACTTAAAATATTCAGTCTTCCGTAAGCTCCATAAAGCAAGTGGTACGGAATGTCTCCATCATGGCCTGCTGTGCAGCCCTGACGTGATAAGTTCCTTCTACGACCTCATCACAATCTGCCAGCACTGCATCCACATCTCCGTCTTCCGTAGAATCGCTTGCACAGAGATTTCTCTTATTATCGGCGCCTACCTTGCAGAGTGCTTTCCAGTTATCTTCCGGATGTACCAGAACATCACCATCTTTTGCCATATGAAAATCCAGAACTGCCGGAAGCACTTCGTATTCCACCTTCAGCATCTTTAACGCTTTATCCACACATGCCTCATTCTCACCTGCAACGATTGCCACCGGATCTCCCACATATCTGACATGCCGGTCCAGGATCAGCCGGTCATATGGCTGAACTCCGGGTAGGTCTGTCCTGCTGTTGTAAATCTTTCCTTCGGCACATCTTCCCATGTGTAACGTCTTCAATTCCCGGCACCCTTTTTGCCACATCTGTCTTTACTGATTTTACGATCGCATTGGCATGCGGGCTTCGGAGTACCTTTACGATCAGGCAGTCCTTTGGAGCAAGATCATCCATGAATACCGGTTTTCCTGTCACCAGTGCCATTGCATCTTTTTTTCTTATCGGTTGTCCGACTGCTTTCATGATCTTTCTCCTTTCTTTCTGTATTCGATAAATGCTTCCATTGCACGAAGCTGTCCTTCATATCCGGAACATCTGCAAAGATTTCCCGCAAGATATGCCTTGATCTCTTCTCTTGTCGGCTCCGGATTCTCGCGGAACATGGCAATTGCATTCATGATCATTCCCGGATTGCAGAAACCGCACTGTTCTGCACCCTGATCTGCAACAAATGCACCGAATTCTTTTGCTTCTTCCTGAAGTCCTTCTAACGTATCTACCTTGCATCCGTCGACTCTGGCTGTCAGCATCGAACAGGATAATACCGGTTTATCATCTACAAACACTGTACACAGGCCGCAGTTCGAGTCTCACATCCACGTTTTACACTATAGCATCCATGATCTCTGACAAAATCGATCAGAAGCTGATCGCTGGATATTTCCGCTTCTCTCATTGTCCCATTTAAAAGAATCTTTACTTCATATCCTACTGATCTCCTCCTTTTGTATTCAGTGCTTCCAATGTCCTGTGGATCAGAACATATGCCAGACGGCTTCTGTATTCTTTGCCGGCGCGCATATTACTGTCCGTCTTCACCTGTGAAGCAATGCATTCTGCCTCTTTCTTCATCTCTTCTTCCGTACAGACACCGCTCCATACTTTTCTCTGACTGCTTCTGTCAGTTCCAGTCGGACCGCCTTCTGCGGTCTTGCACCGATACATACGCATCCATTTCAGCATTTACTGAAACCGCACATGTCAATACCGGAAAATCTGTCTTGGAATTTCTATGTGCCAGATAGACCATATTTCTCTGATCCTTTTTTACAATGACTCTGACTAAAATGTCATTGTCTCTTTTCATCTGCGCAAATTCCTGTAATGGAACAATCCCTCCTTTATACAGTTCTACGTAACTGTCCATTGCAAGAAACACCGTCAGTACATCCGAAAATCCATAGCGTCCGAATATACTTCCACCAATCGTTGCAAGGTTCCGGAACTGTACGCCGACAATATCACTGACCGCATCTTTTACTGCGCCTTCACACCACTGGTTCAATCTTTCATGACATTCCAGTTCACGGAGTGTCGTCATACATCCGATCCGGAATTCTTCTTCTGTCTCTTCGATCTGATTCAGACCAAGTCCGGACAGATCAATCGCTTTCTGTACATTCCGGTTCGACATCTTAAGCCACAACATGCCGCCCAGAATGCAGTTCGTCCTCTTCTGGTTCAGTTCATATGCCTGTTCCAGACTTTCTGCCTTCACATATTCCTTGATTTTTAACATACGCCTTTATCCTTATCTCTCTCTTTACTTAGCTTTATCCAGTTTCATCTATTCTTACTTTTATCAGTCTCACCTTTTTATCTATTCGTCTTTATTCCAGTGTGATCGCACCGGGAAAACAAACTCTGACGCAGGCAGGTTCCCGCCCTTCCCTGATTCTTTCAATACACCCGTCACACTTTTCCATTTTTCCGTCCTTGTCAAAATGGATCACGTCTTTCGGGCAGACCTTTTCACAGGCATGACATCCAATACATTTTCCTTTGTCTGTCAGTACAAATCCAGTCTTCGGATCTTTGTAAATTGCCTGCACCGGACAGGCTTTGATACAGATACCGCAGTGAGCACAGCCCGGACAGATATTCTTTTCAACTGATTTTTCACTACCTTTTTGACCGTCCGATAGCTCTTTGCATCTACATCTTCCACATCATGGTGTGCATCCAGGCAGGCTATATGACAGGCATAACAGCCGACACATTTATCCGGATCAAATTTAATCGGTAACTCATGCCTTCACCTCGCCTTTTTCTTTCTCGATTTTACAGAAATAACTTTTATATCCCGGGAATCCTGAAATTGGATCCAGATAATTTCTGTCTATCAGATCATTTGCCTCACCCTTTGCATTGCCATGATAGACGTGTACAATTCCCGGCTGGCTGTTCAGGTAAACCGCCGCAATTCCGCAGATACTTCCCACCGGGGAAGATACCCTCACCATGTCACCATCTGCAATACCATACTTTTTCGCATCTTCCGGATGGATTTCTACCAGTGTTGCCTTTTCAAGTCCTGCAAGCCACGGTACCCTGTATGTTCTTGCATGGAAAAGCTGTGGTTTTCTGGAACCGGTATTCAGAATCAGTGGATATGCTTCCCTGTCCATGCCTGACACCTCACGAAAATCTCTGTATTCCGGAAGTCCGGAATATCCATGGCTGTCTTTGTAACGTTCGAGTATCTGTGATACAAATTCCACCTTACCGGATGGTGTATGAAAGCCTTCTTTTTCATATCTCTTAAATGCCGGCGGAATGATCACACGTCCTTTTACCCCTTCCGGATGCGCCCGCAATTCCTCCAGTGTGACACCGGATGCTCCAGAATATATTCCATATATTTCTCATAGCCATGTTCCAATGCTTCATCATGTAACTGCATGGCACGAAGCATGCCGATCATGATCTCAATATCATTCTTCGCCTCTCCGACCGGTTCGATTGCTTTTTCTGACAGGAAGAACATTCCTCCCCGTCCATTCAGCACAACATCTCGTTCAAAGGAAGACGCTGCTGGAAGAACCAGGTCTGCCATCTTGCTTGAATCTGAAAAAAACAGATCTACATTCACATAAAAATCCAACGCTTCTAACGCCTTCTGAAAATATTCCGGTTCCGGCCACATTCTGTGGTTCAGGCCGAATCCCACCACAGCTTTCAGCGGATATGGTTCTTCCTTCAGATATAATCTGCAATTCTTGTACACTGCGCTTCCTCACACGGGAGATCAAACCATGCCGGAAAATCTTTCTCACCGATGGCTTCTATCGTATCCAGCCGTTTTACTTTTCCATATTCATTGCAAGGAGACACCGAACCCGGTCTTGACGGATTGCCACCCGGGATATCATAGTTGCCGGTAAGTGCGATCAGACACATCACTGCCCGGTAATTCTGCATTCCGTTAATATTATGTACAACCGGCGACGCTGAAACATTATGCCTGCCGGCCCGTTAGATGCATACATTCTGGCAGCCTCACGGATCAGTTCTTTATCTACACCGGTGATCTTCTCTGCTTTTTCCGGCGGAACTGATTCACATACGCCTGATACTCCTCAAAACCATATACATATGTTTCTACAAATTCTTTATCATACAGCCCTTCTTCTATGATCACCTGTGCCATAGACAGCGCAAGTGCCCCGTCTGTTCCAGGCAGCAATTTCAAGTGGATATCCGCCGCCTGTGTCGTTACGGTCTCTCTTGGATCTACGGCTATGATCTTCGCCCCACGTGCTTTCAAAGCCTGATAAGATCTTGCCATCCCTGCATTGGAATGATACAGATTGTTACTCCATACCAGAACCGTCTGTGCATGCATCAGATCCGGAAAGCAGATGTCATTTCCATAAATGGATCTCCATGCCATTGCCGCCGACTGAAAACAGGTACTGGATTCCGTACAGTAATTCGGAGACCCGTAAGCATTGGCAAGCCGCAGAAGTGCCGGTCTGTACCATTTCGGATATCCCGCATAAAATGCTGCCGCCTGCGGACCATATTCTTTTTTGATCCTGAGAAGATTCTCTGCAATCATCCGATATGCTTCATCCCAGGATACTCGTTCGAATTCCCCGCTTCCTTTTTTTTCCGATACGCTTCATCGGATACAGGATCCTGTCTTTGTTATAAACATACTGTCTGGAGGCCGCTCCTTTGGAACACAGTCCCCCACTCTGTCCCGGAAGATCCCGGCTGCCTTCTACCGACACAAGCTTTCCTTCTTCTACATAAGCATCGATCGGACATCCCGCTGAACAGATATTACAGCGGACTTTTTTTATTACTCTTTGATTCATGCTGTTTCACCCATCAATGTTTCTATGTTTATTCGTACATTTTATTATAACAAGTTGCTTTTCAGTTTTCTATCTATTTTCAAATTTCTGTCTTTCTTTCCCTTCATGATCTTAAAGTACATAACAATCAGAAGCCGTACCCTGCCAGTACCCATGCCGCCGG
>ENA-OQDF01000791-OQDF01000791.1-human-gut-metagenome-genome-assembly--contig:-NODE-791-length-13181-cov-5.114218_pt1 | contig 13181 bp, 21 predicted proteins | sample MGYA00242769_ERZ504597 | MGnify/ENA primary metagenome ERZ504597 (study PRJEB26092, sample SAMD00036305) | human gut metagenome | host: Homo sapiens | study: EMG produced TPA metagenomics assembly of...
CCTTTTCTTGCATCTTTTCCATATCTTTTATATAATAATCTGCGGTATCCGAAATATGCAGCCTGATTTTCATCTTCGATCTTCCAACATCAGTCCTGCTTATTCATGAAAGGATGATTTTTATGATAAAAAAAAACTGATTTCCTTTTTTCAAAAAGATGCAGTGCTTACCGTCTCTTTTTTTCTTGCAGTGCTTTCCTGCTTTTTCTGTCCTCCCGGTCCACAGTATCTTGGCTATCTGGATTTTCATACTCTGATCCTGCTGTTCTGTCTGATGCTGATTGTCGCGGGTCTGCGGGAATGTGGCGTATTTGACTGGCTTGGCACCAGTCTTCTCCGGCATGTAAACTCAGAACGGATGGTTGCTCTGCTTCTGATTTCCCTGTGCTTTTTCTGCAGCATGCTGATTACCAATGATGTCGCTCTGATTACCTTTGTTCCGTTTGGCATTCTGCTTCTGCGAATGTGCCATATGGAGCAGAAAAAATACTTCTTGTCACCTTTATGACCATGGCTGCAAACCTTGGCAGTATGTTTACTCCTATCGGCAATCCGCAGAACCTTTATCTGTATTCGCTTTCCGGACTTTCCCTTTTGCATTTTCTGCTTATGATGCTGCCTTATACTCTGGGTGCTGCAGTTCTTTTTCTGATCTGCATTTTTCTGTTTTTCTCCGGAAAGAAAATTTCCGTTTCCCTGGAGAAAAAGCGATTACTCATCCGCGGCAAATCGCAGTTTTTGCAGCTCTTTTTTTCTGCTGTATTCTTACGGTTGCCAAACTTCTCCCGCATAGTATTCTGCTTCTGATCACGATTGCCGGGATCTGCCTGGTGAACCGCAGCCTTTACCGCAGAGCAGACTACTCTCTTTTGTTCACTTTTGTGTTTTTCTTTCTTTTTATTGGAAACATGAAACAAATGGCAGCGCTTCGTATTTATCTGGAACAGATGATTACCGGACACGAACGGCTTCTTTCCGTCCTCACAAGCCAGATCATCAGCAATGTTCCTGCCGCCATGCTGCTTTCCGGATATACAAAAGAAATCCCGGAACTGATTGTAGGAACCAACCTCGGCGGCCTCGGGACTTTAATTGCATCTATGGCAAGCCTGATCTCCTATCGCCAGATTACGGCCGCAGACGCTTCCTGCCGCAAAAAATATATCCTGATTTTTACTGTTTTCAATCTTGTTTTTCTTGCTATTTTGTATCAGATACGCTAAAATAAAAAGAAGATCCGGCTGTACGGGTCTTTTTTCACGGCATTTTATACCGTCTCATTATTACTGTACTTAGCATTTTATATTGAAAAAGAAAGGGTTTCATTTATGAAGATAGATCTCAGAAACGTTCCGGATGCCGAGGTTTCCGGTATTGATCTTGCAAATGTTGACATTACTGTTCCGGCGCCGGAGACAGAACCGCAGCGTCAGTATTACTTTATGGCACTTTTAAAACAGCAGCTCGTACCGGAGCGTGCAAAACAAAACGGAAAAGAGTATCTGACTGCCTGCATCACAACCTTCGGCTGCCAGATGAACGCCCGCGATTCCGAAAAACTGGAGGGAATTCTGGAAACCGTCGGCTACCACATTGTGGAGACCGAAGATGCCGATTTTGTTGTTTACAACACCTGTACCGTCCGTGAAAACGCAATCTGCGTGTCTACGGTCGTCTTGGACAGCTTGGCAAGTACAAAAAGAAAAATCCGGGCATGATTATTTCCCTCTGCGGATGCATGATGCAGGAGCCGCTTGTTGTCGAAAAACTCAAAAAAAGCTACCATTCGTCAACCTGATTTTTGGAACGCATAATATCTACCGCTTTGCCGAGTATCTTGTCCGGTGCATGACAGAGGACCGCATGGTGATTGATATCTGGAAAGATACCGACAAAATCGTGGAAAATCTCCCGGTTGACCGCAAATATCCGTTCAAGTCGGGTGTTAATATTATGTTCGGCTGCAATAACTTCTGCAGCTACTGTATCGTACCGTATGTGCGCGGCCGCGAACGCAGCCGGAAGCCGGAGGAAATCATCGCAGAGATCAAACGCCTCGTTGCAGACGGCGTTGTTGAAATCATGCTGCTTGGTCAGAATGTCAATTCCTACGGAAAGAATCTCGAGGAGCCGATGACGTTGCACAGCTTCTGCGCAAGGCAAATCAGATTGAAGGGCTGAAACGCATCCGTTTCATGACCTCACATCCAAAGGATCTCTCGGAAGAACTGATCGATGCAATGCGCGACTGCGAGAAGGTCTGCCTCCATCTTCATCTTCCGCTCCAGTCCGGAAGCAGCCGTATCTTAAAACTGATGAACCGCCGTTATACCAAAGAGCAGTATCTCGACCTGGTAGACCGAATCCGCGCAAAGTGCCGGATATTTCTCTGACAACAGATATTATCGTTGGTTTCCCTGGTGAGACCGAAGAAGATTTTCTGGAAACACTGGATGTGGTCCGCCGCGTTCGTTACGACAGCGCGTTTACCTTCCAGTATTCCAGAAGAACCGGAACACCGGCAGCTGCCATGGAAGACCAGATCCCGGCGGATGTTGTAAAAGACCGTTTTGACCGTCTTCTTGCCGAGGTCCAGGAAATTTCCCGCGAGGTAACCGCAAGACATCTTCATACCGTACAGGAAGTTCTGGTGGAAAGTATCAATGAGCAGGACGCTTCTCTTGTCACCGGCCGTATGAGCAACAATACGCTGGTTCATTTCCCGGGAGATGCTTCGATGATCGGAACGCTGCAGAACGTTTCCCTGGACGAATGCCGCGGCTTCTACTATATGGGAACGCTTGTTTAACCAAAAGACCCTGCCCGCACAGTTTTTCAGTCTTTGAAAAGACTATGTTACAAAGCTGTGCAGGCAGGGTTTTTACATATAACTTCTCCTTTTATCCTCTCACATCTGGAGTTTTCCCGGAGAGCCGCCTCTGATAAAAAAGTAGGTAATCATAAGCATAACTCCAGCTCCGACCCATGCGGAAATTTCTGCGAATGCCACTCCGCGGAACGCAAGGCGCGGTTCTAAAAGCAGCACAACCATGACGCGCATGGCAACCTCCACAATCCCGGACACCATCGGCAGAACTGTTTTTCCCATTCCCTGGCAGGCGTTTCGGAAGACAAACAGCCCGCCAAGGGCGAACAGGGCAACTCCGGTAACCGGCAGAAAGATACAGGTATAGGAAATGACTGTCGCATCATTCAGCATCAGGGATGCCAGAAACTTCGGGCAGAAAATTTCCAGTGCTGCAAAAGGAAGATTGACAAGGACAGAAAGCACGACACCTGCTCTGACTCCCTGTTTGATCCGGTCGTATTTTCCGGCTCCATAATTTTGTCCTGTAAAAGTCAGAAGTGCAAGTCCAAGTGTTATACCCGGCTGCTCGAACAGACCGCACACCTTCATACATGCAGCATAAGCCGCGACATAAGCCGTTCCCATCTGATTGACAAAAACCTGAAGGACCATACCGCCCACCGCAGTTACAGAATTCATCACAGCTACCGGCAGGCCTTTTCCAACGAGTGCGCCAAGAAGTACACCATCTGCCCTCCAGTCTGTTTTCCGCGGAAGCAGTTCTGCGGCGCGCCGGATATATACCAGACAGTAAAGGGCAGAAACCACCTGCGCCAGAACCGTTGCAAGCGCCGCTCCAAACACGCCCATGCCAAACGGAAATACAAATAGAAGATCCAGCACAATATTGACCACCGACGAAACGATCATAGAAGCCAGCGGCACTTTACTGTTTCCGACGGACCGGAGCAGCGTCATGGCAAAGTTATTAAAAATGGTAACGGTACTGCCCGCCAGAATGGTTCCAAAATAAACCAGAGTGTCTGTCATCATATCCTCCGGTGTCTGGAGAAAGACAAACAGACGGCGCATCCAAAACAGACTGCCCACCGTAATTACAATTCCAATGGCAAGGCAGATATAAACCGACATCGCAATTTCTTTCCGCAGTTTTTCGATATCATTCGCTCCAAAGGAGTGGGAAATACAGATCCCAAGTCCTCCGGTAAGCCCCATGGCAAAGCGAGAATCAAAAATTGTACCGACTGGTATTTCCAACCGCTGCCAGGGCCACATCTCCGATCCCCTTTCCAACGACCATGGAATCCACAAAGCTGTAAAGCTGCTGAAAAAGATTTCCGATCAGAATCGGCAGGAAAAACTGAAAAATCAGCTTCATGCTGTTGCCCTGCGTCATATCATTTGTTGTTTTTTGCATGATGATAATCTTGTAACCTTTCCTTTCTTCATTCCTTCTTGCAAATCATATAAAATCACTATATACTAAAAGAAGTTTGTTTCCATCCACAGTCAGTATGGAACATCCACTACGAACGAAAAGTGAGACATCTATGAATAACTTATATGAATATATCGACCCATCGCCTCTCCTTATGAGGCTTTTCTTTTTGACAGCACGCGGGACTCCCTTCCGATTCCTGCTCACTGGCACTATTATGTAGAACTTCTCTACGTTCTGAAAGGAGAAATTGAGGTTTCCCTTGATAATGTGACATCCATCGGAACGGAAGGATCCGTGATCCTTTTTCCGCCCAAATGCGTTCATTCCATCGCGCTTGCAAAAGGGTCTGTTCCGGTGCAGTATGATGTGATTAAATTTGACCCCAATCTTCTGCCCACCTGCAAGACGGATGAGCTGGATCTGCGTTCGATTCTGCACGGCCTCCACACGTTCCGCTGCCCCTGTATTTTTTCTCCGGAGCAGGTACGGAAAATGGACCTTTTTCCTCTTTTTCGGATATTCTTAAGGAATACCGGGATAAAGAGCTTGGCTATTCCATGATTCTTACAGCGGATCTTCGGAAAATCATCAGCCGTTTTGTACGGAATTGGCAGAAAAGCGGGACTTCTTTTCCGTCTCCCGGCGTGCATCCTTCCTACGAAATCAGTTTTGACCTGATTTCCGAATACATTGATTCCCATTATTTTGAAGAACTGACCGTAGAGAAACTTGCCGCCATGTGCAACATGTCGCACTCCACATTTTCCATGAATTTTTACCGCCGCTACAATATGACCTGCAAAGAATATATTACGGCAACCAGAATCAATGCGGCAGAAAACATGCTGCTTTTTTCCAGTCACGATGTTTCTTTTATTGCCAGAGAAGTCGGCTATCCGGACTGCAGCTATTTCATCCGGTGTTATAAAAAAATAAAAGGAATCACACCGAAACAGGCCAGAAAAATGCAGGCAGAAAAAAATAAATAACGTTATTTGCAGAAAAGGGCACGCATTCATTTTGCGTGCCCTTTTTCCATGCCTTATCGTTCTGCTGTCTCGTATACGCTTCGTACGCGGTATGCGCCCGATACGCCGGTTCCCTTGGCGGTAAGTCTGCGGTCGGCAGAATACGGAAGGTCTTTGTTCCTGCTTCCATATCAACGAAGTTATCGTCCAGGCGAAGCACACCGTTTTCGGTCTCTACGCTGACAGATTTTGCGAAGTTCTCTGCCGTTACAGTTACGGTATCGCCGTCTACCGATACAGAAAGTTTCGGATCTGCGAAATGGTAATGCTTCGGTGCACAGAACAGCGTCGATCCGGAAGATACGACGTTTCCATCGACAACCAGCTCATACGTCAGATGAACTTCCAGCGGATCCTGACCGTTGAAATCAAGATGCGGCATCACTGTCCGCCGTAGGCCGGTGCGTTGACCTCGAAGGTTCCCTCTTTGACTACGGAAGAATCCGGACGGCGCAGAGACCATTTACGGTTCCAACAATCGGCTCACCCGTCTCATTCGCAACGTGAAGGTCTGCACTGACATCGATTGGATGCGGCAGGGTGTTGACAAACGGTTTCTGATCGATCTCTCCATGCTCCTCACAGGAAAGCAGAATCGGTGCGAACATCTTCTTCTCTGCGTACTGCAGGGCTTTCCAGTTTCCGTAGTAATCGACGCTTGCCCAGGATGCTACCGGCCAGATATCGTTCAGCTGCCATACAACAGCACCCATGCAGGTACCACGGAAGCGGCGGAAATGCTCTACGCCGTAACGGATGGCATCTGCCTGAAGAAGCTGTGAGCAGTAAAGAAGCTCATCAAAATTCTTCGGATACAGATAGGTCTGTGAGATATAGTTCAGGATCTTTCCGTTGGCAGCCGTATTTCTCTGGTGCATTTCCATGACGCGTGAGAAGATGTTGCGGTCGCCGTCTTCCGTAAACCGTTTTACAGTCTGCAGGGACGGGAAGGACTGGAATCCGAACTCGGACAGGAAACGGTAATGGTGGGAACGATAAGCGGTAAACGGCTCGCTTCCGTGCCATACGCCCCAGTAATGGGTATCGCCGACATTTTCCGCATTGCTGTTTTCGTAATTTCCACCTGAAGACGGGGATGACGGCCAGTAGAATTTCTCCGGATCCTCTTCTTTGACGATTTTCGGAATGATGTACTCATACAGATGGATATAATCGTAATACTGTTTCTTGGATTTCGGCCATGCCAGCATTTCATACTGTGTCTCCATCTCATTGTTTCCGCACCACAGAGCAATGCTTGCATGAGAACGAAGTCTGCGTACATTCTGACGGATTTCTGTGGAGATATTCTCCTCAAAATGATCTGACAGCTCATAGGAAGCGCAGGCAAACATGAAGTCATGCCAGATCAGAAGTCCTCTCTCATCGCAGACATCATAGAAGAAGTCATCGAGGAAGTATCCGCCGCCCCATATACGCAGGGAATTGAAGTTTGCTTCCTGTGCAGATTTTAACAGCAGATCGGTACGTTCCCTCGTCTGGCGGGTTAAAATATTATCCTCCGGAATGTAATCCGCGCCCATCGCGAAAATCTGCAGTCCGTTGATTTCATATGCAAAGTTGCGGCCTTTTACCGTCTTTGCTGCTTTATCGGTGATAATTACTTTCTTCTCACCGTTTGTCATAACCATGTTGTCGCCGTCGTCGTAATCTGGTGCCTGTCCGGTCATGTGCTCATCATAAACTTCATCTTCCATCGGATCGGTATTGACCGTGATGGTGCGAAGACCTATTTTCTTCTCCCAGGTATCCAGGGTATCCTCTGCAACAAGCGCTACCTTTACCTGATACAGTGCCTGTGCGCCGTAACCGTTCGGCCACCACAGCTCCGGATTTTCTACGGTAAGAGAAGCCTGTACATGGTTGCTGCGAAGCTCACACGTAAGACCAGTCAGATTCTTTGCCGGTGCTGAATGGGTCAGCGGATCGATGCTGCCGCTTTCTGCGGTCAGAACGGTTTTTCCATCCGGAGAAGTAACCGTCATGACAATTTTTACGTTTCCGTCGGTAACTCCCGGCATCCACTCGATCTCGGCATCTGCCGTCAGGCGAACAGAATCAACAACGTTTCCGTGAACCGTTTTTCCGGTTACGTGATGCTCCTGGCCTACAAATACCTGTGCCAGACGGGCTGTTTTTACTGCGAGAACGGAAGCTTCACGGAACAGTCCTGCATCTGGAAGACGCGGGCCCCAGTCCCAGCCGTACATGCACGCTGCTTTACGGATATGCGGGAATCCCGGCATTGCATCGGAGGATCCGCCAACCGGGCATTTTGTATCTTCTTCCGCAATGAATTTGGTCGGGGAATGCAGAATCACTTTTACCTGATATACGGTATCGGCTGCATCACCTGCAACAAGATCGGTAATATCGTACTCCCAGACACGGTTCATGTTGTCTGCGGAGCCGATTTTCTCTCCGTTCAGATAAACATCCGCGATCGTATCAATTCCGTCGAAATGTAAAAACAGGCGGTCCGCTTTTCTGTCTTCCTCTCCGATCACGATTTCTGTCTCGTATGCGAAATCGTTCTCCATCAGTTTCAGTGCGTCGAGTTCATTGTCACGATAAAACGGATCCGGGATCAGACCTTTTTCCAGAAGTGTGCCGTAAACGGTAGACGGAACCTTTGTCTCAATTGGAGTCTCCGGAATATCGTAAACATTTTTTCCAAGGACCGTTAAGGTCCAGTTGTCTTTCAGACATATTGTATGCATTACAGTATGTCCCCCTTTCTTACATAGTTTCTGCTTCTTCGCGTAGTTTCACCACGCTTTTTCTTTCTTCCTATCTTACTTCTTTTGTGCAGAAAATGGTACAAAAAAGCTCTTGAAAAATAGGAAAAATCTCCAAATGCACAAAAATTTTCGCAAAAACAGGAAAACAGTGAGACAAATTCTCAATCATCACTTTGACAGATTTGGAAAATGTGATAGAATAAAAATGTTGGCATCCCATTTAAAAATGCCGACATTATTTCGAAAAGAAAGATGAGGAAAAAACTATGATACCAGAAAGATTAGCTGCTCTCCGTGAAAAAATGAGAGCATACGGCGTGGACGCTTATCTGGTTCCGACCGCCGATTATCATGAATCCGAATATGTAGGAACTTACTTTAAAGCAAGAACGTATATTACCGGTTTTACCGGTTCTGCCGGAACTGCTGTGATTACGCAGGACGAAGCGTGCCTCTGGACCGATGGCCGCTACTTCGTACAGGCAGCCAAAGAACTTGCCGGAACCGGCGTTACCTTAATGAAAATGGGCCAGGAAGGCGTTCCGACGGTAGAGGAATACCTGGCGGCAAATACAAAAGAGGGCATGACCATTGGTTTTGACGGCCGCGTTGTCAATGAAATGCTCGGCGAAGCACTGGAGAAAACACTTCCGGAGCGTTTTCTTTCCTATCGAAGCGACCTGATCGGTGAGATCTGGTCGGACCGCCCGGCACTTTCCGCAGAACCCGTGTGGATCCTTGATGCAAAATATACCGGTGAATCCGCTGCGGAGCGTCTTGCAAAAGTACGCGAAAAGATGAAAGAGAACGGTGCCGAAGTGCATATTCTGACTGCACTGGATGATATCGCCTGGATGCTGAATATCCGTGGAAACGATATTCCATGCAACCCGGTTGTCCTCTCCTATCTCGTACTGACAGAAACCGAGAGTCATCTGTTCATTCAGGAAGAAACCTTAAATGAGAAGTAAAACAGTATCTTGCTGATCTTGACATTTCCCTTCATCCATACGATGCTGTTTATGATTTTGTTTCCGGCATCACAGGAAAAACCATTCTTCTGGAGAAAGCCAAAGTCAACTACACGATCTGCCAGAGTGTCATGGGCAGCAATACGATTGTCAATGTCATGAACCCGGCTTCTTCTTTAAAAGCAGTCAAAACACCGGTTGAGATGGAAAACATCCGAAAAGCCCACATCAAAGACGGCGTTGCCGTTACCCGTTTCGTATACTGGTTAAAGAAGAATATCGGTAAGATCCCAATGAATGAGGTTTCCGTTGCTGAAAAACTGGAATCCTTCCGGAAGGAGCAGGAAGGCTTTATTGAGCCAAGCTTCGGAACGATTTCCGCTTACGGCCCGAATGCTGCTATGTGCCATTATCAGGCAACGAAAGACGATTTCTCTGTTCTGCAGCCAAAAGGCATGTACCTGGTGGACTCCGGCGGACAGTATTATGAGGGAACGACCGATATTACCAGAACAATCGTAGTTGGACCGCTGACCGAGGAAGAAAAAGAACATTTCACCATCACTGCGATGGGAACCCTTCGTCTTGGAAATGCAAAATTCCTCCACGGCTGCATCGGTATCAACCTTGATTACCTTGCAAGACAGGCATTCTGGGAGAGAGGTCTTGACTTCAATCACGGAACCGGCCACGGTGTCGGTTATCTCTTAAATGTACATGAGCGTCCAAACGGTTTCCGCTGGAAAATGGTTCCGGAGCGCATGGAAAATGCCGTTCTCGAGGAAGGTATGCTGACCTCCGACGAACCAGGTATCTATATTGAAGGAAGCCACGGTATCCGTACCGAGAACCTGATGCTCTGCCGCAAAGCAGAAAAGAACATGTATGGCCAGTTCATGCGCTTTGAGTTCGTTACCATGGTTCCGATCGACCTCGACGGTATCGATACGCAGTATATGACGGAGAAAGATGTCGAGCTGCTGAATAATTACCACAAAGAAGTGTATGAGAAGATTTCTCCTTATCTGGAAGGGGACGAAAAAGAGTGGCTGAAAGAAGCCACCCGCACGATTTCCAAATAAGATGCAAAAACGCTGTTCTGTGTTTTGATGATACAGAGCAGCGTTTTTTATTATAATACTTTCGATAAAAACTCTTTGAGCCGGGGATGCTGCGGATTTGCGAAGAACTCCTGCGGCGTATTCTCCTCCTGAATATTTCCCTCGTTGATAAAGACCACGCGGGTTGCCACTTCTCTTGCAAAACCCATTTCATGCGTTACGACAACCATCGTCATGCCTGATTCAGCAAGCTCCTTCATAATTTCAAGAACCTCTCCTACCATCTCCGGATCGAGTGCAGAAGTCGGTTCGTCAAACAGCATGACATCCGGATTCATCGCAAGGGCGCGCGCGATGGCGATTCGCTGCTTCTGTCCGCCGGAAAGGCTTCCCGGATAGGCATCTGCTTTATCCGGCAGTCCGACACGGGTCAGAAGCTCCATCGCTTTTTTCTCTGCTTCTTCCGGTGTCATTAGTTTTAATGTCACCGGAGCGAGCAAGATATTTTCCTTAACGGTTTTGTGCGGAAACAGATTGAACTGCTGGAATACCATTCCGATCTTCTGACGCACATGGTCAATGTCAGTTTCCGGCGCCGTGATGTCAACGCCCTCGAAGTAAATTTTTCCGCCGGTTGGAATTTCCAGACGGTTTAAGGAGCGCAGAAACGTCGATTTTCCGGAACCGGAAGGACCGATAACGGCGACAACTTCTCCCTGACGGATCTCTGTGCTGATTCCGTCTAAAACTTTATTATCCTCGAAGCTCTTCTGCAGATTTTCAACTTTAATTAATACTTTTTCGTTAGTGGTCACTCTTACGCAGTCTCCTTTCCAGTTTGCCCATGAAATAGGTCAGAATCATAACAAGAATCAGATAAAAGATCGCTGCGGAGAGAAGCGGAACCAGCGCATCGTACGTACGGCTCTGTACCAGGGTTGCTGCTTTTGTAATATCGATGGTTCCAATATAGCCGATGATGGCGGTCTCTTTCAACAGCACGATCATCTCGTTGATCAGCGCCGGAAGAACATTTTTAAACGCCTGCGGAATGATAATCAGACGCATGGTCTGTGCCGAATTTAAACCAAGGCTTCGTCCCGCTTCCGTCTGTCCTTTATCCACAGACATGATTCCGGAACGGAAGATCTCGGCAACGTACGCACCGGAGTTAATACCGAATGCAATTCCGCCGATCACGATATTGTTCAGGTTTACGGTTGCAAAAATAACGGAATAGAAAAACAGAATCTGAATCATGGACGGCGTTCCGCGGATGATCGTCAGATAGACGCGTGCAACAATATTCAGAAGTTTTAATTTACCGGTCTGCTCGTGTGTTGAACGGATCAGTGCGATGAGAAGTCCGAGCACAACACCGATGCACAGTGCGATTACCGTGACAAGCAGCGTCGTCTTCAGACCGGTCAGCCACCACTCTGTAGCACCGTTGTCTACAAAGTAACGGTTAAACTGATGCTGTAAATTTTCCATAAAATACATCTCTCCTTTGTGGTTTCATTTCCTGCAAAAAGAGCGGCTGCACCATTTTGCCTGGCGGACAGCCGCTCTTTTTCTCTCATTAGATTACTTCTTACAATAACAACCTGTGTTGCATTTGCATAAGTATCGGTGAAATCAACGCTCTCCTCACGCTCCGGAGTAACGGTCATTCCGCTGCGCCGAAATCTGCTTTTCCACTGTTGACAGATGCAAGGATGGTTTCAAATGACATATCCTCGATTTTCAGCTCATAACCAAGCTTGTCGCAGATTGCCTTGGAAATGTCGGCATCGATACCAACGATATCATTTCCCTCTTTGTACTCCCACGGCTCGAACTCTGCGTTGGTTGCATGGTAAGCGTTCCCTTGGAGTGGTCTGCGTCTGCCGGGGATTCATACGGATGCTGTCCGACTTCATCACCAATGTAGTTGCTCATGATTTCATCCAGCGTTCCGTCCTCTTTCAGCTCTGCCAATGCAGTGTTGAACTCGTCTCGCAGGGTATTGCCCTTTTTAAAGCACATGGCATATTCTTCGGTATCAAAAATGCCTTCTACAATTTTCAGATCATCGTTTGCTGCAACGAATTTTTCTGCCGGCAGGGAATCGATGACAACACAGTCAATCTTTCCGTTTTTCAGTGCCTGAATAGCATCGGCGCCTTTGTTGTAACGCTGCATCTGGGAATCTGCATTAACGGCATCGCTCGCCTGAGAATCACCTGTTGTTCCGGTCTGTACACCAATCTTCAGATCTGCCAGATCCTCTACGGATGTTACTTCTACTTTCTTTGCGGTAGATGCAGAACTTCCGCATCCTGCCATCGAAACAGCAAACAAAACGGACATTGCAAGTGCTGTTGCTTTTTTTGCAAAATTCATTTTCATAATAATCTCCTTCTCTCCTCATGTAATGTATATTTATTCACTTTCCCTTATTATAACAGCATCTTTCCGAAATGCAAGGAAAAACGGAAAAAAAAGCAACAGAAATACAAAAGACAGCCCGGGGGTTCTTCCATGGCTGTCTTTCCGTTTTTGTATTCAGTCCGTATTTTTTCCGTCTGCTGCTGTGCAGCGCAGGATCCGCTGAATGCTCTTTTCCGATAAAGCATATTCCTCTACGAGTTCGGAAACTCTGCTTCCATTTTGATGTTTCTCGCAAATTCCTTCATTGTGATATCTGGTTGTTCTTGTACAAGTTCCAGAATATCGTGGTGCTGTTTTTCTGTAAGAATTGTTTTCCGGCCTCTCAGCTGCGTTCTGGTCTCATAACTGCCAGTGCGTGCACGCTCTTCTATAAGGCGGTATACGGTGCTTTCATTTACTGAAAAATATTTTGCAATTTCCCTGGCATTATGAGTTTTATCCCAGGCCTCCAATACCAGTTTTCTAGCTTCATTTGTAAAGAGACTGCATTATTTAAGAGGTTTGCTATAATTGCTTTTCATCCATTCTTCTTGACACTCCCCACAGCTAAAGCAGGGGGATTCTTGTTTCTTCCACTACTGCATTGACGAATACCTTACGGTACTGCAATGTCTTACACAGTGTCCACAAGCTATGTTTATCCTGTTCCCGTATG
>ENA-OQDF01000793-OQDF01000793.1-human-gut-metagenome-genome-assembly--contig:-NODE-793-length-13175-cov-1.455855_pt1 | contig 13175 bp, 22 predicted proteins | sample MGYA00242769_ERZ504597 | MGnify/ENA primary metagenome ERZ504597 (study PRJEB26092, sample SAMD00036305) | human gut metagenome | host: Homo sapiens | study: EMG produced TPA metagenomics assembly of...
ATTTTAGAAAAACAAAAAGATATCAGAGTCTATGAGCTTTCTAATGATCGAGATTTTAAAATTTTACTTTGCTCCAGATCCTTTTGAAATGTCTAACTCTCAAACAAGTAATGAGGATACAAATGAAAGTGAGTCACAAAATCAAACAGAGGAAGCAAATCAAGAAACAACAGCACAAGAAAGTGATACGACTGATTTAGAAAATGATCCAGAAAGAGTTTATTTTGAAAAAGTGTATGACCTTTTAATAGCACAAAATAAATTAGACAACCCTTGTTTTGATTATCAATATGATGCTAAAGGTTATCCTTATGCAGTTGTAAGTACAAATGATGAATATACATTATCTCTTGTATTTAATAAATATAAAAATAATGATGAAGATTATGAAATTGTTTTAGAAAAGTATATCAAAAAAGTAGCACACAAAATCTTGTTGATTTTTATTTAGTGAATACAAAAACTTTGGAAGTTACAGATCAACAACGAGATTATTGGTAGGGTCAAGAATTATCTTGATCCTTTTTATTTATGTTTTATTAATGTATATACAAAGTATCTTAACACTATCTTAATACCTCCCATTTTATAATAGAAATAATGAGGGGAGTATTATGGTGAATTTTATATTAGTGATTATTTTGATAATTGTTTTGTTTATGGTATATAAACAAATGAGTTGTTTTGATGAGCTTATAGAAAGTATAGAATATCCAACAATTCTTATCATTTATGATGATCAATATCAAATAGCAAAAAAATATGAAAATGATACAATCAAATGTATACCAAAACAAGAAATATATCACTTTGAACAAAGTTATCAATATGTCATTTTATGCTGTGAAGATGATTATTATAACTTATTAATGAATTATCGCATTCATAGAGATATGTTAGATGTCCAAGTTTATTCTTTAATTGGAAAACAAAAGTATGAAGAATTATATCAAGAAAATATTGAATTGTTACAAACAATAGAAGACATAGAAAGGTTAATAAAACATTTATATGATCAAAAGAAGAACAAATGTTGAAATCATTGCATTAGGATTTGCAATTGTTATTTTAGTTGGAACGTTTTTACTTTTGTTACCTGTTTCTAGTGATCATACGGATTTTTTAGATGCGCTTTTTACAGCGACAAGTGCCACTTGTGTAACAGGTTTAGTTGTTTATGATACAGCAACACATTGGACATTGTTTGGACAAATCGTGATTTTACTTTTAATTCAATTGGTGGTTTAGGTTTTATTACGATTGGGGTTTTTCTAGCCACTTATCTTAAGAAAAAAATTAGTTTAAGACAGAGAGGCTTGATTGAAGAAGTGTCAATTCTTTAAAATTAGCCGGTGGGGTCAAACTTGTTAAACATATTATAAAAGGAACTTTTTTATTTGAAGGAATTGGCGCAATTATTTTAAGTCTTGTTTTTATAGAAGATTTTGGTTTATTAAAAGGTATTTATTTAGGAATCTTTCATGCGATTTCTGCTTTTTGTAATGCAGGATTTGACTTACTTGGAACAATAGAACCTTATGGTTCATTAACTCCTTATGCTTCTAATATAATTGTTAATATAACAATTATGGCATTGATTATTATAGGAGGTCTAGGATTTATTGTTTGGCAAGATATTTATGAAAAAGGGTTTAAGTTTAAAAAATATCTTTTACAAACAAAAATCGTTTTAATAATGACAATTATTTTAATTGTTGGCGGAGCGTATTATTTTATTTATTTGAATGTCAAAATTCACTTTCTTCCTTGTCTCAAGAAGAAATGATTTTAGCTTCATTTTTTCAATCTGTGACTTGTCGTACAGCTGGTTTTAATACAGTTGATGTTTCTCATTTAAAACCTTCAACAAGTTTATTAATGATGTTTTTAATGTTTGTTGGTGGTAGTCCTGGGTCAACAGCTGGAGGTATTAAGACAACGACTTTTGCAGTTTTGACTATTTTTGTATACGCTACAATGACCAACAAAAGTGAAGCCAATGCTTTTAATCGTCGTTTTGATAGTAAAACGATAAAAAAAGCATGTTCCGTTTTTTTAATAAATCTTATATTTATTTTTATAAGTGCAATTGCACTTTTTGACATGCAACCTCAACTTCCAATGCAAGATGTTTTTTTTGAAATCTTTTCAGCACTTGGAACAGTAGGAATTTCAACAGGGATTACAAGACAACTGACAATGCTTTCTAAAATTGTGATTGTTTTATTAATGTATTGTGGTCGAGTAGGAAGTTTAACTTAGCTTTAAGTCTTTCAAGAAAAAAGAAAATTCAAATTGTAAAAATCCAGTAGAAAAAATAGCTATTGGGTAGGAGGAGTTATGAAAACAGTATTAATTATAGGAATGGGACGTTTTGGTCACCATCTAGCAAGTAATATGATTTCACTTGGAAATGAAGTGATGATCGTAGATAAAGATGAATCTCGTTTAGAAGATCTAACAAAATTGATTTCGAATATTAAAATAGGGGACTGTACAAATGAAGATGTTTTGCAAAGTTTTGGTGTCGCTAATTTTGATATTTGTTTTGTTTGTATTGGAACAAATTTCCAAAGTAGTTTGGAAATTACAAGTTTGCTCAAAGAATTAGGAGCCAAGTATGTTATTTCTCAAGCAACAAGAGATATACACGCTAAATTTTTATTAAAAAATGGGGCAGATGAGGTTATTTATCCTAATCGTGACAGTGCTGAAAAATTAGCAGTGCGTGTAAGTAATGATAATTTGTATGATTATGTTGAATTGGATAATGAATATTCTATTTATGAAATTCCTGCATTACGTCAATGGTTAGGAAAAACAATTAAACAAATTAATATTCGAGCAGCTTTTCATATTTATATCATAGGAATCAAAAAAGATAATAAAACAGATTTTTTACCTTCGGTAGATTATGTTTTTAATGTAGAAGATCATCTTTTAGTTATAGGAAAGAAAAAAGATGTTGATATGATTCTAAAATGTATGTCATGATGATTTGGTGATTTGATGAAAGAAAAATTAAGGTATTTAGTTTATTTTGGTATTATTATTTCGATTGAATTATTTTGTTCACTTACTTTAAATTCAATGGGAATTAGGAAAGAAAATATTTTAATGGTATTTATTGTAGGAGTTTTATTAATTTCTACATTTACTAAAGGATATTTTTATGGTTTATTAGCATCTATTATTAGTGTATTATGTTTTAACTTTTTATATATTGACCCTAACTATGATTTTCATATTAGTGATCCTAATGATTTTATGCTTATTCTTTTCTTTTTGATGACTTCAGTTATTGCTTGTAGTTTAACGGATCGTTTTCAAAAACAAATTATTATTTCTAAAAAGAATGAAGGTATTTCTAAACAATTATATAGCTTATCAGAAAGATTATTGAACGTTTCAGGGATCGAATATATTTTATTAAAAGGAAATCAATATATTGAAGAAGTATTCAAATAAAAACAAATATTTCCTTGGAAATAAAAGAAGAAAGTAAAAATGTAATTCCTATTATAGGAATGAATCGAGTTTTAGGAAGTATTGAAATATTAAGTCATCAAGGACTCAATGAAGATCAAATGATTATCATTAAAGCAGCTGCTAACCAATTAGGAAATGCTTTAGAAAGAGAACTTAACTTATTTAGAACAAGAAAAATAAAGGTAGCGATGGAAAGAGAACACATGCTTAACAGTATGTTAAGAAGTATCTCACATGATTTAAGAACACCACTTACAGGAATCGTTGGAGCAAGTCAACTCATGATGAATCAAGATCATCTTACAAATGAGGATGTTTATTCACTTGCAAAAGACATACATGATCAAGCACATTGGCTTACTCAAATCGTTGAAAATATTTTAAACATGTCTAAAATAGAAAGTGGAAATTTAGTCTTACATAAAAATTTAGAAGTTGTAGATGATTTGATTTATGAAGCAATACAACATTTACCTGAATTAGAAAAAAGAAATGTGGTTGTAGATGTACCTCAAGATTTATTATTTATTAATGTAGATGGTAAATTAATGGTTCAAGTATTTATTAATATTTTAAATAATGCAATCAAGTATACAAAAGAAAAAGATCAAATTACGATTCATGTAAAGAAATTAGAAAATGAAGTACAATTTATGATTAAAGATACAGGATCTGGAATTTCTAAAAATATTTTAGATCATATTTTTGAAGAATTTGTAACAGATACCAATGTTTCTAATGATAGTCAAAAAGGAATTGGTTTAGGATTAGCTATTTGTAAAGCAATTATTCAAGCTCATGGTGGAAAAATTTGGGCTAAGGATGAAAAAGATGGAGCATGTTTTATTTTTACTATTCCTAGTGATAAGGAGTTGAATGTATAATGAATGATTTAATTATGATTGTAGAAGATGATCCATATATTTCTCATTTTCTGCAAATGTCTTTTGAACAAGAAGGATATCGTATATTAATGACAACAAAGGGTCATGAAGCATTAAGTCTTTTTTATAGTCATCAACCTGATATCATTATTTTAGATTTAGGTTTACCAGATATTGATGGTCTTGAAGTAATTCAAGAAATTAGAAAAATTTCTTCAAAACCTATTATTGTTGTTTCTGCACGATTAGAAGAACAAGAAAAAATCAAAGCACTTGATTTAGGAGCAAATGATTATGTTGTAAAACCATTTTATATGGGAGAGCTTTTAGCTAGAATTAGAGTAGCTAAAAGATTATCTAAAAAAGAAGATGAAGAGATACAAAGATATCAAAAAGATTATTTAGATGTTGATTTTATTTCTAGAAAGGTATTAATAGATCAAGAAGAAATTCATTTAACGCCAATTGAATTAACTTATTAAAACTTTAATTGAACATCGAGGAAAAGTTTTAACTCATAATTATATTCAAAAGAAATATGGGGTTATCAAGATCATTCTAATCAAAATGCATTAAGAGTATTTATGGCTACTCTTCGTCGAAAAATAGAAAAAGATACGAATCATCCTCATTTTATTGTCACAGAAGTAGGCGTAGGATATACTTTTAAAGATTAACAAGGGAAACCTTGTTTTTTTATTTCCTAACAATTAGGAAACACAATTAATGTTGTGTAAAAAAATTACTGTTATAATGATAATAAATGGAGGAAAAAAGATATGTTAAATGATCGACAAATGCATGTAAATTGATTTATTGAATGATAAAAAATGGATTACTGGAAAAGAGATGGCGCATATTCTAAATGTTACAGATCGTACGATACGTAATGATATAGAGAATATTAATCAATTTTACGATTGTTTGTTAATTAGTGCTGATAAAAGGAAAGGTTATCATATTGATCAAACACTTTTATCAAAACAAGATATTGAACCCAAGGAAATTATTCCACAAACATCACATGAAAGATGTGTTTGGTTAATACAGGAATTATTGTTTAAAGAAAGTGAAATTAACTTAATTCAATTGCAAGATCGAGTTTTTATTAGTGGATATTCGATAGATAATGATTTAAAGAAAATTAGAAGAATGATTAGTAGTTATTCAAGTTTAAAAATTGTTCGTAATAAAAATACAATTTATCTAGTAGGAGATGAAGCAGATAAAAGAAAACTTTACAAAGATTTGCTGACAGAAGAAACTAAAGGGAATTTTATGAATTTAAATTCTATTGCTGATTTATGGGAAAATTTTGATTTATTAGAAGTTAAAGATATATTAGAAGAAGTTTGTGAAATGAATGATTACTATATTAGAGATGTGAGTTTTCCTATGATTATGATACATGCAGGTGTTTCAATAGAAAGAATTATTAATCATAACTATATTGAAGATAAAACTTATAATGAAAAACTGAAGGATAGTTTAGAATATAAGGTGGCGAAAGATTTTTTTTCAAAAGTTTCGCAAGTGATACATATACCCGTTATTGAAGATGAAGTGTTTTATTTTCGTATCTTTATTGGGAAAAGTGGAAAATTCTATAATAGAAATAGAAAAGAAAGTGAAAATTTGAAATATATTTTTATACAATTATAGATAAAATAAAGGAATATTTTGGTATAGATCTTTCAAATGATTATGATTTAAAACTTGGATTAATTACACATTTACAGTCTTTAATTGGAAAGACAAGTGAACAATGTTAAAGTTACAAACCTTTATTTAAAGGAAATTAAAAGAAAATACCCTTTGGTTTTTGAAATGGCAGTACATTCTGGTGAGGTTATTACTGAATGCACAGGATACACTATTAACGAAAACGAGCTGGCATTTCTTGCTTTGCATTTGGGAGCAGCTTATGAAAGAAGCCAAAGTATGTATCGTCATCGGGGAATAGTCATCATTCCTCACAATCAAATGTTATCTATACCTTGTGTAGAAAAATTAAAAAATAGATTTGGGGAGAGAATGGAAATTCTTGAGATATTTCATTTTTTGAAGAATTGCAGGTTGAACAATGTCAACCAGATTTCATTTTAACAACAGTTCCCTTAAAACATCAACTTGACATACCAACTCTTCAAATAACTTTATTTGTAAATAACGAAGATGAAAGTAAAGTATTTCAGCTTCTTAATGAATTAGATAATAAGCTTTATCACAATGATGTGGTGAAGATGTTAAAAAAACTTATTAAAGAAAATTTATTTCATGTTCATCAAACATTTCATGATACAACAGAAATTTTAAATTATTTATGTGATGAATTGATAGATAATGATTTAGCTACAAAAGCATACAAAGAAGATGTTTTTAAAAGAGAAGCAGTCTCAGCAACCTCATTTATGTATGGTTTTGCTGTTCCACATTCTATAGAAGTATCTACCAAAATCATGTATTTCTGTATTGATTTTAGATAGAAGTGTGAAATGGGGAGAATTTGATGTGAAATTTATTATTTTATTGGGAATTAGAGAAACAGATAATCATTTATTAAAAATATTTTTGATTGGTTATCAAGTATTGTCGCTAATTCAAAGAAATTTGAACAATTATTAGAAGTAAATAATTATGAAGAATTTATGAAAGAAATTATCGCTTAGGAGCTAATGAAGATGACAAAAGAAATATATATAATAAATGCACCTTTAACAAGAAGAGTGCTTAGTTATTTTATTGATTGGTATTTAGGAGCACTTTGTGCTGCTTTTCCAATTGCTGTGGTTTCACAAAATTGTATGGAACAATGTTAAAACAAAATTTATTAAAAATTCAACAACCTTATGGATTTATTTCGGGGATTATAGGAGTAATTTTTGCTTTGTTTTACTACATTTATATTCCTTTCTTTGTTTATAAAGGACAGACTGTAGGAAAACGAATATGTAAAGTTAAAATTATTCAAAATAACAATCAAGAAGTATCGTTAAAATCATTGGTTTTAAGACAAGGTTTAGGAATGATTGTAATTGAAGGTATTTTGTGAGTGCAAGTGCATTGTGGCATCAACTTGTTTCTTATGCATACACGTAATATTGTTTCAATGATGATGTATGTTGGGTTTGTTGTGGGAGGAATAAGTACGTTGATGATTATTTTTACCAAGGAACATCGTGCAATACATGACTATATAGGAAATACAAAGGTTGTAAGTGTTTTGATTTCCTATTGCTAGGAAACGTCTCTATCAGCCTAAAGATAAAGAAATATTTATAATAATAGATGTAAAGATATTGGAGGAACAAAAATGGACAATTTAGAGTTAGTTAGTTTTCAAATTATTTCTGCGGTAGGTGTAGCAAAATCATCTTATATTGAAGCAATGAAAATTGCTGAAAAAGGTGATTTTGATTTAGCTAAAGCAAAAATAAAAGAGGGAGATCAGGAATTTGTAAAAGGGCACGAAGCACATGCAGGTTTGATACAAAAAGAAGCAAATGGTGAAAAAGTTGTACCAAATATTTTATTGATGCATGCAGAAGATCAACTTATGTCTGCTGAAACAATTAAAATGATGGCTCTTGAAATTATAAAATTGAACCAACGTCTTTATTCGTTAGAAAAATAAGAAGGGAGAAGGAGAATGAAAAAAATTTATTTATTTTGTAGTGCAGGAATGTCAACAAGTATGTTAGCGAGTAATATGCAAAGTGTCGCTAATGCACACAATTTGCCTATTAAAGTGGCAGCTTTTTCACACAATAAACTTGAAGAAATTATAGAAAAAGATACCCCTGATTGTATTTTACTAGGTCCACAAGTGAAATATATGTATGAAGAAACAGTTGAACAATTTGGAAATACAGGTATTCCTATTGCGGTCATTGATCAAGCGGATTACGGTATGATGAATGGTGAAAAAGTGTTAAAATCAGCAATTAAACTGATTAAATCAAATAAAAAATAGAAAGAGGACAAGTCTTATGATGAAAAAACTTGAAAAAATACTAATGCCTCTAGCGGAGGCGATTGGGAGAAATAAGTACCTCATGTCAATTCGTGATGGTTTTCTTGTTTCAACTCCATTATTAATTGGAGGTTCTATCTTCTTATTGATAGCGAACTTTCCAATTCAAGGTTGGATTAATTTTTTAGAAACAACTGTGGTTAATTCTTCAACAGGACAGACATTAGCATCTTTTATTTCAAAACCAGCAGGGGCTACTTTTGATATTATGGCAATCTTTGCTGTAATTGGTATAGCGTATTCCTTTGCTGGAAAAATGAATACAAATAAGATATTTGGTGCAGCCGTTGCCGTTGTTTCATGGTTTTTAATTATGCCATATTCAGTTAGCGGTAGTGTTGATGTGGCAGGTAAAGCAGTTGATGTAAGTTTAAGTGGTATTCCTTTAGGTTGGGTAGGATCAAAGGGTATTTTTGTCGGAATTATGTGTGCCTTTTTATCAGTCCATATTTATACATATGTGGAACGTAAAGGTTGGACAATTAAAATGCCAGCAGGTGTTCCACCTACAGTTGAAGAATCATTTGCTGCATTAATTCCAGCGGCGATGGTAATGATCGTATTCTTTACAATTAACTTATTATTTGGTTTTTTAGGTACAAATGTATTCCAAATTATTTTTGAATTTTTACAAACACCATTATTAAATTTAGGAGATACATTAGGAGCAATGGTTGTTGCTTATATTTTCTTACATTTATTTTGGTTCTTTGGAGTAAATGGTGGTTCGGTTGTTGGTGCCGTATTCAATCCAATTTTACAAACATTATCAGCAGGAAATATTGCTGGTGAACATCATATTATTTGCCAACAATTCCAAGATTTATTTGCTACTTTTGGTGGAGCAGGATCTACTTATCATTAGTTATTGCGATGCTTTATTCTGTAAATCAAAACGTATTACAAATTTAGGTAAACTCTCTTTTGTTTCCTGGTATTTTTGGAATTAATGAACCAATTGTTTTTGGATTACCAATTGTATTGAATCCAACATTATTAATACCTTTTGTATTAGTTCCAACAGTGAATATTGTTATTTCATATTTTGCAATGGCTATGAATTTAGTACCAATTTGTTCTGGAATTAATATTCCTTGGACAACACCAATTGTTATTTCTGGTTTCCTTGCAACAAATTGGGCAGGAGCTCTTTTACAAGTGTTGTTATTAATTTTAGGAATCTTTATCTATATGCCATTTATTAAAATAATGGATAAACAATATCTTGAAGAAGAAAATAATATGCAAAATGATGAAGAAGAAGAGGATGATATTTCATTAGATGATCTTTCATTTGATGATTTGTAGGAGATGAAAATTTATGAAAATAATCATGATTTATGACCAAATTCAATCAGGTGCTGGTATTAAAGACGATCATGATATTCCTTTAGGAGCAAAAAGGAAGCTGTTGGTCCGGCAGTTATGATGGAACCATTTTTAAAGAAAGTAGATGGAAAAGTCGTGGCATGTCTTTATTGTGGAGACGGGACGTATCTAAAAAATCCTGACGAAGTAAGTCGAAAATTATGCGCAATGGTGAATAAATTAAAACCTGATGTTGTAATGTGTGGTCCTTGTTTTAATTATTTGAATTATGGAAAAATGGCAGCAAGAATTGCTTACGATATTAATCAAAATACATCTTCTAAAGCAATTGCGGCCATGTCAGATGATAATCAAGAAACGATTAACGAATATAAAGATAAATTATGTATTATTAAAACACCTAAAAGGGTGGTATAGGTTTAAATGAGTCTTTAGAGGGAATGTGTGTTCTTGCAAAGGCTCTTTACCAAGAAAAAGAAATTGAAGAAATTAAAGAAAAATTTTGTTTTTAGGATGCTGTTTAGCATCCTTCTACTAGGAGGAAAGAAAATGTGGGGAATAATAGCAACATGGCGTATGGCTGTTGAAGGAATTAGTGAAGCAAGCCATATTTTACAAGAAAAAGGAGATGCAGGAGATGCAATAGAAACAGCAATAAAAGCAGTTGAAGATTTTCCTTATTATAAATCAGTTGGTTATGGAGGACTTCCTAATGAAGAAATGGAAGTAGAGTTAGATGCAGCTTATATGGATGGAAATACATTAAGTATTGGAGCAGTTGCGGCTATTAAAGATTTTGCAAATCCGGTATCAATTGCTAGACGCTTATCTAAAGAAAAAGTAAATAATATTTTAGTTGGAGAAGGGGCTGAAAAATTTGCTCATAAAGAAGGCTTTGAACGTAAAAATATGCTTACAGACCGCGCTAAAATTCATTATAGAAATAGAGTGAAAGAAGTCCGTGAACAAGAAATAAAACCTTATGCAGGACATGATACAGTTGGTATGGTATGTCTTGACCAACAAGGGAAAATGACATCAGCAACTTCAACAAGTGGTTTATTTATGAAGAAAAAAGGACGTGTTGGAGATTCACCAATAGCGGGTTCAGGATTTTATGTTGATTCAAGTGTAGGCGGAGCTTCAGCAACTGGATTGGGAGAAGATCTAATGAAAGGATGTATTTCTTATGAAATCGTTCGCTTAATGGCAGAAGGTATGCACCCTCAAGCAGCTTGTGAAAAAGCAGTTAATCAACTTGATCATCGTTTAAAAGAAAGAAGAGGTCATGCAGGAGATCTATCGTTAATTGCAATGAATAATAAAGGAGAATGGGGAGTTGCAACTAATATTGAAGGATTTTCATTTGCGGTGGCAACGGAAAATCAAGAACCAATTGTTTATCTTACAAAAAATAAAGATGGAAAATGTATTCATGAAGTTGCAAGTCAAGAATGGCTTGATCATTATATGAAAACAAGGATGGCACCTTTAGAGGAAAAATAGTATGGAAGAAGAAATTATAAAAAAATAGATATGCTTTCTTTAAGAATGATTGAGGATATTAAAACGATTGTAAAAATGCCAAGTGTTGAAGGAACTTTTCAACAAGGGGCACCTTTTGGTAAAGATATTGCTTTAACACTTGACAAAGGTTTTAGAAATTGCTCAATCTTTAGGGTTTGAAACAAAAAATTTAGATCATTATATAGGATATGCACAATATGGTAAAGGTGAAGATTATATTGGCATTATTGGACATTTAGATGTTGTACCTACAGGTTTAGGTTGGAAACATCCCCCATTTAGTGCGTATGAAGAAGATGGATATATTTATTCACGAGGAATATTAGATAATAAGGGTCCAATTATGACATGCTTGTATGCATTATATGCGATTAAAGAACTAAATATTAAACTTCATAAGCCTGTAAGAATTATTTTGGCTGTGATGAAGAAACTGGATTTAAAGATTTAGAGTATTATTTAAAACATGAAAAGCCGCCAGTCATGGGGTGGACACCGGACTGTAAGTATCCTGTGGTTTATGCAGAAAGAGGAAGAGCTGTTATTGAAATAAGTGCTAAAGAAAAACAAGTTGATGAATTTTTTTGTTTATTAATAACTATTTTTTAAATGCTAATACGAATGCAGAAAAACTCGGTTTAGATTTTAAAGATGAAGAATTTGGTATAAATGAAATGCGTAATTTTGTATTGAAACATGAAAAAGTAAACTTGTTTTTTCGGTCACATTTTCTTATCCTGCAAATATGACGCTAGAAACAATTGTTGAAGCAATTAGAGAAAAAGCAAAAAACATGGAAGTAACATGTGTTCAACATTATTTTCCTGTAAAATTTGAAAAAGATTGCCCAATGGTTTCTTTGTTGTCTAAGGCTTATGAAAAAATAACGCATTTAGATGGAACACCTGTTACACTACGGGAGGAACTTACGCTAAATTAATGCCTCATATTGTTCCTTTTGGTCCAAGTTTTCCGGGTCAAAAAGGTATTGGACATCAACCAAATGAATGGATGAAAATTGAGGATTTGAATACAAATGCAAAAATATATGCATTAGGAATTTATTATTTAGGAATGTTATAGGAGAGAGTATGGAAAGAATAATCGAAATATGTTGTGGAAGTTATGAAGATGCTTTAAATGCTTATCATGGTGGAGCAAAACGCATTGAACTTAATAATGCTTTACATTTAGGCGGTTTAACACCATCTCTAGCAACTTTAAAACTTACAAAAAAGAATACAAACTTAAAAGTAATTACGATGGTAAGACCAAGAGGAGCAGGATTTTGTTATAACGAGATTGAATTTGAAGTGATGAAAGAAGATGCAAAGTCTTTATTAGAAAATGGAGCCGATGGAATAGCTTTTGGTTGTTTAAATAAAGATGGTTCTATTTGTATTAAACAAACAAAAGAAATGATAGAAATCATAAAAAGTTATCAAGGAGAAGTTGTTTTTCATCGTGCATTTGATTGTGTTGAAGATCCCTATACTTCGATAGAATTATTAATTGAATTAGGAGTGGATCGTATTCTTACAAGTGGGTTAAAACCTAAAGCAATGGATGGAAAAGATCTAATTAAAATTACAAGAAAAATATGGAAGTCAAATTGAAATTCTTGCAGGAAGTGGCATGAATGCAAGTAACGCCAAAGAAATGATGAAGTATACAGGAATTTATCAAGTTCATAGTTCTTGTAAAGACTGGATCAATGATGCAACAACACACAGACATGAGGTCTCTTATGCTTATGCCCCTGTTCCTCATGAAAATGATTATGATGTTGTCTCTAAGGAATTAGTTGAAAAAATTGTGAAAAGTATATGATAAAAAAACTAAATAAAATAAAAAAGCAAGAACATTGGTAACGTTTCTTTGTGTTTTGATTTCTGCGTTAAGTCAAGCGTATG
>ENA-OQDF01000794-OQDF01000794.1-human-gut-metagenome-genome-assembly--contig:-NODE-794-length-13143-cov-2.409573_pt1 | contig 13143 bp, 21 predicted proteins | sample MGYA00242769_ERZ504597 | MGnify/ENA primary metagenome ERZ504597 (study PRJEB26092, sample SAMD00036305) | human gut metagenome | host: Homo sapiens | study: EMG produced TPA metagenomics assembly of...
GAAACCTTTAGTTGAAAGAGCATTATCTTGTGTAAATAGTATTGATTTAAAAGATGATAGAATATCGGGTTTATCAGAAAATATTTTGAGACATATTTTAGAAAGAGGTATTTGTGTATGTGGTAATGTTATAAAACCTAAGTCATCAGAATATTATTCTATTTTAAAAGAGATAGAAAATGTTTCTGGAGATAATCTTTATGATGATATAAAAATTTTAAATATGAATTAAAAAGTATAAAAAATAATAAGTCGAATATTAAATATTTTCAATATATGTATAAAGAGAGATTAGAATTAAAAAAAGAAATTGAAAATGTTAATAGTAGATTAATAGAAATACGTGCTGAAATAAAAGATAAAGAAAATATGTATAAATATGAAGTTCAAAGAGATAAATCACGTATGAAAATAAAAGATTTGGAAGAAAAGATAAAAGATTTATATCAAAGTAAAGGTGAATGTGTGAAAGAAATAGAGAAATTAGAGAAAAATTATCAGAGTTTGATAAGTAAGACAGATAATAATAGAAAAATAGAGCGATATATAGAATATGCTGATGCTTTACTGAATTGGATAAAAGCAACTCAAGAAGAAAAACAAAGGAAATTAAACAAAGATTAGAAGAAAAAGTAAATGATATTTTTAATAGAATTTATTCAGGTAAAAGAAGTATTTATATAGATGATAAGTATCAAGCAAATTTAATTACTAAAATATTAGATAAGGAATATGATACGGGAAAATCAGAAGGATTAGATAGAGTTAAAAATTTTGCATTTATTGGAGGATTAGTATCTTTAGCAAAAGAAAAAATAATAAGTAGTGCTGGTAAAGATTGTATAGATTTATCGTCAGAACCTTATCCGTTGGTAATGGATGCACCTTTTTCAAATGCAGATGAAATACATACAGCAAAAATTTCAGAAGTTTTTGCCAGATGTAGCGGAGCAAGTAATTATGTTTGTTATGCGAAAAGATTATATTTATGCAGAGCCATATTTAAAAAATAAAATTGGAAAGAAATATAAATTAGAAAAACATTCAGAAGTGTATTCGGAGTTAATGGAAATTGAATAAGTATTAAAGGTGATATTATGGAAAATATATGTTGGTTCAAAGAGCAAACTGTTATTAGAGGGAAACATGCAAAATATGTACGACAATTAAAAGAAAAAAAGATTTTTGAAAGAGTATATGATGCATATATACAATGTGCATTGTATGGTGTTTGTTCTGACTTAAAAAGTGAAGCAGATCTTAATACAAATGAACAACCTCAAAATATATTTGCTAATGTATTTTATAATGATAGTGATTACTGTTTGAGAGCATTAAGATTAGTGATTTTATTAGATAAAAGTTTAAATTTATCTAAGGAAGAAAAAATTAGAAGAATTTTTCTTTTAAAAATGGAACTTATGAAGAAGAAAAAGCAGATGAAATGAAAGAAAATATATTACTATTTAATAAGTACTTTTATGGTGGAATAGAAGATATTTATTCTCGGTATTTTAAAAATTGTATAAATGATGATGATAATATTGATAAAATGAAAACTTTAATAGAAGAGTTTATTTGTTAAAAATAAAATTTGATGAAAAAGAATTTTTAAAAAAAATATCTGATTAAAGTTTTTTATAATAAGTTTTCATTTTTTTGTATACTATAGTGATAAATTAATTAGCTCTAGTAAAAAACTAGGGCTTTTTCTTTTAAAATGATAAAATAGTTTTAGTATATAAATTTATAAGAAGTTAAATAATATATTTGTTTAAATTTTGCTAAACTAATTATAAAAATAAATGTTGTGTTTTGCTGGAGTGTCTATAATGATTAGCAAAAATGAATTTGATTATTTCATAAAAAAGAATTTGGTTGATGTATTTGGCAATGATTGTTTTGGTTATGAAATAGAAGATAAGTCTTATGATATTTACTATAATAAAGAAGCTTATAATAAATTTATTTCTAAAATGCAAAATGGTAAATATAATAAATTTTATAATCAGTATAATCATGGTAAAGGAAGCGAATTAAAAGAGAAAAGAAAATATGCCACCAAAGAATGGCAAGTGTTGCTTCATCTTCAAGATTTTGTTATTTGGCTTTAAGAGATGGATATAAGCAATTTAACAATAGTGAAGATATAATTTTTGAGCATAGTTGTCGAATTAAAGGTGTTAATGCAACTGCCAATTTAGATGCTTATATCCCTAAGGCAAATATTTATTTTGAAGTGAAATGTCATGAAATTTTTTAGTCAGCACTCAATTTATTTGAAGAAAAGTTATTGGAATTTGCTTTATGGACAAGAAAATGATTTTGGTTTTTCTTATGCAAAGTGTCCAGATATAGATGAGTTTAAAATAGAACTATGTAATTTTGGTATTGCAGAGACAAAGATAAGATTTGATATTAAACAGTTTTATGTCATCTTTGGGGAATTGCTTCGCAAAAGATAAAGATGTACCAGCTAAATTAGTATTATTTATTTTTAAACCTAAAATGGATTTAGAAATTGGACGAATACAGGTGGAAAAAGTATTTGAAGAACTTCAGGCGGAGATAAAAAATATCTTTCTTAGTAAACCAAATACAGATTTTTATAAGCAATAATAATATTGAATTGTTGGCTATAGCTGAATATGCAAAAGTTATGGAGCCACTAAGCAAAGATAATACAATTATTTTATTTTAACTAAATTAGAATTTAAGGAAATAAGGAAAAATTTATGTAGAGGAGCCGATAAAAAACCGATAAAAAAGCCGATAAAAAGCCGATAAAAAGCCGATAAAAAGCCGATAAAAACCGATAAAAAGCCGATAAAAAGCTGATAAAAGAGCCGATAAAAGAGCTGATAAAAGCCGATAAAAATTTAATAATAACAAGCAAACAAAGAAAAAATTTGATAGAGAAAACTTGATTATTAAGTATGTAGAAGAACAGGGATCTATATCAAATATGGAAGCACGGCAAATTTTAGTTTTAGCAGAATCAACTACTAAACGATTTTTAAAAGAGATGGTAAAAGAAGGCTTATTATTAGAAGAAGGAGAACGAAAAAACAGAAGATATATACTAGCTAATAAAGAGTAAAATAATATAAATTTATAAGGAGATGAGAATTTTGATAAAACTAATGTTTGTATGTCATGGTAATATCTGTCGTTCAACTATGGCTGAATTTGTGATGAAAGATTTAGTGCGAAAAGCGGGTTTAGCTGATAAATTTATAATTAATTCTTCAGCTACAAGTCGTGAAGAAATCGGCTGTGATACTCACTATGGCACAAAAGCAAAACTTCGTGAGATGAATATTCCTTTTAGCAAGCGAAAAGCTGTGCAGATAACAAAACAAGATTATAATATGTATGATTATATTATCGTGATGGATAATAATAATTTACGCAATCTAAGCTATATTATCGGTGAAGATACAGAGCATAAAGTATATAAGATGATGTCTTTTGTCGGTGAAAATCGTGATGTAAAAGACCCATGGTATACAGATAATTTTGATGAAACTTATGAAGATGTAGATAAAGCTTGTAGAGCGTTACTTGCTAAATTAATAAAAGAATATAATTTGGTATAAAAAATAGGAATGATATTTTTGTATCATTCCTATTTTTAAGTTAAAGCTTATTTTTTAGCGATTACTTCTATTTCAATCAAGGCACCTTTTGGTAATTTACTTACTTCTACACAGGAGCGAGCAGGATATGGTTGTGTAAAGTAAGTGGCATAGATTTCATTTACTTTAGCAAAATCATCAATATTTGTGATGAATACAGTTGTTTTGACTACATTTTCCCATTTTGCGCCAGAAGCGTTGATTACTGCTTGAGCATTTTTTAAAGCTTGATGAGCTTGAGCTTCGATACCTTCAGCCATTTCGCCAGTAGCAGGGTCTAAAGCGATTTGACCAGAAGCGAAAACAAGATTGTCGATTTCGATAGCTTGGGAATAAGGTCCTACAGCACCAGGTGCATTAGTTGTTTTAATTACTTTCATAAAACTCACCTCAATAGATTTTAGTAAATGTAAATATGTATACTTAGATACAATTAATATTTTATCATTAAATGGATTGTTTGCCTATGAAATAATTTTTTAGATAATTCAAGGTTAGAAATATATCTTTATAGTAAAATTTGATATAATTAGAGTTATGTTTAAGGAAAGTGAGGTATTTTATCGTAGGTCTTTAGGCTAAGAAGATTATGGATAAAAATAGTGGACAAAATAAAAAGATAGTAAAAAAGTAAATAAAGTGCAAATGCATATAATTTATTTATTCATAGGATTGCTCGTTTTTATTATTGGCGTTATGGCTAGATATGCTTGGGTGCAAATAGTTCGTGGAGATGAAATGTTATCTCGCTTAGAGTCGCAAGTTCAAGAGTCATCTGTGCTTCATGTGCCTCGTGGTACTATCTATGATGCGGAAATGAAAGAGCTAGCGATAAGTACAATGGTTAGCTCTTTATATATTGACCCTAATCATGTAGAAGATCCAGAACAGACGGCAAGAGATGTAGCTCCTTTGATAGGGCTTACCGAAAAGGATATTTTAGATGATATCGCTCAAGGTGGTGGTTTCGTCTGGGTGAAAAGACAGATGGAACCGGAAGAAACGAAGGCTTTGAAAAATTTAATGAAGGAAAAACCTGAATATGTAGCTTGTCTTGGTTTTATTCAAGAAAGTAAAAGATATTATCCAAATGATATGTTAGCTGCCAATGTAATCGGTTTTGTGGGTACAGATGATAAAGGTTTAGATGGTATTGAGCAACAATTTGATGGCATGATAAAAGGTGAAGAACAAACTTCTTCTATTTTTACAGATGCTTTGCTAGGCCAATTATGGACTCTGTATTTTTGAAAAATTCACCTGTAGATGCTAATTGTAAAAATATCCAGCTGACTATCAATGCACAGTATCAATTTATCATTGAGAAAGCTTTGGATAAGGCGATGATGGATCATGGTGCTGAATCAGTAACAGCTATAGTGATGAACCCGAAAAATGGCGATATCTTGGCTATGGCATCTCGACCATCGTATGATCCAAATAATTTCCATAAATACGATCCTAATGTTTGGAAAAATAGAGCTGTATCAGATATCTATGAACCAGGCTCTACATTTAAATCTATCGTAGCGGCTGCTGGTTTTCAGGAAAAATTAGTATCACCAACAGATATTTTTGTTGACCCAGGAACTATTGAAGTTTCAGGTAGAACTATTCAAAACTGGAGCGGTGATAGCTTTGGTACAGTTACATTCCTTGATGTCGTAAAAAATTCTATCAATACAGGTTTTGCTCAATTAGGTTTGGAATTAGGTGGCGAGCGCTTAATGAATTATGCTCGTAAATTTGGTTTTGGCGAACGTACAGGTATTGAGCTTCCAGGTGAAGAATCTGGGATTTTATTCAATCCAAAAGATATGGTTGCTTCTGACGTAGCGACTTCTTCTATTGGGCAAAGTATCGCGGTAACACCACTTCAGATGATCACTGCTATGTCTGCTATAGCAAATGATGGTGTATTGTTAAAACCTCATATCGTGAAGGCTATTTATAATGCTGATGGCACAGTATATCAGCAAATGGAACGCGAAGAAGTTCGCCGTTGTATTGACTCTGATGTGGATAAGACTTTGAAATCTGTATTAGAACAAGTAGTTTCCACAGGTGGTGGTTCTAAAGCAAGTATTGAAGGTTATCATATTGCTGGTAAAACAGGTACAGCACAGAAAATCGATATGGTAAATGGCGGATATTTGCCAGGACATTATATCGCTTCATTTTGTGGTTTTGGACCAGTGGAAGACCCTCAATTCACAGTGCTTGTAATCATCAATGACCCAGCTGGTGGCGAGTACTATGGTGGTCAAGTAGCAGCACCAATAGCGCATGATATATTTTTACAATTGTTTAGATATGCTAATGTAAAACCAATAAATGGCAATCAAAGTTTATTAGATGATATCAAAGGAACAGAAGCTAAAAACTAATAAATATTGATGGATTTTGAAATATATATCCATAGAAAATGAAATAATTATGTGGTAAACTTTTAATTTAATGGATTATGTTGTAAAATTAAGATTACTACATATTTAGTTACAAAAAAAGGTAGGTTAAAATAATGCTCGATATAAAATTTGTCAGAGATAACCCTGAATTAGTATTACAGAATTTAAAAAACAGAAATAATCCAATGAATCTTGACCGTTTCATGGAACTTGAAAAACAACGTCGTGAAATCATTGCTGAAACAGAAAATTTAAAAAGCCAGAAAAATGCTGTTTCTAAAAAATCAGCGAAATGAAAAAAATAAAGAAAATGCTGATGCTGTGATTTTAGAAATGCGTCAAGTTGGTGAAAAAATTAGCCAATTAGATAAACAGCTCCGTGAAATTCAAGATGAATTACATGATATTTTACTTCGCATTCCAAATATGTGCCATGAATCTGTACCAGTAGGTAAAGATGATAGCGATAATCCAGAAGTTCGCCGTTGGGGTACTCCTCGTGAATTCGATTTTGAACCAAAAGCTCATTGGGATATCGGTGCAGACCTTGATATTTTAGATCCTGAAAGAGCTGCAAAAGTTACAGGTACACGTTTTACTTTCTATAAAGGTTTAGGCGCAAGACTTGAACGTGCTTTGATTAACTTCATGATGGATTTACATGTAGATAAACAAGGCTATACAGAAATGCTTGCACCATTTATCGCTAATAAAGACAGCATGACTGGTACAGGTCAGTTGCCTAAGTTCTCTGAAGATATGTTCAAACTTGAAGGCTTAGATTATTATCTCGTACCAACAGGTGAAGTTCCAGCTACTAACTTCCATAGAGATGAAATTTTAGATGGCGATAAATTACCAGAATACTACAGCGTTTACACTGCTTGTTTTAGAGCAGAAGCAGGTAGTGCTGGTCGTGATACTCGTGGTCTTATTCGTCAACATCAGTTCAACAAAGTTGAAATGATTAAATTCGTTAAACCTGAAACATCTTATGATGAATTAGAAAAAATGGTTAATAACGCAGAAGAAGTTTTACAGCTCTTAGAAATCCCTTACCATGTAGTAAAACTTTGCACAGGTGATATTGGTTTCACAGCTGCTATGACTTACGATATCGAAGTATGGCTTCCAAGCTATAATACTTATCGTGAAATTTCTTCTTGCTCTAATGTTTGCGATTATCAGGCTCGCCGTGCAAATATCAAATTCCGTCGCAGTGCAGGTGCAAAACCTGAATTTGTACACACATTGAACGGTTCTGGTCTTGCAGTAGGACGTACTGTAGCTGCTGTATTAGAAAACTATCAGCAAGCAGATGGTTCTGTAGTAATTCCAAAAGTGCTTCGTCCATACATGGGTGGCATTGAAGTAATTAAAAAACCAGAATAATTTTAGTGCTAAAATAATAAGATAAATAAAAGCTCATCAATTTTGATGAGCTTTTGTCATATTAAATATAAGAGGTGATAAAATGAAAAAATTAAAAGTATTTTTAGCAGTAGGTTTATTATGTTGTGGCTTATCTATGTCTATGGCAGAGGCAAAAACTATGACTTTAGATAAGACAAAAGTATTAGTTCCCCAAGGTTTTAGCGTGGCAAATGATGATTTGAAATTCAAAAAAGGTACAGTAGTGGAATTAAATGAGAATAATGAAGTGATAACAGGTGTATTAAATCGTGATATTGCACTTCGTCCTACTGGTTGGAGAAATGTAATCAATGATTATTATGAGGAAAGTAATAATAGCATTTTCTATCCTCGTATTTTCCATCCGTTTACAAGTGTTTCTATTCCTTTCCCAACTTATGCTCATGTACGCTATAAAGGTAATAAGCCTGTAACTTTTGCGACCGATGGTACTGTATTATCTGGTACTATTGATGAAGAAGTAACTGTAAGTGTAAATAAAGATAAATATGGTCTGATTACATTTGAAGACCAATATGAATTAGGTTTTTATCCTGATGGTTCAGTGAAAAATGGTCGCTTGAGAGATGACGCTTTTTTAAGACCATATGGTTTTAAAACAGGTTTAGCTGGCGATGAAATGGCTGGATTTGTAGAATTTGCAGGTGGTAAAGATATAAGCTTTTCTAAAGAAGGATATGTAACTTCTGGAGTATTGAAAAAAGCTATTTCTTGGCAACAACCCGATGGTACAATGGTAACTTTGCCAGCTAAAACAATGATTTCTTTTATCAACGGGCAAGCTAGATACTGATTAAATTTTTATAAATAAAATACGAAAAAGCACCTTAAGCTCACAAATTTAAGCCTAAGGTGCTTTATTTAGTTATCTTTAGGAATGATTAAAATAATTGTTGTTCCTTTATTTAATTTGCTAGATAATCTGATTTCAATATCATGGGCATCAGCTATCCATTTGGCAATGGAAAGACCAAGACCTGTACCACCGACGCCGTTTCTTGTTCTAGCACTATCTACGCGATAAAAACGCTCAAAGATTTTATCTTGTTTATCTTTAGCGATACCGATACCAGTATCTGAGATTTTTACAATCATATGTTTGACTTTATTTTCTGAGGAAATGGTGATTTTTCCGCCATCTGGTGTGTATTTTATACTATTATCTAAAAAGATACGAAGCATTTGACGCATCACTAATTCATCAGCAAAGATATATCCATCATCATTATGAGTGCAAGTTATAGTATGTTGAGGTGCGATTAATTGCGTATCTTTGGCAATATCGGCAATTAAAGGTTTTAAATTCAATGACTCTTTATGCAATACTTGACGTTTTTGGTCTGCTCTAGCCAAGAATAAGAGCTTTTCAATCAAACGTTGCATATTGATGGCTTCAGAATGAATAGCTGTGATACATTCATCAGCAGTTTGTGGGTCGTCTTTACCCCAACGAGCAAGCATATCTGAATAACCGCAAATTACAGTGGCAGGCGTGCGAAGCTCATGAGAGGCGTCGGATACGAATTGACGCTGTTGCTCAAAACCTTTTTGTAAGCGCTCTAACATCAAATTAAAGGTATTAGAAAGTTCTTCTAATTCATCTCTAGTTGGCTGTACTTTGATGCGTTGATTTAAATCTTGGATTTCAATATTTTTTACAGTTGTGGTAATATCTCTTAATGGTTTTAATAATCTTCTACTGAGGAGAAAACCACAGATAATAGAGATTATTACCCCTGCAATTCCAGCATAAAAAATAGTTTCGGATAATTCTTCTAAAAATACTTTTTCTGCTGTAATCGTTCGCAAGAAATGAAGTGTATACGTTTCATCATTTTTGACAATAGTTCTTTGCGTATAGAAAATCCAAAAATGTTTTAAAAATTGACAAATTTTAAATCTGAAGGTAAAAGAGCATTGCGAATGTAATCTTCAATTTGAGGATGTTCTTCTTGTCTAGCAAGTGAGTCCTGAACGTGATTGATAGATATATACATTGGCAAACTATCATAAACTATATTATTATTGCTATCTGTTACACGCATGACAACGCCAGGGATAAGGCAGAACTTTTCACATCTTGTAGCAATTCTGGTACTGTTTCATTATTAGCTTTTTTCTCTACATAATTAGCAGATAAATTGATGGATACTTCAGCTTCGTGAAAGAGCACATAATGTATGCCAATCAAGGTACTGCTTAAAGTTACAATTAAAATTAAGCAGAGCATGATGCTGTAGATAAAAGCTAATTTTAGGGAAATAGGCATATATTTTAAACGAGGGTGAATACACATATTTAAATAAGTTTTAAGTTTTGATAACATAGCCGATGCCTCTTACTGTATGAATGTATTTTTCATTGAAATAATCATCAATTTGGCGCGTAAATAGCGAATATAAACATCGACTACATTGGTATCACCCATATATTCATAACCCCAGATGGATTGGAGGATTTGCTCTCTAGATAAAACATGGTCATGATTGTGTAATAAATATAAAAGTAAATCATATTCTTTTTTAGTGAGTTCAACTAATTGGTTATGAACTTTTACTTCATGACGGTCAAGATATACATGGATATTTTTAAATTTGAACACTGAAGGTTCTTCTGCAGGTTTAGTAGTAGAATTATTATGCTTGCGAAGGGTAGCACGTATTCTAGCTAGAAGCTCTTGAATAGCAAATGGCTTAGTGATATAGTCATCAGCACCGATATCAAGACCTGTTACTTTATCATTTATTTCGTCTTTTGCTGTGAGCATGATGATAGGGATATCGGATAATTTGCGCACATTTGGCAGATGGTCAATCCGTCCATATCTGGTAGCATAATATCTAGTAAGACTAAATCATAATCTTCCTGAATAATACGCTCGTATGCTCGTAGCCCATTACTCTCACTGGCAGTTGAAAAACCTTCATGCTCTAGTTCCATTTGTAAAAAACGAGCAATGCGGTGTTCATCTTCTACAATTAAAATTTTGCTCATAAAAATTCCTCCTAAAAATACTTCTTACATATATAAAACCATTTTTTTTAGTAAATAAAAAGTCCTAGCGTCTATTTTTAATCTAATTTTAATTCGGATATAATTATTCTTTAATAATAATTGTTTATTATATAAGTGTAAAATGTTGGAGTTTATTTACCTGATAAAAATAATAAATAAGGATTTTATTTTTAATAAATATATAGGAGTGATAATATGAAAAAAATGTTAGCGGTAGTATTGAGTTTAGTAACTGTTTTTGTTTTAGGTACAGCTGTCGTATTCGCAGCTAAGCACCACAATAGTGCTCAAGTAACGACAATTGCAGATATTAAAGCTAACGGTTGGGACGAACAACGTGTATTAGTAGATGGCGAATTCACTGAACATATCTACAAAGATTTATATACATTTACTGATAATGAAGGAAATTCTATGACAGTAGAAGTTGATGATGATATATGGTATCAATTATCCATGGATACACCTGTACGCATTTATGCTGAAGTAGATAAAGATTGGCATGGCGGTATCGAATTAGAAGTTAAAAATATTGAAAAACGTTAAAAATAAAATATAAATTTCACGAAGAAAAGCTATTAGTTCTTATAACTGATGGCTTTTTTGTTAAAATAATTGTATATTAGTTTGATTTAATGATATAATTAATATAAATAATTTAGTACTAAAACCATAGAGGTGAATTATATGTCAAATACAGCTGATGTAGGATACGAGACAAATGGCTATACGCTTAGAGAAGCTATTGTTGAAGCAAAACGTTGCTTGAACTGTAAAAAGCCAATGTGTCGTACGGGGTGCCCAATTAGTAATAATATTCCAGAATTTATAGATGCATTATCGCATGGCGATTTAGGTAAGGCTAGTATGATTATTGCTCAGCGTAGTAATTTACCAGCAGTTTGTGGTAGAGTTTGCCCACATGAACGTCAGTGTGAAGGTTCTTGTATTTTGGGACGTAAAGGTCAAGGAATAAAAATTGGTAAATTAGAGCGATTCATTGCCGACATGGACGGAGAACTTGAATTAGTGGCTCCAAATGTAGCGAAATCTCAGCCTGGAAATATTGCAGTAATTGGTTCAGGCCCTGCTGGTCTTACAGTAGCTGGGGATTTAGCTAAAATGGGATTTAAGGTAACAGTATTTGATTCTCAGCCAGAAGCTGGTGGAGTATTGATGTACGGTATTCCTGAATTTCGCTTACCAAAACAAGTAGTTCGTCGTGAAGTAAAACGCATTAAAAAATTAGGCGTAGATTTTAAATTAAATATCATGGTAGGCACAGAAATTACAGTAGATGAATTATTTAATCAGGGCTTTGATGCTATTTTTATCGGTACTGGTAATGCTTTATCTAAATCTTTACCAATAGATGGTGCTAAATTAAAAGGAGTAATTCAAGCAACATATTTCTTGCAGATGGTGGAATTATCCAATAGCAATAGCGTTGACCCTAATGAAGTGCCAATCAAAGAAGGCGATGAAGTAGTGGTAATTGGCGGTGGTAATACTGCTATGGAGCTGCTCGTACAGCTATGCGTTGCGGTGCAAAATCTGTAAAAGTTGTAAATCGTCGTCGTGAAGAAGATATGGCAGCTTTAAAATCTGAAATAGATGCAGCTAAAGAAGAAGGTGTAGAAATACACGCTTTAAGAGGTCCTGTAGAAATCACAGGAGAAGATGCAGTAACAGGTATAAAATGTTCGGTACGTGAATTTGATGAAGCATTAGACAAAGTCGTAGATACAGATGGACGTGAATATTTCTCTGCAAATAAAATAATCATTGCTATAGGACAAAAACCTGCTAGCAGAATTGTAGACTCTACAAGCGGTATTGATGTAGATGAAAATGGATTTGTAAAAACTCGTGAAAAACCATATGGTATGACTATGCGACATGGAGTTTTCTCTGGTGGAGATGTAGTTAATGGACCAGCTACTGTAGTTGTAGCTATGAAAGATGCTCAAAAAGTAGCTCAAGGTATAGCTCAATATGTAGAAGCCAAGAAACTCATGGAAGAATGTGGCATGAAAATGGTTGATTAATATATTGTAATTTAATCTATTTTGATGAAATAAAAAAAGATGTTTTGAGATATATATTCTCAAAGCATCTTTTTATTTAAAATTTAGTGTATAAAGCGATAGCCTTTCCTAGTATGCGGAAATTATCGCAATTATTTTTTGAGAAAACCATTGGTTTATATTTAGGATTTTCAGAGCGCAGTTGCACTGTATCATCTACGAAATAAACACGCTTTAGAGTAGCACTATCATTGACTAAGACAGCAGCGATTTCTCCATTTTCTACAGTTGATTGTTGTTTGATAAAAACAATATCACCATCATTGATGCGAGCGTTAATCATGCTATCACCATGGATACGTAGACAAAAATCAGCATCATTATCATCATAAGGCAAATAACCTTCAATATTTTCTTGAGCTAAGATGGGAATACCAGCAGCGATTTGCCTAAGATAGGAAGTCGTTTAACATTTTCTTCGCTAGAAGTATCTTCCAAAGAAAATATTTGGAGATACATTTAAGACTTCAGCTATTTTTAGGATATTTTTATATTTGGGCTGATAATTTCCCGATAAGTATTCGCTGATAGAAGATTTATTAATTTTAGTTAAACGTGCTA
>ENA-OQDF01000795-OQDF01000795.1-human-gut-metagenome-genome-assembly--contig:-NODE-795-length-13142-cov-2.927545_pt1 | contig 13142 bp, 23 predicted proteins | sample MGYA00242769_ERZ504597 | MGnify/ENA primary metagenome ERZ504597 (study PRJEB26092, sample SAMD00036305) | human gut metagenome | host: Homo sapiens | study: EMG produced TPA metagenomics assembly of...
CATGGAAAGTCGTCAAGGAACGCCGTGGAGCGCGAGTTCAACCTGGACCTCATTGCCACGAGTCCCTCGGTCGACTATCACTCTACAAGACCGACGGCGAAATGATCGATGTCCGCAGTCCGCAGGACCTTCCCGAGCCACGCGCATCGAACGTATCGAGGAACCCTACCTCAAGGCAAAGATCATCTGCCGCCTGAGTACACGGGTGCCGTCATGCAGCTCGCCATCGAGCACCGCGGCGTCACAACCGACATGATCCACCTGACGAGCAAATCGGTCGAGATGCGCTTCGATATGCCGCTCGCTGAGCTCATCTTGGACTTCTTCGATCAGCTCAAGAGCCGCACCAAGGGTTACGCCTCGCTCGACTATGAGTTCAACGAATATCGCCCCTCTGAGCTCGTCAAGCTCGACATCCTGCTTTCGGGCGACGAGGTGGACGCGCTTTCGTTTATCGTCCATAAGGACAAGGCATATGGCCTGGCCCGTGGCCTGTGCGACAAGCTCAAGGAGATCATCCCGCGTCAGCTGTTCGAGGTGCCCATCCAGGTGCTATCGGCAACAAGATCATCGCCCGTTCCACCGTCAAGGCGCGTCGCAAGGACGTTCTTGCTAAGTGCTACGGCGGCGATATCTCGCGTAAGCGCAAGCTGCTCGAGAAGCAGAAAGAGGGCAAGAAGCGCATGAAGGCCATCGGATCGGTCGAGGTCCCGCAGGAGGCCTTTATGGCGATCCTCAAGGTGGACGAGTAGGTCTATGGCGCTTTCTGAATACAGCAAGCGGCTGCTGGGCGCCTATGCCGAGCAGCCGTTCCTTATGGCTCCCATGCGGGCGTGACGACCCTGCCTACCGTATCATGTGCCGCCGCCGCGGTGCCAACCTTGCCTACAGCGAGATGGTGAGCGTGGCGGGCCTTGCCTATGCCAGCAATAAGACGTGGCGCCTGGTGCTACCGGCCGACGAGGAGCAGCAGATTTGCGTGCAGCTCTTTGGCTCCAAACCCGATCAGTTTGCGAGCGCCGTCGCTGCCGTCGAGGAACGTGTGGGCGATCGCCTGTCGCTCATCGATATCAACATGGCATGTCCCGCCCGCAAGGTCGTTACCAAGGGCGAGGGCTCGGCGCTCATGCGCACGCCCGACCTGGCCGAGAAGATCGTCGAGGCCACGGTGGGCGCGGCGCACGTGCCGTGACCGTCAAGATTCGCAAGGGCTTTTATGCCGAGGACCGCAATGCCGCGACATTTGCCCAGATGCTTGAGAGTGCAGGGGCTGCCGCAGTCGCCGTGCATGGTCGTTGCGCCACGCAGCTCTACACGGGCCAGGCCGATTGGTCTGTCGTCGATGAGGTTGCCGACGCTGTCGAGATTCCCGTGATTGGTTCGGGCGATGTGTTCTCGGCCGAGGACGCTGCTGAGCATCTGCACGGCTCGGGTGCCAGCGCGGTGTTTATCGCGCGCGGCATCTACGGCAATCCGTGGGTGTTCGGCGATGCCCGAGCCCTTGCACTCGATGGCACGCCGGTTCCTTCTCGCTCCTCGGTCGAGCGCCTGGAGGCTCTGCGCGAGCACCTGACGTTGACGCACGAGCTTCTGCCGCTCATGTCGCGTGCTCGCACGTACGCAAGCTGGTACTTAAAGGGTATGCCCCATGCCGCCGCCTGGCGCGCTCAGGTGGTGCGTTGCTCTACGTACGAGGAGTTTATGGCGCTGGTCGATGATATCGAGCGCGACGTGGTGGCCTGCGAGGCCGCGCTTGCCGCCGGCGAGTCGGTGCCTGCTCATCCGCTGGAGGCCTAACGGTGGCCGTTACCGCGCTGTACGTGCACGTGCCGTTTTGCGCTCAAAGTGCCGGTACTGCGACTTTGACTCGCGCAGCTTTGCTGCGTATGATTTGGATGCCGCGCTTGATTCCTATTTTGAGCAGTTGTATGCGCGCCTCGATTCCTTTGGCGACGCCGGGGCGCTTGCGCAGGTCTGCACGGTCTATACTGGCGGCGGCACGCCATCGCTGGCAGGGGAGCGCCTGGTGGAACTTGCCCGGCGTATCTCCATGTGGTGCAAACCCTTTGAATTTACTTGCGAAGCCAATCCTGAGTCCCTGACCGCTGAGCTCGCCACCGCGCTTGCCGAGGCGGGTGTCACGCGCATCTCTCTGGGCGTGCAAACCCTCGACAATACCGAGCTGGCTGCTATTGGCCGCATTCACGATGCTAATCGCGCACTTGCGGCTATCGCGACGGTGAAGGACGCTGGCCTCGATGTGTCGTGCGACCTGATGTGCGGCCTTCCCGGGCAGACGGCCGCAAACTGGCGGAGCACGCTCGATGGCGTGTTGGCGGCGGCGCCTCATCATGTGTCGGTCTACCCGCTCACGCTCGAGGAGGGGACGCCCCTTTACCGCATGGCGTGCCGTGACGAGTCGCTCGAGCCCGATGAGGATTTTCAGGCTTCGTGCATGGACGCGGCGCGTGAGCGCCTGGGTGCGGCCGGCTATCATCCGTATGAGGTGGCGAGCTACGCGCTCGACGGCCATGAGTGCGCCCATAACATTGCCTACTGGACCGGACGGGGCTACCTGGCCTGGGCCGTTCTGCCGCCGGTATGCTTGATACTGGGGATTTCGACCGTCTTGCAGGTTTGTTCCCCGGCGTGTCTGCTCGAGGCGACGCGTACCGTGTGCGTTTGGTTCAGCGCGACGATGACGCGACGTCGTTTGAGGCCGAATACCTGTCGCAGCGAGAGGCTGCGGCCGAAGACCTGATGCTCGCTTGTCGCATGACGCGCGGTATTGCGTCCGACCTGTTGGTTCGCGCGGCTCGTGTCATCCCGGCCGATGAGCTGACAGCCGCTTGTGATCGCGCGCTCGAATTGGGTCTTGCCACTTGGGTGCCCGAGACGCTCGGGGTCCATGAGGGACCCTTTACTTCGGCAGATGTCGTCGCGGGCCATGTTCGAGCTCGTTTAGCACCGACACACCTGGGCTGGCTCGATGGAAATGTTCTGTTCGAGCTGTTTTGGGATCTAGCTTAGGCCGCTCGGGTAGAATTACCGGAATATATACGCTGCTGTGAGCAGGAGGTTGCCGCGCATGGCGACGATGAACGAAAAAGATTACTACGAGATTCTAGGTGTCTCCAAGGACGCCACCTCGCGTGATATTCAAAAGGCCTTCCAGCAAAAGGCCCGTAAGCTCCATCCGGACGTCAACAAAGAGCCGGATGCCGAGGAAAAGTTTAAAGAGGTTTCCGAGGCCTACGCCGTGCTTTCGGATGAGCAAAACGTGCGCGCTACGATGCCATGCGTTCTGGCAATCCCTTTGCCGGTGCCCCTACGGCTTCGCCCTATGGTGGCGGCTATGCCGGCAACACGGGCTATGGCAATCCCTTTGAGGGCGGCTTTCCTTTTGGCGGTGCCTGGGGCCAGCAGCGTCGCGGCCAGGCTGCCTACAATCCCGAGAACGGCGCCAACGTGGTCGTCGATATCAAACTGGACGCCAAGGAGGCCAAGGACGGTGCCCGCAAGACCGTCCGCTATACGCGCTTCGATACCTGTGGTCACTGCGGCGGCTCGGGTTCTGTCTCCTCCGAGCATGCCCATACCTGCCCGAGCTGCGGTGGCCGCGGGCACATCGACGTCGACTTGTCCTTCCTGTTTGGTGCGGGCACGTTCCAGTCGGTCTGCCCCGAGTGCGGCGGTTCCGGTAAGGTCGTGGCCGACCCCTGCCCCGATTGCGGTGGCAGCGGTCGTACTCGCGTAACCTCCGAGCAGACGATTGAGTTCCTGCCGGCACGCACGATGGCGACGAGGTCCGCATTAGCGGCATGGGTCACGCCGGCACTAACGGTGCCGCTGGCGGTGATCTAGTCGGCCGTGCCCATGTCGAGTCCGAGCGCTTGGAAGGCAAAGCTCGTACCGGTTTTTACCTGATGGGCATCGTGGCGCCGTTTTGGTACTCTCGGCCATCTCGGGCGTGTTCTCGGCCTTTGCTGTGATGTGCTTTATTCCGTTTACCATGGGCCTGTTCATGGTGCTTTCGGACGGCGTGCTTCATCGCAGCCTGCTGTGGTGGAAGCGCGGTGCGATGCAGTTTGCCAACGGTTTTGCCAATGGCTTCATGTTCGCGCTCGTGTCGGTTTGGTTCGCGAGCTGCTCGCAACGGGCCATGCTTTCGCCTTACGGAATGCAATAACATCAAACCCTCTGTTTGCGGTTGGCCCAGCTTGGGTATAGGACGCACTGTGACAATAATGAAAGTCGGAAGGATTCGGTCGTGTCGGAAAATAGGGATTACTACGAGGTACTTGGCGTCGACAAGGATGCCGACGCGCGGACGATTAAGCGCGCGTTTCTAAAGAAGGCCCGTACCGTACACCCGGACGTTCGGACGACCCCGAGGCCGAGGCCAAGTTCAAGGAGCTCAACGAGGCCTATTCCGTTCTTTCCGATGAGCAGAAGCGTGCTAACTACGACCGTTACGGCACTGCCGACGGCCCTGGTGGTTCGGGCTACGTCGATATCAACGATATCTTTGGTGGTATGGGCATGGACGACTTGTTCTCGTCGTTTTTTGGCGGCGGTGCCGGCGGTGGCGCCCGCAGCCGTCGCGAGCGTCGTCGCGGTCGTGACATGGCCATCTCGCTTTCGGTGACGCTCGAGGAGGCGGCGCTCGGCTGCAAAAAGACAATCAGCTATGACCGCTTTGCTCCTTGCGAGGACTGCAATGGCACCGGTAGGGCAGAGGGCGCACAGGAAAAGCAGTGCGGCCGCTGCCACGGCACGGGCTATGTCACGACGGTTCAGCGATCGTTTTTGGGCCAGGTTCAGTCTTCCTCGCCTTGCCCCGACTGCCATGGCGAGGGCACGGTTATCGACCATCCCTGCGAGACCTGCGATGGTCAGGGCCGCACGCCTTCGCATGAAAAGATTGACATCGATATTCCCGCCGGCGTTTCGACCGGTCGACAGCTGCGTGTGAGCGGCTTTGGCGAGGCCGGTCTTCGCGGCGAGCTTCGGGCGACTTGATTGTCAACGTGCGCGTTGCCGACCATGAGCGCTTTAAGCGCAACGGTGAGACCTGTACCTGGTGAGCGATATCTCGATTGCGCAGGCTGCGCTCGGCTGCGAGATCGATGTCGAGGGCATTATGCCCGACGAGGTCGTTAAGGTGTGCGTCCCCGCCGGCGCCCAGTACGGCGACACCGTGAGCGTCAATAATTACGGCATGCCGCGCATTGGCGGTGGCGGTTCGCGTGGCCGCTTGATCGTGCAACTGCGCGTGGTCGTTCCCACCAATCTTTCCAATAAGCAGCGCGAGCTGCTCCGTGCTTTTGCCGATGAGATGGGCGATGACGTCGCTTCCGGTAAGAAGTCGGTGACCGACCGTATCAAGAGTGCCCTCGACGATATCCTCGATTAAGGAGCCCGCGTGCTCGCACCCCATATTTCCGTCGTCAACCTCGGCTGCCGTGTCAACCGGGTTGAGTCTGACCGTATCACTGCCGATCTTATGCGCCTGGGTTTTGCTATGGTGGAGCCCCAGGATGCCGACCTGATCGTCATTAACACCTGTGCCGTTACGGGCGAGGCCGAGGCCAAGACCCGTAAGGCGTCCGTCATGCGCTGGCCCATCCAAATGAGCCCTATGTAGTCGTGACCGGATGCGTGGTCAATTTGCATCCCGAGGAGCTGTTGGAGCTTTCGGATCGCGTGATTGCCGAGCCGTCTAAGATCGATGTCGCCGAACGTGTCTGCGATGTGCTGGGTGTCGAATCCGATAGTGTGGCCGCCTGCAGCGACAGCGATGTGGTCGACGCTCTGGGTCGCTCGCGTCTGGGTGTGAAGATCCAGGATGGCTGCAACCACCGTTGCACCTATTGCATCGTGTGGAAGGCCCGCGGTCCCGAGCGTTCCGTGCCCGTCGAGTCCGTGCTTGAGCAAGTTCGCGAGGCCCAGGAGGCCGGCGTGCCCGAGGTGGTGCTGACCGGTGTGAACCTGGGTGCCTACGATGGCAAGAGCGCGACCGACGAGCATGTCGAAATCGATGAGCTGCTCGAGGCCATCATGGAGCGCACGACTATTGCGCATGTGCGCATTTCCTCGGTCGAACCCATGGATATCTCTGAGCGCCTGCTTAAGGTTATGGCGCGCTATCCGCAGCGTATTGCCCCGTTTTTGCACCTGCCCGTACAGTCCGGCTGTACGGCGACGCTGCATCGCATGGGTCGTCCCTATAGTGCCGAGGCCTTTGAGGACACGGTGCGCATGATTCGCGCCATCCTGCCGCAGGCGTCTCTTTCGTGCGACGTCATCGTCGGTTTTCCTGGTGAGACGGACGAGGAGTTCGAGGAGTCGCTGGCGCTGTGCCGCCGCGTGGGGTTCTCGCGTATGCACGTGTTCCGCTACAGTAAGCGTCCCGGTACCCTTGCTGCCGACATGCCCGACCAGGTGCCGCCCGAGGTTATGGCCGAGCGCAGCCGCCGTATGCGAGACGCGGCGCAGGAGCTCGCTATCGCCGACGCTCGTCGTCGCGTGGGCACCGTTGAGCGCGCCGTGCTCGAGTATGGTGACAACCTGACGCTCGGTTCGTTCCATCATGCCCGTCTTGACGATACCTGTGGACTTACAGCCCCGTGCCTGCTCGATGTTGCTATCATCGGAGTCGATGATTCCGGCTTGGTCCATGCGCGCAGGGAGGTCCATGGAAGCCTCGAAGATTAGACTTACCGTTCCCGAGGGAGTTGATCCCTCGCGTGTTTTGGGCGCCGGCGACGGCGTCCTTCGTGCGCTCGAGAGCTTGGTTCGCGCTCACGTGGTCGCCCGTGGCGATAGGATCTCCGTGAGCGGCGACCCGGACGAGGTCGAGCTCGTGGCTCGCTTTTTCGAACATGCTTTTCGCGAGGCGGCGGCCGGTCGTACCCTGTCTGCCGACGATGTCTCGCGTTGCCTGGCCGTCTTGCGCGACGGCGAGCATGAGGCCACATGCTTCGCGATGACGTGCTGCTTTCGTATCGCGGTCGCGTCATTCGTCCCAAGACGCTTGGGCAAAAGCGCTATGTGGATGCCATTCGCTCGCATACCATCACCTTTGGCTTGGGTCCTGCCGGTACCGGTAAGACCTATCTGGCCATGGCGCTCGCCGTTGCCGCGCTCAAGCGCCATGAGGTGGGCCGTTTGATCTTGACGCGTCCGGTTGTCGAAGCAGGGGAGAACCTGGGCTTTTTGCCCGGCACCCTCGAGGAAAAGATCGATCCGTACATGCGCCCGCTCTACGATGCCCTTTTTGACATGATGGATCGTGAGCGCACCGATGAGCTTATGGAGCGCGGCGTGATCGAGATCGCCCCGCTCGCCTACATGCGCGGTCGTACGCTGAGCGATGCTTTCGTGGTGCTCGACGAGGCGCAAAATACCACGCCCGAGCAGATGAAGATGTTCCTGACACGCCTTGGATTCAACTCCAAGTTCGTGATTACCGGCGACCTCAGCCAGCGCGACCTGGTGGGTCGTGTGGTGGCTTGGCGGATGTCGAGAAGATTTTGGGCCGTGTCGACGATGTGGCATTTTCTCACCTCGAGCGTGCCGACGTGGTGCGTCATGCCCTAGTGGGTTGTATCGTTGAGGCATATGATGCTTATGATGACGTGCGTGAGCAACGCTCACGCGACCGAAAGGAGTCCCGTTGAGTGTATTGATCAGCAACGATGCCGAGCTCGATACGCTGCTCGATGCTCAGGAGGTGGAGCACATCTGCGAGGTCGTGCTTGCCGCCGAGGGCGTTGAGCGTGAAGTCGAGATTTCCCTTTCGTATGTCGACGAGGACGAGATGCACGAGCTCAACCACGAGTGGCGCGGTATCGACCGCACCACCGATGTGCTCTCGTTTGAGTGCGATTCGGCCTTTGACGATGACATTCCCGCCGATGAGACGCTCGAGCTCGGCGATATCATCTTGGCCCCGCAGGTTATTGCCCGTCAGGCCCCCGGTTTTGGCAATAGCCCCGCTGACGAGTGCCGTCTGATGCTCGTTCACGGCATGCTGCACCTGCTGGGCTATGACCACATCGAGGACGACGAGGCCGAGGTTATGGAGGCCCGCGAGGACGCTATCCTGCGCGATCTGGCGCTCGAGCGCGGCGAGGATCCCAAACTGGTTCACGTCGGCCCCATCACCAATCATGCCCACGACTAGGAGCCGTTTATGATTCCCGGATCGAACAAGGACCATCCGTCCTTTTTAAAGTCGTTCTCCTACGCCATGGAGGCTTCGTCACCGCCGTCAAGACCGAGCGCAACATTAAGGTCATGCTCGTGGCGGGCGTGTGCACCGTCATTGCCGGCTGCATCGTGGGGCTCGACATTGCCGAGTGGGCCACGATTATCATCTGCTGCGGCTGGTGATTCACGGCGAGCTGTGCAATACCGCCATGGAGGCCATTGTCGATCTGGCGACCCAGGAGCTCCATCCGCTGGCAAAACGCGCCAAGGACATCGCCGCCGCCTCTGTATACGTTCTTTCCATCACCGCCGCGATTGTGGGCGTGCTGGTATTTGCCCACGCGCTCGGCTTTATTTAGAAAGGGATTCCCATGTCCGACAATATGCAGTCTACCGATGAGATTTTGGACGACGAGTCCCCGGATGCTAAGGCGACCGAGGCCTATGAGGAAGTCGAGGAGTTCGACCCGTTTGAGGGCATGAGCGACGAGGAGCTCGACGCCTGTGCGATGAGGACGACAGCCTCGCGGGCTTTGGCGACGTTGAGCCGGTTTCCGCAGTGGCTTCGTGGCCTTGGTCGGCCGCCCCAACGCCGGTAAGTCAACGCTGCTCAACGCCTGCTATGGCAAAAAGGTCGCCATCACCTCGCCGGTGGCCCAGACGACCCGCCGCCGCATGCGCGCCGTCGTCAACCGCCCCGGCTACCAGCTGGTCTTTGTCGATACCCCGGGTATCCACAAGCCCAAGGACGGTCTAGGGTCCGAGCTGAACAAGAGCGCGCTGTTCGAGCTGAACGATGTCGATGTTGTCGCGTTTTTGATTGATGCCACCAAACCGATCGGCAGGGGAGACGCCTGGGTTGCCGAGCGTGTCAAGAATGCCCGTTCCAAGAAGGTCCTGGTGCTCACCAAGCCGATGAGGCCGACCCCGCACAGGTCATGGAGCAGCTTAAGGCAGCCCACGAGCTTATGGACTTTGACGACGAGATCGTGACGTCGTCGGTCAAGAACTTCAACGTCGATGCCTTTATCGAGACCGTTGCGCACTTTTTGCCCGAGGCCCGCGTTGGTTCCCCGAGGACATGGGTACCGACGCTTCTGACGAGACGCTCGTTGCCGAGTTTGTGCGCGAGAAGGTCTTGCGCCGCACCCGTGATGAGATCCCTCACTCCGTTGGCGTAATCTGCGACGCGCTCGAGCAGACCAAGAAGGTGCTGCGCGTGCACGCCACTATTTACGTCGAGCGCGAGGGCCAAAAGGGCATCATCATCGGCAAGGGCGGCGAGATGATCAAGCATATCGGTATCGACGCCCGTCGCGATCTTGAGCGCATTTTTGGCACGCAGGTCTTTTTTGGAGCTGGACGTGAAGGTCAAGGCCGGCTGGCGTGACGACGAGGCCCAGATTCGCCGCTTTGGCTACAACGCCGAAGACTAAGGACGCGCAGCGCGCATGGCAGGCTCCCGGACATATCGCACGAAGGTGCTCGTGCTCGACAAGACCAAGCTCAAAGAGACCGATCTGATTCTGACGATGCTTGACGAGCGGGGTCGTCAGGTTCGTGCCGTGGCAAAGGGGGCCCGCAAACCCGGTGGGCGCTTGGCGGCGCGCTGCGAATTATTCTGTACCGTCGATATGCTGCTCGCACATGGACGCTCGCTCGACGTTGTTTCTCAGGCCGAGCTTTTGGAAGCGCCGGTTGGCGCCGCGCCCGATTACGAGACGACCTGCGCCGCAAGCGCGATTGCCGAGGTCGCGCGCGTGTGCTCATTCGAGGACGCCGAGGACCCGTTTACCTTTGCCATCACGCAGCGGCGCTCACGCTTGTCGGCTGTGGGCTCGACTCGGCACATATGGACCTGCTCGTGGCGGCCTTTGTCTTTAAACTTCTGTCGCACGTGGGCTATCGACCCGATTTTTCGGCCTGCGTGCTGTGCGGAGACCCCATGCTGTCGTACTTTTCGCCCCAGGCGGGCGGGCTCATGTGCGGTTCGTGCGCGTCGAGCGTTCCGGGTGCCGAGCTGGTTTCGACCGGTGAGGTCGAGTGGCTGCGCGCCCTCATGTCCATGACCTTCGATGCACTCATGGTCGAGCGAATCGACCCGCATACGGCGGCGTTCTTGCTCGGGCTTTCGCATGTGTGGGCTGCGACGCACACCGACCAGCGCCTCCGTGCGATGGAATTCATGTTGGGTCGGTGATGATGCGCATGGGCGGTCTGCTTGTGGTAACATACCGACCTGTTGGTACCTCGACCTTGGATGCTCGCTCCACCGACGGCTTCCCAGTCCGAGGCGAATAGTGTCGCCGCGGGCGACAAGAAACGAAAGGTGAAACAATGACTGTTTCCAAAGAGCGCAAGGCTGAGCTGACTGCCCAGTTCGGTAACACCCCGGTCGACACCGGCAACCCCAAGGTTCAGGTCGCCATCCTGTCCGAGCGCATCAAGGAACTGACCGAGCACATGAAGTCCCACCAGAAGGACTTCCACACCCGTCGTGGCCTGCTCATGCTCGTCGGCCGTCGTCTCGTCTTCTCTCCTACATCAAGAAGAACGACATCGTCGAGTACCGTGAGCTCATCAAGGCTCTGGGCATCCGCGACAACATCCAGTAAGGATTTGTACATGCTAAGAGCGTCCTGCGCAGCGGGGCGCTCTTTTTGTGTAAGGGCGCGAACAATCACGCTCTGAAGCGTGGCGGGGGCAGGGGGCCCGCGTCACATGAGAAGCCCACAGGCAAGGGGCCTGTGGGGTAAAGGAGAACAATGACACTCGTATCCAAGACCTTTGAGCTGTACGGCAAGACCTACACCTTTGAGTCCGGCGAGCTTGCCAAGCAGGCCACCGGCGCCTGCCTGGTCAAGCAGGGCGACACCACGATGCTCGACACCGTGGTTGTCTCCAAGGAGCGCAAGAACTACGACTTCTTCCCGCTGACCGTCGACTTCAACGAGAAGATGTACGCAGCCGGCCGCATCCCGGGTGGTTACCTCAAGCGTGAGGGCCGTCCCAGCGAGAAGGCCACGCTCACCGCGCGCATGATTGACCGTCCGATTCGCCCGAGCTTCCCGGACGCTTCCGCAACGAGGTGCACATTGTCGCCACCTCGCTCGTCGCCGACCAGGTCAACCCCTTCGACGTCATCAACGTCATGGGTGCCTCCCTGGCCATGACGCTCGGCGGCGTGCCCTTCGAGGGTCCGCTTGCCTGCGTGCGCATCGGCCGCAACGTGGAGACCGGCGAGTTTATCGTCAACCCCACCTATGAGGAGCGCGAGAACTCCGATCTGGACCTGGAGCTGGGTGGCTCCGCCGACTTCATCTCGATGGTCGAGGCCGCGCCGAGGAGATCTCCGAGGACGACATGCTCGCCGCCATGAAGTTTGGCCAGGAGGCCCTTGCTGCCTTCTGCCAGGCTCAGGACGAGTTTGTCGCCGAGTGGGAGCAGGTCAACGGCGCCATCGTCAAGAAGGAGTACCCGCTCGACCAGCCCGTCGAGGAGGTCCAGGAGCGCATCTTCGCCCACTACGACGAGATGGCAGCCGCCCTTCGCGACGCCGACAAGCTCTCCCGTATCGGTAAGGTCGAGGCTCTGAAGGAGTCCATCCGTGCCGAGTTCACCGAGGAGGAGCAGTCCGCTTGGGAGCGCGAGATTCCCGTGGCGCTCAAGAAGCTCGAGAAGAAGGCTATGCGTACCATGGTCGTCGAGACCGGCGAGCGCGTCGACGGCCGTGCCGCCGATGAGATTCGCCCCATCATGGTGAAGGATAACTACCTGCCGCTCGTTCACGGCTCCGGTCTGTTCCAGCGTGGCCAGACCCAGGTGCTTTCCGTCCTGTCGCTCGGTATGCTCAACGAGGGCCAGCGTCTGGATACCATCGAGCCCACCGAGGGCAAGCGCTACATGCACCACTACAACTTCCCGCCGTTCTGCACCGGCGAGACCGGCCGCATGGGCAGCCCCAAGCGCCGCGAGATCGGCCACGGCAACCTGGCTGAGCGCGCTTTGCTTCCGGTGCTCCCCGACGAGAACGAGTTCCCCTACGCCATCCGCGTCGTCTCCGAGGTCATGGAGTCCAACGGCTCCTCTTCGATGGCTTCGACCTGCGGCTCCACGCTCGCCCTTATGGACGGCGGCGTGCCCATTAAGCGCCCGGTCTCCGGTATCGCCATGGGCCTGATCCAGGAGGAGGGCAAGACCGTGGTCCTGTCCGACATCCAGGGTCTCGAGGACTTCCTTGGCGACATGGACTTTAAGGTCACCGGCACCACCGAGGGCATTACCGCTCTGCAGATGGACAACAAGGCCACTGGTCTTACCTTTGACATCTTGGCCCGCGCCCTGCAGCAGGCAAGGAGGGTCGCGCCTTCATCCTGCAGAAGATGCTCGATGTGATCCCCGAGCCGCGCCACACCACGCGCAGCACCGCTCCGCGTATCGTCTCCATCCAGGTTCCGACTGACAAGATTCGCGACGTCATCGGTTCCGGCGGTAAGGTCATCCGCGGCATCCAGGACGAGACCGGCGCTTCGGTCGACATCCAGGAGGACGGCACCGTCTTTGTCGGCGGCACCGGCGAGTCCGTCGATCAGGCTGTCGAGCGTATCAAGCTCATCATCAAGGTTCCCGAGCCGGGCGAGGAGTACACCGGTCGTGTGGTCTCCATCCAGCTTCGGCGCCTTCGTCAACCTGCTGCCCGGCAAGGACGGCCTGCTGCACATCTCCCGCGTCGCCAAGGGCCGCGTGGAGAAGGTCGAGGATGTCCTTAACGTGGGCGACGAGGTCAAGGTCGTCGTCATTGAGGTCGACGATCGCGGCAAGATCTCGCTCGATCGTCTTGACAAGCCCGAGGCTCCGGCTCGCGCCGAGGTACCTCCGAGGCGACGGCGAGCACTTCCAGCGTCGTGAGCGTCCGCGTCGCGAGCGCT
>ENA-OQDF01000796-OQDF01000796.1-human-gut-metagenome-genome-assembly--contig:-NODE-796-length-13130-cov-2.625625_pt1 | contig 13130 bp, 20 predicted proteins | sample MGYA00242769_ERZ504597 | MGnify/ENA primary metagenome ERZ504597 (study PRJEB26092, sample SAMD00036305) | human gut metagenome | host: Homo sapiens | study: EMG produced TPA metagenomics assembly of...
GGTTCCAAGGAACCCCGGCTCAGCTGAGCTTACCTTGCCGTCATCCACAGACTGGACCAACCGGTCGCCGGAATCCTTGTCTTTGCTAAGACTCCGGACTGCTGCAAAGATATGAATAAACAATTACAGAATCAGGGATTCGGGAAATATTACCGGGCACTTGTTGCTAATACACCTTCAACAAAAGAAGGAACACTTGAGAATTATATGGTCAAAGATGCCAGAACAAACACTTCCCGTACCTGTTCTGCGAAGGAAAACGGATCAAAAATTGCACGGCTGCATTATGATACAGTTCCTGTTACGGACTGGCTGTTTACCGCACCTGCTGCTTTCCACGGAACTGAACTGGAAATCCATCTGGATACCGGCCGCCATCATCAGATCCGTGTACAACTCGCATCTGTCGGTTGTCCGATTGTTGGAGATACCAAATATAATCAGGAACTTTCTGACACCACGGGCTGGCAGACAATCCGGCTGTGTGCTTATAAACTAGATTTTAAACATCCGATTACACATAAGACTATGCATTTTCAGTTAGCAAATGATCCTGTGTAATTTTTACCGATAAAAAATAACTGTCATAAGACATTTTTAAACAAACTGCTGACAGCTTGTTCTGACACACAACATTCAAAAAAGGAGCAGGAAATTCCTGCTCCTTTTTTCGCCGATACATATACCATCTATGCTTCTGCTGCATCCTCTGCCAGTGCTTCTTCATATTTCTCAAGGATGAAATTCTGAATGCGCTCTCTTGTTCTTGAATTGATCGGATGTGCAATATCTCTATATTCCCCATCCACAGCTTTCTTGCTAGGCATTGCAATAAAGAGTCCCTTCTCTCCTTCAATCACCTTAATGTCATGTACCACAAATTCCTCATCCATGGTAATGGAACGACAGCTTTCAGCTTGCCCTCCTTTGCTACTTTACGCACGCGTACATCTGTAATCTGCATTTTTCTAGCCCCTTTCTTCTAGCCTTTGCACCATTTTCTCTTAAAGTGCATACCTCTCATTTTTTTCTACGACTACTCTCACACCATTTTCACCAACATAACGTGTATTTGCCCGAATCGTATCTCTGCTTTCCACAATGCAATTCTCAATATATACATTATCTCCGAGATAGACATCATTCAAAATAATGGAATTCTTAATGACACAGTTGTTCCCCACGAATGTCTTCTTGAAAAGAATCGAATTCTCGACTGTTCCATTAATAATGCTTCCGCTTGCCACAAGACTGTTCTTAACCATAGCTCCCGGATTATACTTTGCCGGCGGCAGATCACTAACCTTGGAATAGATGCTCGGCTGTGTCCGGAAGAAATACTCCCGTACTTCTGGCTTCAGGAAATCCATATTTGTCTGATAATATGCATCCACTGTTGAAATGTTACTCCAGTAATCTTTTATTTTATAACCGTAGATTTTCTTCAGATTCTTATACCTGATGAGAATATCGGTCACAAAATCATGTCTGTCATCTTCTGCGCAATGTTCGATCAGATCGATCAGCTGGCGTCTTCTGATTACATAGATACCCGTTGATACAATCTGTGACTGTGCCACCATCGGCTTCTCTTCGAATTCTTCAATGCGCATAGAATCATTCATTTTGATTGTTCCGAAACGGCTCACATCTTCGTTCGGACCAAGTTCTTTACAAACAACTGTAATATCTGCTTTCTTTGCAATATGATATTCCAGCACTTTGTTATAATCCATCTTATATACTGCATCACCTGATGTAATAATAACATAAGGTTCATGACAACGTTTTAAGAAATCCAGATTCTGGTATATCGCATCTGCCGTTCCGCGATACCAGTATCCGTTCTCCGCTGTGATCGTCGGGGTAAATACATAAAGCCCCCCTTGTTTTCTTCCGAAATCCCACCATTTTGAGGAATTCAGATGTTCATTCAGTGAACGTGCATTGTACTGCGTCAGAACTGCCACCTTCTGAATGTGAGAGTTTGACATATTGCTGAGCGCAAAGTCAATTGCTCTGTAGCTTCCTGCAATCGGCATCGCCGCTACTGCTCTCTTATGTGTCAGTTCACGCATCTTGTTGCTGTTACCACCTGCTAAAATAATTCCAACTGCTCTCATGCCTGTCCACCTGCCTTTATCAATGTTTCGCCACTTTCCAGTACTCCATCCGGGTAATCTTCTTTGGATGTTACGCCACTGACAGCAGTATTCTTTCCAATCTGTACGCCATCCGGTATCACGGATTTTTCACCCACAGCAACCAGTCCAAAGGAATAGATCGCCGGTTTTAATTTGTTCGGCACATCGCTTCCGATACCAAATGTAACATTATCTCCGACAACACAATTTCAGCAATGATCGCCTTATCTACCACGCAATTCTTTCCAATTCTGGCGTCTTTCATAATAATAGAATCCTTGATAACAGAACCTTCTCCTATAATAACGCCGGATCCTATAATACTGTTATGTACCTCTCCATACACTTCTGCCCCGTTACAGATAATGCTTCTTTCTATCACAGACTGTGCGGAAATATACTGTGGCGGCAGGATCTCACTGTTGGTATATATCTTCCAGAATTCTTCATACAAATTAAATTCCGGAATAATATCGATCAGTTCCATATTGGCCTCCCAATATGATCCCAATGTTCCTACATCTTTCCAATATCCGTTATATTCATATGCAAATAATCTCTCGCCTTTATTGTGACAATACGGAATGATATGTTTTCCAAAATCACATCCCGGCTCGTCCTTCAATGTCTCAAGCGCTTCCTTCAACGCTTTCCATGAGAAAATGTAAATTCCCATGGATGCCAGATTACTCTTCGGCTCTGCCGGCTTTTCCTGGAACTCCTGAATTCTTCCATCCTCGTCTGCGATAACGATTCCAAAACGGCTCGCCTCTTCCATCGGTACAGGCATTGCCGCAATCGTTACATCGGCATTATGTGCCTTATGATAATCCAGCATCACCTCATAATCCATCTTATAAATATGATCTCCCGATAAGATCAGAACATAATCCGGATCAAACTGCTCCATATAATCCAGGTTCTGATAGATCGCATTCGCAGTTCCGGAGTACCATTCACTGCTTCCACTTCTCTCATATGGCGGAAGCACTGTTACGCCTCCGTAATTCCTGTCAAGATCCCATGGAATACCAATCCCTATATGTGCATTCAACCTTAATGGCTGGTACTGTGTCAATACACCTACCGTATCGATTCCTGAATTAATGCAGTTGCTGAGTGGAAAGTCAATAATGCGGTACTTACCACCAAATGCAACGGCCGGCTTTGCAACTTTTGCTGTGAGAACTCCAAGTCTGCTGCCTTGTCCTCCTGCCAGCAACATTGCTATCATTTCCTTTTTCCTCATGTCATCACCCTTCTCAGTAGTCTTGCTTTTTTTATTATATCATACTTCCTCCCATGTTGCTAACAATTTTTACAATTTTTCAAACATTTTCGTAATCTTTTTGTTAAATTATCACAAAACTTACGGGTTGGATTTTTTTTGATATATGTTTATAATAATATGAAGAACATGTAGTTTTATGATGATATTTTTACCAAAATGAACATAAAGGATGGTATATTATGTATAAAATTAATTTTGAAACCCCTATACACGTACACTTTATCGGAATCGGCGGAATCAGCATGAGCGGTCTTGCAGAGATTCTTTTAAAAGAAGGCTTCACTATTTCCGGATCCGATAATAAAGAATCTGCTTACAGATCACCTTGAGCAGATGGGTGCAAAGGTATTCTACGGACAGAAAGCTTCTAATATCATTCCCGGTATTGATGTAGTTGTATACACAGCAGCTATCCATCCGGATAACGAAGAATATGCCGAAGCAGTAAGACAGAAGCTTCCTATGTTGACCCGTGCGGAATTACTCGGACAGTTGATGACAAACTATGATATGCCGATCGCAATCTCAGGTACTCACGGAAAGACAACCACAACTTCGATGCTTTCACACATTCTCCTCGCCGGAGAATTGGACCCTACGATCTCCGTAGGCGGAATCCTGAAAGCCATCGGCGGAAATATCCGTGTGGGCGACTCTGAATACTTTGTTACCGAAGCATGCGAATACACGAACAGTTTCCTGCATTTCTTCCCGAAGATCGGTGTGATCCTGAATATTGACGAAGATCATCTGGATTTCTTCAAGGATCTGGCTGATATCCGTAATTCCTTCCACCGTTTCGCTAAATTACTTCCGAGGACGGAACCCTGGTCATCAATGATAACATTCCTGATCTGGAAGAGATCACTGCAGACCTTGACTGCCGTGTGATCCGTTACGGCAACGACAGCTCCCTTGACTACAGTGCAACCAACATTCTCCACGACAAGAAGGGTGAAGCTTCCTTTGACCTGATAAAATCCGGGGAATTTATCGACCGAATCTCCTTATCTGTCAACGGAGACCACAATGTATCCAATGCATTGTCTGCAATCGCAGTCGCTGATCTTCTCGGAGTTCCTTTCAGCAAGATCAAAGAAGGTCTGAAGTCCTTCCACGGCACTGACCGTCGTTTTGAATACAAAGGTGAAGTCAACGGATTTACGATCATCGATGATTATGCACACCATCCGACAGAAATCAACGCTACGTTAACAGCGGCAAAGGAATATCCGCACAAAGAAGTCTGGTGTATCTTCCAGCCGCATACTTATACACGTACCAAAGCGTTATTCCCTGAGTTCGTAGATGCCCTGACACATGCCGACCATGTGATCCTCGCAGACATCTATGCAGCCCGTGAGACAGATACTCTGGGCATGTCCTCTGAGATGATCGCAGAAGAATTAAAGAAAAAAGGATGCGATGCTTACTATTTCCCAAGCTTCGAAGAGATTGAATCTTTCTGTCTGGACAGATGCCAGAAAGGGGATGTGTTGATAACTATGGGAGCTGGAAACGTTGTAAACATTGGGGAAAACCTGCTTAACCGCTAGTTATCCACATTATCCACACAATTTTATCCACAAAAAAGTCGGATTTCGGCTCAAAAATTTCTTTTTTCCCCGGCTTCCCGGTGCTATAATGTGTCTACAATGAAACGAACGATACAAAGGTTCCGGGGAGGACGGGGAATTATTATGAAGGAATTAAAACTCACAAAATATGTACAGACGAATGCAACTGTACTGGATAATGAATTTATTGACCATTATATGGTCAGAGCGAATGGAGAGTATGTCAAAGTATATCTCCTGCTTCTCCGTCATATGAATCAGTCCTCCGGATATCTTTCTGTTTCCGAACTGGCTGATCTTCTTGAATGCACCGAGAAAGATATCCTTCGTGCATTGAGATACTGGAAAAGCGAAGGACTGCTCGATTATCTGGATGACACTCCGGATGATCCCTCACCAAAGAGCACGGCTCCTTCACCGGCAGCCTCTTCTGGATTACACGATGTGCAGTCTGGCTATATGACATCTTCCATACCTGCAGACTCTGTCTCTGACTCTGCAGCTTTGGCGTCTACAACGAACATCCAGCAGTACCGCAGCCGCAAAGAACGTGCAGAGTTCAAAGAATTACTGTTCGTAGCAGAGCAGTACCTCGGAAAGACACTTTCTGCTACTGATATTGACCAGATTACTTATTTTTATGATACACTGAATATGTCAGCTGAACTTATTGAATATCTGATTGAATATTGTGTCGAGAATGGTCATAAGAGTATGCATTATATTAATAAGGTGGCCTTATCATGGCATGAAGAAAACATAACAACTGTGAACCTTGCCAAGACAAGTTCATTTCTCTATAATAAAAATTGTTATTGTGTCCTGAATGCATATGGTATCAAAGGACGCGGTCCTGCTGCTTCTGAGATTGCTTATATCCGCAAGTGGTCAGAAGAATATGGATTCGCTTTGGAGGTCATCCTTGAAGCCTGCGACCGCACGATGAATTCCATTCATCAGCCAAGCTTTGATTACACCGATTCCATTCTGAAGCGCTGGAAGGACAAGAACGTCCGTCAGTTGAAAGATATCGATGCGGTTGATGCTGACTACCGCAAAGAGAAAGAACGTGCAAAAGAACTGGCAAAAGAACGCAAGAGACAACAGCAGGCTCAGAAGCCTGTAAGCAGCCAGAATAATAAGTTCAATAACTTCGATGGCCGTTCCTATGATATGAACGATCTGGAACGCCGCCTGGTTCAGCAATAAATTATACATATCAGATTTTATTATATGAATGCAAGAGAGCCTGTCACTGACAGTTTTTCTTGCATACTTAGGTATGAAGGAGTTTCCATTTCATGGCACTTTCCAATTCTCAGTACGATCACTTAATGCGTACTTATGAACAAAAACAACTGGATAATGAATTTCAGCTCAGAAAACGCTATGAGAAGGCATACGCTCTCATTCCTGAATTGGAGGAAATGGATCATTCCATCTCTTCTTTAAGTGTAAAAAAGGCAAGGCTGCTTTTAGACGGAGACCAGACTGCTTTATCTTCATTAAATCAGAGATTGAAGAACTCTCTGCCCAAAAACCTGCACTGTTAAAATCACACGGTCTGCCCGCCAATTATCTGGAAATGCATTACCAGTGTCCCGACTGTAAGGATACCGGTTATATTGGCACACACAAATGTCACTGTTTCAAAAAAGCGATTGTAGACTATTTATACACACAATCCAATCTCAAAGATATCCTTGACAAAGAGAACTTTTCAACCTGTTCTCTGACCTATTATTCCAGAAATCATATCGATCCTCTTACCGGACGGTCTTCTCTGGAATCCATGGAAACCGCATTAAATGTCTGTCACAACTTCGTAGATACATTCTCTGAAGAATTTCATAACATACTATTGTATGGAGACACCGGTGTGGGAAAGACTTTTCTTTCCCATTGCATTGCAAAGGAGTTAATGGATTCAGCTTATTCCGTTATCTACTTTACAGCAGCCGGACTTTTTGATATCCTTGCAGAGAACACATTTGGGAAACGGCAGAACAAGGATTCTGATGTATTCGAACATATCTACGACTGTGACTTACTGATCATTGATGATCTGGGAACAGAACTGCCGAATTCATTCACTGTATCCCAGCTGTTCATTTGTCTGAATGAACGTATATTGAGACAGAAATCAACCATAATATCTACCAACCTTGCATTGGATGATATAAAAACTATTTACTCGGAACGGACATTTTCACGCATCAGCAGTAATTACACCATTCTGCGTATTACCGGTGATGATATCCGTATCCAAAAAAATTATTAAACCTGGGAGGTACTAATGATGTTACGCCGTAACGATCGTAATCTTGAGAATATACCGGTAGGAGCACTTGGACTGATCGCTCTTGACGGTTGTACAGAGATGGGAGCAAAGGTTAATGACTATCTCGTAAAATGGAGAAAAGAAGATGGACATGTTCATAAGAACGATGTTGCTTTCACAGGCTATGAGAAAGACACATACTTAATTGATGCAAAAGTTCCACGTTTTGGTTCTGGTGAAGCCAAGGGTATCATCAACGAATCTGTTCGTGGTAAAGACCTTTATCTTATGGTCGATGTATGTAACTATAGCCTGACATATTCACTGACAGGAAATGTAAATCATATGTCCCCTGACGATCATTTTCAGAACTTGAAACGTATTATTGCTGCAGTAGGTGGAAAAGGACGTCGTATCAACGTCATTATGCCATTCTTATATGAAAGCCGTCAGCACAAGAGAGGCAGCCGTGAATCTCTGGACTGTGCACTTGCTCTTCAGGAGCTTGTCCGCATGGGTGTTGACAACATTATTACTTTGATGCACACGATCCTCGTGTACAGAATGCGATTCCATTAAATGGATTTGAGACAATCCGTCCGACTTACCAGTCATCAAAGGTCTTCTCCGTACATTCAAAGACCTTCAGATCGACAGCGAACACATGATGCGATCAGCCCGGATGAAGGTGCTACAGGACGTGCAATCTATCTTGCCAACGTACTTAATCTTGATATGGGTATGTTCTACAAACGTCGTGACTTCTCGCGTGTGGTAGACGGACGTAACCCAATCGTTGCCCATGAGTTCCTCGGATCGTCCGTAGAAGGAAAAGATGTAATCATTCTGGATGATATGATTTCTTCCGGTGACAGTATGTTAGATGTTGCCCGCCAGTTAAAACAGCGCAAGGCAAAACGTATCTTCTGTGCCGCTACATTCGGTCTGTTCACAAACGGACTGGAGAAATTTGACCAGGCATATGAAGAAGGTATCCTGGATGCTGTTCTGACTACCAACTTAATCTATCAGACACCGGAACTTCTGGAACGTCCATATTATATCAACTGTGACATGAGCAAATATATCGCACTTGTTATTGATACACTGAACCATGACGGTTCTATCAGCAGCATCCTGAATCCGATTGAAAGAATTCAGAATGTTGTTACTAAATATAAAAACGGCGAAGAAGTTTAAGATTCTAAAAATGCTGCCTGGAAATTCCCGGCAGCATTTTTATTTTCTATCTTACTTCAATTCAACACGTTATAGTTCTATTTTATGATAAGCAATTCCCGCTTCCTTCATCACCTGTTCTTCTCTCTTCTGACAGGTAAACAACAACACCTGTTTCTTATGTGCTTTCAGCCACTTAAGTGTCTGCAGCATTCTCTCTTCATCGTAATATGCGAACACATCATCCAGAATCACTGGCATCTCTTCTTCGCACAACAGTTCTCCGACCGCCATACGCAATGCCAGATAGATCTGTTCTACTGTTCCCCGGCTTACCTGTTCAATCTCCACCAGTTTTTCGTCTATCACAAGCGATACATGAAGTTTTTCATCTGTGACGAGCTTTGTATATTTTCCCCCGGTGATCTCACGGATGATCGCAGAAGCCTTCTCATTCAGATCTCTTTTCAAATATCCGCGCATTGCTCCTGACAGCTGCTCCAGATGCTCTGCTGCCATCTGAACTGCCTGGCGTTTCATTTCGTATTCTCGGGATTGTTCATTGATCTCATCCAATTCTGCCAGCTGCTCTCCAAGATTATCATACTGAATTGTTTTTTCTTTCAGTTCTTCTGTAATATGGGCCTTTTCCCACCGCAACTTCTCGATCGGAACCTTTTCTTCTTCCTGTGTGATCTCTTCCAAAATGATCTCCGGTTCCGTCTTTACCTGTTTCTTTCCGACTTTCATCCGGTTCCATACATACAGGCCAAATGCAAGGAACAGTACAATCGCCACCAGATAATTCCATGGTCTCGAAAGTATGATCACTGCAGCCACGATAACCAGTGCGAATATCAGTATCTCCATCGGATGGATCCTCCATTTTTCCGGACGTATCTCATCCATGACACCTTTTCCATGTTCTCCTTCCAGTTGCCGTTCTTTCCGTTTTTCTTCCTCTTTTCCGGCTCTGTACTCCAGTTCTTCCTCCACCCGTCGAGTTCCTCCTCCAGATGATGAACATCACGCCAGATAAATGAGACTTCCTGTTCCAGTTTTTCACGCTTCTGCTGCTTTCTGGACATCTCCATGCGAATCTCATTTTCCAGAACCTTCTTCCTGCCTTTCAGTTGATCCAACGCCCCATTCAGATCGATCTCTCCATTGCCTGAAGTATAATAATTTGTCGCGTAATTTTTCAATTCCATCGCCATACTTTCGCCCATCTGTGCATTTCTCTGGCTCATGGAAACCGTATTCTCATAACGGTCAACATTCATCTCTCCAAGCAGCATCCGCAGATCCCCGTCCTCTACAGAAAGGACCTCTCCATCCTCTATACAGACAAGCTCTGCCTTTTTGGAATATTTATCAAAATTTCTTTCAATACGGAAATGTTTCCCTCCGCTTGCAAATTTTAATGTTCCGGAATAATAATTCGGATTGTCCCACGGTTCATAGATGCTGAATGTATCATTCTGCGCTGCTCTTCCTCTTCCCCGTTCGATTCCGAAGAGCATCCCTTTGATAAAGGTATGGATCGTAGATTTTCCTGATTCATTTTCCCCATGGATCAGATTGATTCCTTCTTCCAGATTGATCTGCCGGTCATGAAATTTTCCAAAGTTTTTTAACAATAATTCATTAATCTGCATTTTTCGGTTCTAGCCTCTTCTTGTCTCCATCAACGCCCGTACTCCCTCACAGAGTGCCTGATACTCCAGGCTGTCTGCCGGATACCCCTCCAGGCTTTCAATGTATTGCCCAAGAATATTTCCTTTATTTTCATTTTTTAATTTTGTAAAATCATACGCCGGCTTTGTATGATCCGTAATCTCCACTACATTACCATAGGGATCCATATGATCCAACTCATACCAGATATCCGGATCACGATATCCGGTTAATGTGATCTTATACATATGCTGCATTCCCTGCTCTGCGATCATATCTGTAATTTTCTGCCTCAGTACATGACCGGTTACAGATTTATCCACCTTTACCTCGCAGTTTCTGTATTCCCGCAACGCATGTGGTACAAACCGGATCTGACAGCCTTTTCCGGTAATTCTTCCCTCGATATAGCCATGCCTCCCGATATCTCCTGTATCCGTCGGTTCCAGCGAACCGCATACGCCATCCTGTTTTCCACCAACAGCTGTGGTTTATGAATATGACCGAATGCCACATAATCATAGCCAAGTGTCATAATCTGATTGCTCTTGATCGGAATATGTTTCTCATCACCACCGTGCGCAAGCAATATTTCATATTTCTGCCGTCCTTCCGGGACTGCATGATCATAGACCGGATCATGGATTTCTCTGGAATGATAACTGCATCCATAGACAGCCGTCTGGATCCGGTCAAGTTCCACACAATCGATCTCCTGCGAACAGATCATATGCACATGCGGTGCCCAGGAAAATGTCCTGTAATAAGAATTTTTCTTAATATAGTCATGATTGCCGGCAATCATGACCACCTCCGTATGTTCCAGCATCTCCAGTATGGAATTCATTTCTTTTAATTCTCTTAACAGGGGTTGTCTGTGAAACAGATCTCCGGCAATCAGCAACAGATCTGTCTTCTTCTGGTTACAGATTGTTATGATATCCCGAAAGCTGTCCCAGAGTTCCTGTTCTCTATTTTGACTGTAGGCGTTTCCCGCGTCCGGTTTTGCCCCTAAATGCAAGTCTGCGATGTGTATGAACTTCATCCTTGCTTCCTTCTTTCTGTTCTGTCTTTTCCTTCGATGGCAATGTCACGACAAACTGCGTCTGATTGTCATCACTTTTTGCCAGAATTCTGCCCCCATGCAGCTCCACGATCTGTTTGGCGATTGCAAGTCCGAGACCTGCGCCGCCGGTTCCCGTTGATCTGGAACCATCCACACGGTAGAATTTTTCGAATATTGTCTGAAGCATATCACCCGGAATCTTATCTCCTGCATTGGTAAATGTGATCTCGATATCCCCGTCCTTTATCTTTGCTTCAATCCGGATCTCCGTATTTGCATAGCAGTAAGCAATTGCGTTTCTTAAGATATTATCAAATACTCTTGCGAGCTTGTCCGGATCTCCGTAGATCATCAGATCTTCTTCTACATCCACTTCACAGGTCAGTTTCTTCTCCTGCAGAACTCCGTACAGCTCGTCTGCCAGTTGTTCCAGCATCATCGTGAGATCAATCTCTACCGGTTCCAATTCAATGTTCTGAAGATTATATCTGGTGATGTCAAAGAATTCGTTGATCAGTTCACCCAGCCGGATGGATTTTTCCAGGGCAATATGTGTATATGCTTCTCGTTCTTCTTCCGGCATGTCCGGATGATCTTCCAGCATCGTAAGATATGCCACAATGGAAGTCAGAGGTGTCTTCAGATCATGTGCCAGAAAAAGTACCAGGTCATTTTTCTTCTTTTCACCTTCCGTTGCTTCCAGCTCCTGCCGTTTCAATGTCGCTTTGATCTCATTTAACCGGATCTCGATAGGCTTTAATTCTGTGATCAGGTGGATGGGATCTGTTGATTCCGAGATGATATTTTCAATTCCGTGATCGATCTGATCCAGATATTTAGTCATCTGGGAAAGTGCCACATAAAAGAAAAGCGCAAAAAGGATCAGATAACCAACGATCATATAGAATGTCTTGTTATCTCCGACCAGTTTCCAATAGAGGTGGATCGCCGTCTTTTCATTTACATTCAGAAACACCAGAGCATCTACAAAAAACCTGGCAAAACTGTCATTATAAATTCCATCGATCACAAATTTGAGCAGTACCCCTCCTACCAAAACGGTAAGTGCTGTAACCAGCACTGTCTGCAGGAGGATACTGAATTTCAATTTCCGATAATTATTCTTCAACCTTATAACCCACTCCCCACACAGTCTTGATAAAATCAGACTTGCCTGTCGGTGCACTCATCTTCTCGCGGAGATGACGGATATGCACCATCACCGTGTTGTTACTGTTCTTATAATATTTCTCATGCCATACTTCTCAAATAACTCTTCCGAGCTTATGACCTTTCCCCGGTTCTCACATAGAAGCCAGAGGATGTCAAATTCTATCGGAGTCAGTGTCAGCGGCACTTCATTGTATACACATTCATGAGACGTACGGTTCAAAAGTAATCCTCCGAAGTCCAGCACATCGCCTTCTTCCTTGGTTCCTTCGTTGTATTGTGTATATCTGCGAAGCTGTGCTTTCACTCTCGCAACTAATTCCAGTGGATTGAACGGCTTCGGAATGTAATCATCCGCTCCCAGCGTAAGTCCTGTGATCTTGTCCATGTACTCCGTCTTCGCCGTCAGCATGATCACCGGGAATGTATACTTCTGCCTGATCTGCTTCAGTATCTGGAAACCGTCAATATCCGGAAGCATGATATCCAGGATCGCGAGGTCGATCTTCATATTATTGATACAATCCAGTGCATCCTGGCCGTTATAAAATTTGAATACTTTGTACTGATCATTCTGAAGATAAAGCTCTACTACATCAGCGATTTCCTTTTCATCGTCTACTACTAATATATTCATACTGCCCTCGATTCTATACAGGACGAGATTTCCAAAATTCCCCCGATCCCCATACTATATTTTATTATAAGTTTTCAAGTTGTCGTTATCCACCATTACCAGCTTCGC
>ENA-OQDF01000797-OQDF01000797.1-human-gut-metagenome-genome-assembly--contig:-NODE-797-length-13129-cov-2.059452_pt1 | contig 13129 bp, 23 predicted proteins | sample MGYA00242769_ERZ504597 | MGnify/ENA primary metagenome ERZ504597 (study PRJEB26092, sample SAMD00036305) | human gut metagenome | host: Homo sapiens | study: EMG produced TPA metagenomics assembly of...
CACATCCTCGGCCACACGGTGGACGATGCCGCCGGTGAAGCCTTTGACAAAGTGGCCCGCACGCTGGGTCTGCCCTATCCCGGCGGCCCCAGCGTGGCCAATGCCGCCAAGACCGGCAACCCCAAGGCCTACCGCCTGCCGGTGCCCCATGTGGACGGCAAGTACAACGTGAGCTTTCCGGCCTGAAAACCGCCGTGCTCAATGAGGTGAACAAGGCCCAGATGAAGGGCGAAGAAGTGAATGTGCCCGACCTTGCCGCCAGCTTTCAGGACCGCATTGCGGGCATTCTGGCTGAAAAGCTGCTGCTGGCCGCAGCGGACACCGGCGCAAAGCAGGTGTGTCTGGCAGGCGGCGTTGCCGCCAACGGACGGCTGCGCCAGCTGGTGAACGACGGTGCCAGAAGCTGGGTGCAAAAGTTTATCTGCCGGAGCTGAAATTCTGCGGTGACAACGGCGCTATGATCGCGGCGCAGGGGTATTACCAGTACATTGCAGGCCACACAGCGGGCCTTGAACTGAACGGTCTGCCCACTTTACCCATCGACTACGAATAAGCAGTAAAAAAGACCTGCCTTTCCGGGATCTCCGGAAGGACAGGTCTTTTTCTTATGCAAAATATTCCTGTGCACGCTTTGCAGCGTTGTTGATGCAGGCCCGCAGCTCGTCCAGCGTATCAAACTTTTTGCTGGGGCTGAGGTAGGCGTGGAACTCCACCACCGGGTCGGTGCCGTAGAGGTCGCCGGAAAATCCCGGGATAAAGGTCTCGCAGGTCACCTTGGTGGCATCATCGTTGACGGTAGGGCGCTGCCAAGCCGGTGGCCGAAGGATACCATTTGCCGCCGATGAAGGTGCGGGTGATATAGATGCCGCTGCGGGGCAGCTGAAAGCCCTCGGGATACAGCTGGTTGATGGTGGGCACCCCCAGCGTGTGGCCCAGACCTGCACCGTGCTGCACCTCGAACCGGATGGCGTAGGGCATCCCCAGCATGGCGTTTGCTGCCGGGATGTCGCCGCCTTCCAGCGCGGTGCGGATACGGGTGGAAGACACCGGCTTTTCCTCAAACTGCGCCATGGGCACCACGATCACCTCCACGCCCAACGGAGCGCAGAGGGTGCGCAGCAGCTCCGGGTTGCCGGCCGCTTTGGCACCAAAGGTAAAGTTTTCGCCGCAGACCAGCGCACGGGCATTGCAGTCCCGCACGATGCCCAGCACGAACTGCTCCGGGGTCAGGCCCTTGATCTCCTCAAAGTCCGGCGTGAGGTAATACTCCACGCCAAGGCTTGCGATCAGAGCATGCTTATCCGCTGTGGAAAGCAGGCGCTTGCCCTTCATCTTATTCACCACCGGCAGCTTGAAGGTAAACACCGCCGGGGCGGCATCGTGTTCTTTGGCCCACTGCACGGCGCTTTCGATCACCGCACGGTGGCCGATGTGGATGCCGTCAAAAAAGCCCATTGCCACTGCGGTGCCTTTTTCCGGCTGCGCCAGCGGCAGCGGTGCAAATTGTGAAATGATCTGCATGGGTTTTGTTTCCTTTTTCAATTACGTTCTACGAACAGTTTTTCCACCCGCAGCACACCCTGTACGATATTGGCAAGGCCCAAAAACTGTCCGGCGGCATTGCGCACCCGGTAGCGGCCATCTGCTGCCGGATACCGGCTGGTGGGGCAGCCGTTGTACAAATGCTGTTCCACCCAAGGCTCCACCACCAGCAGCGGCAGGCTTTCAAACACGCTTTCCACCGGCAGCATCAGCGCTTCCAGTGCGTCCATGCCCTGCTCTTTTGCGGCAAGAATTTCCTCCAGCGTGTGGGCATCGGCTTCGGTGTACACGCCCGCTGAGGTGCGGCGCAGTGCGCTCATGGTGCCCTTCTGGCCCATGGCGGCGGCAATGTCTTCCAGCAATGTGCGGATATAGGTGCCCTTGGAGCACGTTACATCCAGCACATACTCATTTTCGGCAGGCTGCCGCCGTAGGTGATGCTGTAAATTTCAATGGGGCGCGCCTTGCGCTCCACGGTCACGCCCTCACGGGCCAGCTTATACAGCGGCTGACCGTTCAGCTTGATGGCCGAGTACATGGGCGGCACCTGCATCTGCGGGCCGATGAACTGCGGCAGCACGGCCAGCAGTTCCCCTTCGCCCGCCGTGACCGGAGCCGTTTCCAGCACAGTGCCGGTCACATCACCGGTGTCGGTGCGCGCGCCCAGTTTTAAAACCGCACGGTAGCTTTTATCGTGGTTCAGCTGCAGGTCCACTGCCTTGCTGGCACCGCCGCAGAACACCGGCAGCACGCCGGTGGCCATGGGGTCCAGCGTGCCGCTGTGGCCCAGCTTGCGGGTGCCCAGCACGCCGCGCAGCTTTGCCACCACATCAAAGCTGGTCCAGTCCATGGGCTTGTCAACGATCAGGATGCCCTGCATTTATGCTTCCTCCTGCGGTGCGTCCAGCTCGGCTTCCACCTCTGCCAGAATTGCATTTTTGCGTTTTCCAGATTGCCCAGCAGCTCACAGCCTGCAGCGCGGCTGTGACCGCCTCCGCCCAGACGCCGAGCGATGGCGCAGGCATCCACGCCCTTTGCGGTGCGCACGCTGATGCGGTAGCTGCCGCCGGGCTGCTGCCGCAGAGTCAGGCCCACCTTTACGCCCTCAATGCTCACAGGCAGCTGGGTCAGTTCTTCCAGATCGGCCGGGTCCACCCCGCTCTGCTCGATCTCGTCCCGGGTGAGGTAGATGAGCGCGCACCGGCCATCCAGATAGTATTCCAGATGGTTGCGGGCAATGCGCTCGGCCTCCATGCGCTCACGGGGCTTGGTATCGAACAGCAGGGTGTTCAGCTCCTCCACATGACAGCCCGCCTCAATGAGCTTTGCCGCCACGATGTGGGTGTTTGCCGTGGTGGAAGAGAACCGGAAGCAGCCGGTGTCGGTTGCAAGGCCGGTGTAAAGGCAGTCTGCAATGTGCGGCGTAATGGCAACGCCCATGGCGTTGATCACCTCGTACAGCAGCTCTGCCGCCGCTGCGGCGCTGCCATTGAGCAGGGTGAAGTCGGCATAGCCGCTGTTGCCTGCGTGGTGGTCGATGCACAGATCCACATGGCGTGAGAACTGCGTCATACCGTTGTTCTCTCCAAACAGCTGCACGCTGGCGACATCCACCGCTACCACCGTCTGCGGCTCAAACTCACCTTTGAACATATGTGCGTTGGTAAACGCATACCGGTTGGGAATGGCATCGGAGCAAAGCACTGCCACGTTTTTATCCAGTGCCTTCAGTGCACAATACAGCGCGCTGCCGCAGCCAATGGTATCGCCATCCGGGTTTTGTGACACAGAATCAAAATGTTGTCCGCCGTCATCAGGCGCTGGGCCATCTGCTGCACATTCAACTGTTCTGTCATTCCATGATCCATCCTTTCCGCAGGCGGAATTATTCTTCGGTCTCCTCCGGTGCGCTGGCTTCGGTGTCAGCGTCGCCGTTCACGTTCAGCGTGCGGAGCAGCTCGTTGATGTGGGCTGCATAGGCGGCACCGTCATCCTCTACGAAGATGAAGCGGGGAGCCTTGCGGATGTGCATTTTCTTGCTCACTTCAGTGCGCACATGGCCTGCCGCGCGGTTCAGTGCCTCGATGGCGGGCTTTGGGCCGTCCTCGCGGCCCATCACGCTCACATACACCTTGGCCACATCCAGATCAGGGGTCACATCCAGACGGGTGACGGTGAGCAGACCGCCCTCCAGACGCGGGTCCTTCAGCCTGCCGATGATGGCAATGATCTCGCGCTTCATATCCTGCGCCAGACGGCCCATATTCTTCTGAGACATAGTATTTCTCCCTATAAAAGAAAACCTCTCAGCTCGCTTCGCTCGGCAGCTCTCCCGAGGGACGAGCTTTTTGCGTGGATACGGCAAACGTTCCGTTTCTCTGCAAACCTCCCACCTCGGGGGAGGTGGCATTGCGCCAGCAATGACGGAGAGGGATATTTCAGATCTTAATCGCGGTACTCTTCCATCTTGAAGGCTTCGTACACGTCGCCTTCCTTAACGTCGGCAAACTTTGCCAGAGTAACGCCGCATTCGTAGCCCTCGGCCACTTCCTTGACGTCGTCCTTGAAGCGCTTCAGGGATGCGATCTCGTCCTCGGTGATCACGATGCCGTCACGCACCACGCGCACCTTGCTGTCGCGGGTGATCTTGCCGCTGGTCACACGGCAGCCTGCAACGGTGCCCACGTTGGAGATCCTGTACACCTGACGCACCTGCAGCTCGCCCAGAGACACCTCACGGAACTTGGGAGCCAGCATGCCCTTCATAGCGTCGGTGACATCGTTGATGGCATCATAGATGACGCGGTACATACGCATTTCCACCTTGGTGGCAGCAGCTTCTTCCTTGGCCACATTGTCCGGGCGGACGTGAAGCCGATGATGATGGCGTTGGAGGCATCGGCCAGATCCACGTCGGACTTGCTGATGGCGCCGACACCGGCGTGGATGACCCGCACACGCACCTCGTCGTTGGAGATCTTCTCCAGACTCTGCTTGACGGCCTCGGCAGAACCCTGCACATCGGCCTTGACCACGATGGCCAGTTCCTTCATGTCGTTCTGTGCCATCTGGCTGAACAGGTTATCCAGCGTGACCTTCTGGAAGGAGGAGAACTGCTTTTCCTTGGCGGCAGCAACGCGCTGTTCGGCCAGCTCACGGGCCAGACGCTCGTCCTCAACAGCCTCGAACAGGTCGCCTGCTTCCGGCACTGCGGTCAGGCCGGTGATCTCCACAGGGGTAGAGGGGCCGGCATCGCTCAGCAGCTGGCCCTTGTCGTTGCGCATGGTACGCACGCGGCCCACAGCGGTACCGGCAATGATGACGTCGCCGGAGTGCAGGGTGCCGTTCTGCACCAGAATGGTGGCAATGGGGCCCTGGCCCTTGTCCAGACGGGCCTCGACGACCGCACCCTTGGCGCGGCGGTTGGGGTTTGCCTTCAGCTCCATGACCTCAGCTTCCAGAGCAATGCGCTCCAGCAGGTCGTTGATGCCCATGCCGGTCAGGGCAGACACCGGGATGCAGGCCACATCGCCGCCCCAGTCCTCGGTGATGATGCCGTACTTGGTCAGGCCTTCCATCACGCGCTCGGGGTTTGCGGTGGGCTTATCCATCTTGTTCATTGCCACGATAATCTTGACATTTGCAGCTTGGCGTGGTTGATGGACTCGATGGTCTGGGGCATGATGCCGTCGTCGGCAGCAACCACCAGAACTGCAATATCGGTCATGTTGGCACCGCGGGCACGCATGGAGGTGAACGCCTCGTGGCCCGGGGTATCCAGGAAGGTGATGAGCTGTCGTTGACCTTGACCTGATATGCACCGATGGCCTGCGTGATGCCGCCGGCCTCGCCTGCGGTGACGTTGGTCTTGCGGATGGCATCCAGAATACTGGTCTTGCCGTGGTCAACGTGGCCCATGACGCAGACCACCGGGGGACGCTCCACCAGATCCTCCTGCGAATCTTCTTCCTGCGTGAACAGGCGCTCCTCGATGGTCACATGCACCTCGTGCTCGACCTTTGCGTGGAACTCCTCAGCCAGCAGAGATGCGGTATCGAAATCGATCACATCGTTGATGGCGTGCATCTCACCCATCTGCATGAACTTGGCAATGACCTTGCCGGCCTGCTGCTTCAGGCGGGCAGCCAGCTCACCGACGGTGATCTCATCGGGGATGAGGACCTTCAGCTGTGCGTTGCGGGCCTTTTCCAGCTGGATGCGCTGCAGACGCTCGAACTCGGTCTCGCGCTTGCCCTTCTGGAACTGCTGGCGCTGGCGCTGACCGCGCTGGGTGAACTTTTGCTTGTTGCCCTGCGGGGTGGGCTTGCGGCGGTTCTCGGTGTTCTTGGTGGAAGCCAGATCATCGTAACGGGCATCGAAGCGGTCCACGTTCATATCCACAGTGCGGGTATCCACGGTGACCTGATTGTCCTCGCGGCGCACGGACACAGCCTGTGCCGGAGCAGCGGATGCCTTGGCACCGGTCTCACGAGCCAGTTCGCTGAGAGAAACGGTCTTTTCCTCGCGCTTCTTGTGCTGCTCGTTCTTCTTTTCGTTATGCTTATTGCCGTTCTTATCCTGCTGGGCAGGCTCTGCCTTTTTGGCGGCAGGCTGCTCCGGCTTCTTTTCCGCCTTGGGAGCTTCGGACTTTTTCTCGGCCTTCTTCTCAGTGGCTTCGGCTCTTCCTTTGCGCCTTGGCGCTGTTCAGGAATTCGTCCAGATTTGCCACGCTGTTATCCTTGCTGAACTTTTCCAGCAGGTAGTTCAGCTCGTTCTCTTCCAGATTGGAGCTGTTCTTCTTGCCGGTGCTGCCCATGGCGTTCAGCTCATCCAGGACCTTCTTGGCGGAAAGGTTCAGGTCCTTTGCAAAATCACTCACTTTATATTTTACGATCATTCGGTCATATCCTCCTCATTTTTGATTGCTCCGCAGTCCGACAGGCGGTCAAAGCAGAGCTTTGCGAGGTTGCGGTCAGTCACCGCGTAAACAGCCACAGGCTTGCGGCTGATATCGGCCAGTTTATCCTGCGTAAGCGGCATGGTGATCACATCCACCAGATCGCCCACAGAATAGTCGAGGCGCTGCACGGTCTTGGCGCTGGCATCGCTTGCCACCATCACCAGCCATGCCTTGCTCTTGACGCAGGCATCTTCCACGGCATCAAAGCCCATGGTCAGTGCGCCCGCCTTGCGGCACAGGCTCAGCGCCTGAAACAGCGCTTCCTCCGGCGGCAGCTTGGGCTTTGCGGGGGTGTTATTCTTCTTTGCCATTTGCTGCTGCCTCCTTTGCGGCTTCGGCCAGCTGTGCGGCCAGAGCCTCGTAAACTTCGGCGGGAACCGGCTGCTCAAAGCAGCGCTCCAGCGCCTTTTTCTTTTTTGCCTTGGTCAGGCAGTCGGGGTTCGGGCAGAGATACGCGCCGCGGCCCGGCTTTTTGCCGACCAGATCAATGCTGATCTCTCCGCTGGGTGCACGCACCACACGCACCAGCTCCTTTTTGGGGCGGCTGGTCATGCAGCCGATGCACTGGCGGGAAGGGATCTTTTCTGTGCCATCCGGTTTCCCTCCTTTGGCCATCTGCGCCGGAATTACTCGGCGTCGGTCTCGGCTTCCTTCTTGGGCTCTTCCTCACCATAATAGCCGCTCTCGGGGCGGATATCAATGTTGTAGCCGGTCAGGCGTGCGCACAGGCGTGCGTTCTGGCCCTTGTTGCCAATGGCAAGGCTCAGCTGCTGGTCGGGCACGGTCACACGGCAGGAACGGGTCTCGCCGGGCAGGCAGTTCCACCTTGACCACCTTGGCCGGGCTGAGTGCTGCGGAGATGAACTCGGAGATATCCTCGCTCCACTTCACAATGTCGATCTTTTCGCCGCCCAGCTTTTCCACAACAGCAGCTACACGGGCACCGTGCTCGCCGATGCAGGCGGAAACAGGGTTCACGTTGGGGTCCTTGCTCCAAACAGCCATCTTGGTGCGGGCACCGGCCTCGCGGCTGATGGCCTTGACCTCCACAGTGCCGTCAAAAATTTCGGGCACTTCCAGCTCAAACAGGCGCTTGACAAGGCCGGGGTGGGTGCGGCTGATCATAACGCGGGGGCCGCGCTCAGTGCTGACCACGTCCACAACGTAGACCTGCAGGGTCTGGCCCTCGGTGTACACCTCGCCGGGCACCTGCTCGTTGTGGGGCAGGATAGCCTCGCCGCCCTTGCCCAGATCCAGAGCAACGATGCCCTTCTCCGGGTCCACGCGGGTAACGGTGGCCTGCACGATGTCGTGTGCACGGGACTGGATCTCGCTCAGCTGCTGGCTGCGCTCAGCCTCGCGGATGCCCTGACGGATCACGTGCTTTGCGGTCTGGGCTGCAATGCGGCCGAAGTCCTTGGTCTTGAGGGGGGTCACGATGCGGTCGCCCACTTCGTAGCTCTTGCGGATCTTCTGAGCCTCGGTGATGCCGATCTCGCTGTGCTCGTCGTACCAGTCCTCGTCGGCCACAACGTCCTGGATCAGGGCCACATCAAAGCGGCCTGCGGCGGGGTCGATATCCACCTTCACGTGGTCCTCTTCCACCTCATAGTTCTTCTTGACGGCAATGATGATCGCAGCCTTGATCTTTTCGATCAGGTATTCTGCGGTGATGCCGCGCTCGTGCTCCAGCATGGAGAGAGCTTCAAAAAATTCATTGTTCGCTGCTGCCATTTTTCGGGTTCCTCCTGTAATTTACTCTCTATCTATGTTAGTCAAACAGGTCTTCATCGTCGCACAGGTTCACGCTGGATGCGGCGTTCACCTCAAAGGTGACAGCGCCCGCATCGGTGTTCACCGTAACGGTGCTGCCCTCGCGGCCTGTCAGGATACCGGAAAACTCACGCACGCCGTCTGCATTTGGGCGGATGAGCTTTACCCGGATCTTCTGGCCCTTGAGGGCTTCATAGTGCTCCGGGCGGGTCAGCTTACGGCCAAGGCCGGGGCTGCCCACTTCCAGATAATAGCTCTGGTCGATGGGGTCTGCCTCGTCAAGGATGGGGTCCAGCGCATGGGAAACATCCGCGCAGGTGTCGGTATCCATGGTGCCGTCCTTGTCGATGAGCACGCGAAGATACCAGTCTGGACCTTCCTTTTCAAAAACCACATCCCACAGGCGCAGGCCCATGCCCTCCACGGTGGGGCGGACAAGCGCTTCGACTCTCTGGGCGGTGTTGCCGCCAGACTGCTTCGCCATAAAAAACCTCCAAACAAACAAGAAACGCGGACCTTGCGGCCCACGTTTCAGGTTAAACTATATCGTACTACTAGAATATACCATACATCCCGCGATTATGCAAGCATTTTCGCAGATTTTTTTCGCCGCAGGGTCTTTTACAGCACCCACACGCCGTCCCGGAACAGCTCCACGGTGCGGCCATCGCGGCATTTGCCGGTGATATGGCTGTCCTCTGCACCGATCATCACATCCTCATGCAGGCGGGACTGGTTCATGCCGCGGGCCAGCAGCTCTTCCTTCGTCAGCGCCGTGCCGCCCTTCGTGGTGCCGGGGTAGCTGGCACCAAAAGCGATGTGGCAGGCGGCATTTTCGTCAAACAACGTGCTGTAGAACAGCTTGCCGCTGCGATTGATGGGGCTGCTTGCCGGCACCAGTGCCACTTCGCCAATGCTGCGGGAGCCTTCGTCGCCGTCCAGCAGACGGCCCAGCAGCACCTGTCCCTGCTCGGCGTGGTAGTCCACAACCCGGCCCTTCTCAAAGGTGACACGGAAGTCCTTGATGAGCTGGCCGTTGAACACATAGGGCTTTGTGCCGTAGACAACGCCTCTACCCTGTCCTTGTGGGGCGCAGTGAACACTTCCTCCGTGGGGATGTTGGGCAGGAACACCACGCCCTTTTCGCTCTTGCTGGCGGCGCTTTCCCACACAGCCTGATCCGCAAGACCCACGGTCAGGTCCGTGCCATTGCTGCTCTCAAAATGCACGCTTTCCAAGTCCAGCGCGTTCATTTTATCCCGCAGAGTGCTGAGCCGCTCCATATGGGCCTGCCACTCGTTCACCGGGTCGCCACCGGTGACCCGGCACACGTCAAAGATCAGCTTCCACAGCGCTTCCATGGCGGCATCCGCGTCCAGCTCCGGGAAGACCTTCTTTGCCCACGGCACACTGGGCAGGGCCGCAATGGACCACTGCACCCGGTCGTTCATGGTGTACTCCTGCCACTCCTCCATAAAGGCGCGGCGGGCGGCATTCACCCGGCTGATCTTATTGCCGTCAATGCCCGCATACAGCTCCGGGTCGTCCGCAATGAGATGCAGTACGCACACGCCGCCCTCACTTTCAGCATAGTCAAGATAGCGGCGCAGCTGCCATGCTTGAGGTCGGTTAGGGCCTCCTCGCTGCCCAGCTCCATGCGGGCGCGGGCCACAGCGTCATCGCTCCAGTTCACCTGCACATCCCGGGCACCGGCTTCGTAGGCACTGCGCACGCACAGCCGCGCCAGCGGCGCGCCCTCCAGCGGGCAGTTGATGATGAGGGTCTGGCCCGGCTGCGGGTTCACCCCCACCCGGACGATGAAATCGGCATATTTTTTCAGCAGTTCGTCAAAGTTTTCCACGGTAGAACCTCCTGCGGTGTAAAAATCATGTTTTTCTGTTTTTCAGTATACCCGGTACAAGCCGTTCTGTCCAGTAAAAAGAAAACAGACACCTCCTGCTGTTGAAAAAGCAGGAAACGTCTGTTATACTGTCCTTTGAGAGTGCTGTCTACATACGGCAGGCGGTCTATGCCTTTTCGGCCCTGCGTCGGGAAGGCGAACATTTTGTCGTACCCCGACGCTTTGCAGCGAAGGGGGTGATGCTTCATGACGCTTTTAGAAACTCTGGCTCTGCTCACATTGCTTGCAACCGTGAGCTTTGGCATTTTCGATATCGCGTGGAAGATCTTCAATAACAAAAATGACCGCCCTCAGCGTCCAAACCTGAGCGGTCATCTTTTGATTATCGCGCCGGAAAGGTACTGACCGTTTGCCAGACAGCACTTCTTTATTTGTATTATAGCACAGCCCCGCCGAAATTGCAACGGCGGGACTGTTTTTATCGCCTGAAAGCGAAATTTTCTTAGAACTCGATCTTGCTCTCGATATAAGCTTTCAGCTCGGAGATGGGCATACGAACCTGCTCCATGGTGTCGCGGTCACGGACGGTGACGCAGTTGTCGGCGGCAATGCCTTGGCCTCGTCACCCACGGTATCAAAGTCCACAGTGATGCAGTACGGGGTGCCGATCTCGTCCTCGCGGCGGTAACGCTTGCCGATGGAACCGGTATCGTCGTAATCCACCATGAAGTACTTGCTCAGCTCGTTGCGGATCTCCATGGCCTTCTCGCCCAGCTTCTTGCTCAAGGGCAGCACGGCGCACTTGTAGGGAGCCAGAGCCGGATGCAGATGCAGCACGGTGCGGATATCCTCCTTGCCCTTGCTGTCGGTCAGGTGCTCCTCGTCGTATGCTTCGCACAGGAAAGCCAGAGCCACACGGTCACAGCCCAGAGACGGCTCAATGACGTAGGGGATGTAGTGCTCGTTGGTCTCGCTGTCGAAGTACTCCAGGCTCTTGCCGGAAGCTTCCTGATGGCGGGTCAGGTCGTAGTTGGTACGATCCGCGATGCCCCACAGCTCACCCCAGTCGGTGAACGGGAAGGCGTACTCGATATCGGTGGTAGCGCGGCTGTAGAAGGCCAGCTCTGCAGGCTCGTGGTCACGCAGGCGCAAGTGCTCCTTCTTGATGCCAAGGCTCAGCAGCCAGTTCTCGCAATAGTCCTTCCAGTAAGCGAACCATTCCAGATCGGTGCCGGGCTTGCAGAAGAACTCGCACTCCATCTGCTCGAACTCACGGGTGCGGAAGGTGAAGTTGCCCGGGGTGATCTCGTTGCGGAAAGCCTTGCCCACCTGGCACACGCCGAAGGGCAGCTTGCGTCGGGTGGTGCGCTGGATGTTGGCAAAGTTGACAAAGATGCCTGTGCGGTCTCAGGACGCAGATAGCAGGTGGAAGAGCTATCCTCAGTAACGCCGATGCAGTCTTGAACATCAGGTTGAACTTGCGGATGGGGGTAAAATCGTGCTTGCCGCACACCGGGCACACGATGTCCTCATGCTCTGCGATGAAAGCATCCATCTCGTCAAAGCTCATGGCATCCACATTCACCTCGGGGTGCTCCTCGCCGATCAGCTTGTCGGCGCGGTGGCGTGCCTTGCAGGCACGGCAGTCCAGCAGGGGATCCGAGAAGCTGGACACATGACCGGTGGTCACCCAGGTCTGAGGGTTCATGATGATGGCTGCATCCAGACCCACATTATAGGGGCTCTCCTGCACGAATTTCTTCAGCCATGCCTTTTTGACATTGTTCTTGAACTCGACGCCCAGCGGGCCGTAGTCCCAGCTGTTGGCCAGACCGCCGTAGATCTCGGAACCGGGGAACACATAACCACGGTTCTTGCAGAGATTGACGATCATATCAAGGGTCTTTTCGCTCTGTTCCATTGTAGTACATCCTTTCCGTCCGCGGCTGGTTTGCCGTGTCGTTGTTGTATCGTTCCGGCAGCTTTCCCCACTGCCGGGCGTGCTTTTCAAAGGGAAAGCACAGTATCTTTACTGTACCATGTTTTGCGCCGCTTGTAAAGCCGAAAACCGGCCTGCTTTGGGGAACAGACCGGTTTTTGCACTTATTTATGGTATTTCATTCCTGCATTGATGGTGCAGGCACGGTAGATCTGTTCCGTGAGCACAAGGCGGGCCAGCTGGTGGGGCATGGTGATGCGTCCCATGCTGAACTTGAGTGCAGCGGCCTTTTTCACCTCATCGGACAGGCCGTGGGACGAGCCGATCACAAAGGCCACGTCTCCTGCCCCACTGTTTGCGCGGTCCGCAAGGAACTGCGCCAGCTCGTCGGAGGAGATCTGCTGCCCTCGATGCACATGGCCACGATGGCAGCACCCTTGCGCACGTTGGACAGGATGGCCTTGCCCTCCTTGTCCAGTGCCTTTTTTACCACGGCATCCGAGGCGTTCTTCTCCTCGATCTTTTCCTCCGGCAGCTCAATGATGCGGAAGGACGCGAAGGCGGCAAGGCGCTTCTGGTACTCGGCCACTCCCTCGGCGAAATATTTTGCATTCAGCTTACCCACACAGATCAGGTCGATGTTTTGCATTGCAGTTTCCTCTTTTATATAGAAACGATTTAAAATTGTCTCCGCTTCGCTCTGACAATAATAGCGGAAAATTATTTTTATAATTTGCAGCTCCGAAACGACTGCGGTCGTTTCGGAGCTGCTTTTTCACGGGAGGGGTCGTAATGGCAAGCGGCATCTTGCTGCTGTCAGCCTGCGGCTGTCGCGCAGCAGATAAAGCGTAAACTCACCCGTACGGCTCGTCGCGCAAGCAACTCAAAATCGGCGGAACACAAAAATCCTTTAGCGGAGCGGCTTGGATTTTTTGTATGGAGCCCAACAGCTTTGGGGTCACTAGGGGCGAGCAGCCCTTAGTTTGCAACGCGACGACCGCGGCCAGTGGCCGAAACAGGGAGGAGCTGTTGGGGCAGCGGCCTGCAGGATGCG
>ENA-OQDF01000798-OQDF01000798.1-human-gut-metagenome-genome-assembly--contig:-NODE-798-length-13125-cov-3.660794_pt1 | contig 13125 bp, 17 predicted proteins | sample MGYA00242769_ERZ504597 | MGnify/ENA primary metagenome ERZ504597 (study PRJEB26092, sample SAMD00036305) | human gut metagenome | host: Homo sapiens | study: EMG produced TPA metagenomics assembly of...
ATATACAGAGGAAGATATTCTTTTGTTAAATCGTATAAAAATGTTAAGGATGTTAGATATTCCAGTTTCAGATATTAGAAAAAATTTTATATGAAAAGGAAGCATTAACCAGTGTTTTAAATACACATTTGCTTAAAATTAAAGAAGAAGAAAATAGACTTAGGCAGAATTATTTTTTTATGCGAAGAGTTGATAAAAATGGATATGAGTGTGACTGATCTATCAGAAGAGATGTTAGATAAAATGATATCAGGAAAAGAGGAATATATTTACCAATTGGAGAGAATAAAACGGCAGGACAGGATACAAAAAATTTTCGATATTTCTAAATTAATTGTTTGTATTGTAGGGGGAGTAATTGCTGTCATTATGTGCGTGCAATTATATTTGGAATTATGTAATACATATATGAGTGCTCCGTTTAAAGTAATAACTTTTGTTTTGGGTTTGATTTTGGTTGTTTCAATATTACGGATTATAGTGTGTAATGAAACAAAATAAGAATGCGAAGATATTTTTGAGAAAAAGAGGACAAATAGAAAATGTTCTCTTTTTCTTGACCTTAAACTTCCTCTAAGGTGTATATATAAGAAAAACAGGGAGGCGAGAGATATGTATGTAAATGTAGAAAATGTAAATTTTGCTTATGATAAGAAGCCAATATTACATGATATTAATTTTGGAATGAATAAGGGAGAGATAACAGGCTTAATTGGTCCTAATGGCGCAGGAAAATCAACAATGCTAAAACTCATGATAAAAAAATGAACCTAATAATGGTAAAATTATTATTGGTGATAATGATATATTTTCTATTAAAAGAGAGAATAATCCTGTGACGTTCATTCCAGATATTCCAGTGTACTATGAAGAGTTGACTGTTTGGGAGCATCTTCAGTTTATTAAAGCACTGTACCTGAGAACTCAGTGACAGTTGATTCATTAATTCGAGAATTTAATCTTAATCAGCACCTTAACAAAATTCCATCAGCACTTTCAAAAGGAACGTTGCAGAAACTTATGATTGCACTTGCATTGTTGCGGCAATACGATGTGCTGCTGGCAGATGAACCGTTTAATGGGTTGGATCCAGCACAAACATATAAATTCAAAAATACTTAAAAAAATTTGAAGAAACAAGATAAAACGATACTCATATCTACACATTTACTAAGTTTGGCTGAAGATTTTTTGTGACAGATATATTTTTTTTATATGATGGAAGAATAGTCGAACAAGGAACAAAGGCAGAAATATTACAAAAGCAGCAGATGAATAAGGAAAACTTCGTTGGAACAAATATATATGTCCTTAATTGGTGAGGGAGAGCATTATGCAGGAGTACAGAAAACTGTTATGTGTGAATAAGATTAGAGAAACTAAAAGATTAATAGAAAATATGCTGATACCTATATTGTCTTTGGTAGTTGCGGCAGCTGTTGTTGGATATCAAATTGTGATTAATTTTTTCCAATAATTCGGAAAATAAATGCATGTAATCTTCGAATATGTTATCTGGTATTTGGATTTTTGATATTATACTCGTTTGGCGTTTGTTTTATTAATGTTAAACCGGCAATTAATAATAAAACCGGCATCATTGTTTTCATTCGAGAGAAAGGATAAGACAAATGATATCAATAAAATATATAGGGTTAACCTTAAAGGATATTATATTTTCAATCATTCTTTCAGCTTGTATTAATGGAATCCATTTGAATAGAATTTTCTATTTATATTACTCATAATATTTTTGTTATTAAATACAACTAATTTAATGAGATGGAAATATATCATGCAAATCAAAGAAGAGATATTGGAATATGGCTGTTATTTAGTATAATCTTGGTAATATCGCTTAAATATTTTTTATGTGTATTATTATAGATATAGGAATATGGATGTATATGCTAGTTTATGATTTTGGTGTTCTGGAAATAAATGCTTTAAAGTATGAAGATGAGATGCAATTTTTGGAAAAAGTACGTATTGCTCAAATTTTAATAATACTGTATTGTTAGATCAATATGCAAAAGAAAAAATGGTGAGATATTTACAGAGAAAAAATAAAGTATCCAATTTTTTTATACTACTTTCCATTGATATGGAAAGCTCAAATATCTATTTATAGATTAGGCAGAAATTGGATAATAATGGGAATGATTTTGTTTACGATATGTCTAGGAATTTATAAAATGCCTTTTTATTGGACGCTGCCGTTTTTACAGCAAGAAGAAATACGTTATATGTTGTTGTTAGGCAGTATATTTGCCGTTTTTCGATTGACTTTACGGAGTATGGTTCAACAGTTGGATAGTATTCTTGAAAAAGCCACAGATGGTCTATTTATTCCTATATCGGAAAATCGAATTGTGAAACAGTTTATGGTGATACCAATTACAATTGTTTGTGGCGAAGGAATTATAATGGCTTTTGTTGTAAACAGCAGTATAGCGCAAATACTGTTAGGGTGTGCAATACTTATATGTGCGACAGTCCTGAATCTCTGGCTAGAAGTGAAATATAAAAATTCTGGTGAAAAAGGATTTTATTTTAAGTATTGCTGTTTTCTTAGGAGCATTGATACTTACCAAATAGATGAGAGATATTATAGTGAGAAATGAAGTCGCTGTGATACCATTTTGATACTAAAAAATGCAGAGAATAGAGATATAGCCTGGAAAATCCACAACACAAGACAATATGGACACGAAAATCACAGAAAATAATAGGATTTTAAGAACCTCACAAACGTGAAGGTGGACGTACTGTAGGATCAGGACGTGTTGCTACAATCATCGAGTAATACAATCTGAATATAGATTTGTTATCGTAAGATAACGTTGTGTCCAAACGTAAGATACCCCGGAACCGTAAGGTTTCCGGGGTTTTTCTGTACTCTAAGAAAAGAATTATTCGTAAATTTATCAGGTTAGTAATAGTGAAACATTTATCAGCAAGATGAAATACAGATAAATTTATAATTGAAAAATAAGACCAGCGGTGCCAAAACGGTGCCAAAAAGAAACTCCTGCGAATATTTGCTATTCACAGGGAGTAATTTTTTACCAGCCTTTGATCTGTTTGATCTGTTCAGCACGTTCCGGATCACGATGATATTGCAGTTTCAGACGGATCGTTTCCACAACTTCCTGTCTGGCTTCATCATCAAGCTGATAGAACGATGTGAGCAGATTATCTACATCAGGCATACTGTTCTTACCGAAAAGATACATCAACGGGTACATAGAATTTTTTAAATAAGTCTTTACACGGCTTGCGTCTAATGCTCCGTTCAAACCGTCTGGAAGTGTAGGATAAATCTCTTCTTCCTTAATTGTGCCAGAAAATGGACTGGCAGAACATATCTCATTCACATCAATTTGTAATTCATTTGCAAGTCTTAAAGCAAAATCAAATCGAATATGGGAATCTTTTTGAATAATTGAATATAAGGTTGTGGCACTGATTCCGGTTGCCTTTGCAATTTTACGGACATTTGTGCCTTTTTCATCAAGATATTTCTTTAAATTTTTACCGTCACCCATAGAATCCTCCTTTCATATATTGCAAAATTACGAAAAACATAAATCTATAGAATATCATAGCACAGACCTGGAATAAAATAAAGAGAAAATAATATACGAAGTCGTAAAAATATGTTTACGAAATATTGACAACGAAATAAATACATGATATTATCAATTACGAAAATCGTATAGATATAGAAATACAGTAAACGTATTCTATATCTGGAGAGGAAAGGAGGAGGCAATATGGCAAGTTACAATTATATGATGAGTGCTGATGAAGTGGCACAGGAATTAAACTGCTCAAAATCTCATGCCTATAAACTGGTGAAAGCTATGAATAAAGAATTATCTGCACAGGGATATATTACGATGGCTGGAAGAATACCAAAGGCGTTTTGGGCAAAAAAGATGTATGGCTATGAAATAGTAGGAAATTAGGGAGAATCAATATGGCTTACAGAGAAAAAGACACAAAAAATGGACAGCCCAGTGGTTTGAGACAAATGTCATGGGTGAGAAGAAAAAACGCAGAAAGCGTGGATTTGAAACAAAGCGAGAAGCATTGGAGTTTGAACGAAGCAAAAAGTTGAGCACTGAGCGAAGTATGGATATGAAGCTGAGCGATTTTATTGAGATTTATTTTTCAGACAAACAAAATGCTCTGAAAGATCGAACAATCAAAAATAAAAGATATATGATGCAACAGCATATCGTTCCATACTTCGGAAATCAGATGATGAGTGAAATCAAGGCTTCACAGATTATTCAGTGGCAGAATGAAATTCAGAAAAAAGGCTATTCAGATTCTTATCTGAGAATGATTCAGAATCAGTTGACCAGTCTGTTTACACATGCAGCTAAAATCTATGACTTGCCGGTTAATCCATGCAAGAAAGTGAAACGAATGGGAAATTCAGATTCAAGAAGTTTGAACTTCTGGACACTGGACGAGTACAAACAGTTTATACAGACAATGGAGCCGGGAACAAGATATTATCTTATGTTTGAGATGCTGTTCTGGACTGGATGCAGGATCGGGGAGCTGCTTGCGATTACAAAAGCTGATATCAATTTTGAAAAGAATCAGCTTAGTATCAATAAGACTTATTACCGAACAGGAATGCAGGATATTATCACAGAACCAAAAACAAAACAGTCCTTTCGAACAATCGAAATTCCAGAATTTTTGAAAGAGGAAATTAAGGAATTTGTAGATGGTCACTACGGAATGCCGGATACAGAAAGATTGTTTCCAGTTGTTCAGGAAGCGGTACAGCATAAGATGAAACGGCAGATTGAACTGGCAGGAGTAAAGAAAATCCGAGTGCATGATCTCAGACACAGTCATGTGGCTTATCTCATTGAGAAAGGTGTAGAACCGTTACTGATCCGGGACAGATTGGGTCATAAAGATATTCGTATCACATTGAATACTTATGGACATCTTTATCCAAATCAGCAGAGGAAGATTGCAAATCTGCTGGATAATGAAAATGCAGTTACCGGATTGGGAGAAGAAAGAGATGAATGTTGAAAAGGCAAAAGAAAAAGCCCAGATAAATAATCTGAGCAAGTTCTCTGATAATCAGATTAACTGATATACCATCTTGGCAGATTCAGTATATCACGAATCGAGAAATACGACAATTCCCGAATATCTGTTCATCAGAGACTTGCCCGGAAGGGCAGGAGGAGATGATGGAATGAATATGAATGAAAAAAACAAAATTAAGAATTGCAGAATAGAACCAAAACTGAAACTGATCAATATGGATTCAGTAGAGGTGGAACAGGTAGAATGGCTGCTTTATCCGTTTATTCCTTATGGAAAAGTGACCATTATACAGGGAGATCCAGGAGAAGGAAAGACAACAATGGTACTTCAGATTATTGCAAAACTGACCAGAGGAGAGCCGATTCTTCCTGTTACTGATACAACAAAAGAAAAACGAAGTGATGAAGTCGGTAGTGAGAATGAAGATCTAGATGCCAAAGATAATATTCAGGAACAGTCTTCTATGTCACCTGTAAATGTGATTTATCAGACAGCGGAAGATGGTCTAGGAGATACTATCAAACCCAGATTACTTGCTGCAGGTGCAGATTGTTCGAGGGTGCTGGTGATTGATGACAGTGACCAGCCACTGACAATGGCAGATGCCAGATTAGAAGAAGCAATCGTGCAGACAAAAGCCAAAATGGTTGTTCTTGATCCGATTCAGGGATTCTTGGGAGCAGAGGTAGACATGCACAGGGCAAATGAGATCAGGCCATTGATGAAGCGTGTCGCAGTGCTGGCAGAAAAATATCACTGTGCAGTCATTTTAATCGGTCATATGAACAAAAACAGTAACGGCAAATCTTCTTATCGAGGACTTGGCTCCATTGATTTTCAGGCTGCTGCAAGAAGTGTCCTGATTGTCGGGCGAGTGAAAGATGAACCAGAAGTAAGAGTGGTATGTCATACGAAGAGTTCTCTTGCACCGGAAGGAACGTCCATTGCATTCAGACTGGATAAGAATAATGGCTTTGAATGGATTGGAGAATATGATATCAGTGCCGATGAACTTCTTAATGGAGACGGCAGAGGGCAGAAAAGTCGGAAAGCAAAAGAATTTCTCCTTGAAATACTGGCAAATGGAGGAATGACTCAAAAGAAAATTGCAGAAGAAGCCGAAACCAGAGGAATAAAAAGTAAAACGTTATGGAATGCCAAACGGGAACTTGAAATTGATTCTGTAAAACGTGGAAAGCAATGGTATTGGATGCTGCCAGAATAAAAATGGAAGATGGCAAGATTACCATTTCTTAAGAAGAGGGAATCTTGCACCTTGAAAGGAGAACAGATGCAAAATAAAAATGTACAGATTCCATACGAGTTATTTTTTCAACTCCTGCAATATTTTTTGATGGATAACTACGATGGCGAAGAAATAATCCGGTTGGGATTGGAGAAAAAACTGGATGCAATGGTGAATCGTGAAGTGTATAGCAAATCCAAAACAGCACCAACGGAAGAAGAAAGGGAAAAGTTCCGGCAGGAATATCTGGACAGACGGGGAATACCGGAGAACTTTCGATGGTAAAGGTTCTTTCTGACTACTTTATTACAGGAGCGTGTCACGCACCTGTAGATAGCAGACAAGTAGAAAGCTGGTAAGATGTAGCCGGGAGTTTGTTGGTGGAGAAGAGAATTTTCAAAAGGGAGCCCTGATTCAGGGCGTCCCTGCGGAAACGCTAAATGAAAGGAGAATGGCATAATGCAAGAAGGAAGATTAGGATATAACAGTTATAACAAAAGATATGGATTATTATCATCAGATCTATGGATTGATACAGGATTTCACTGTGGAGAATGCCTGGAAGTGTTGCTTGATGATGAATGGGTTCAGACTAGAATGGAAATGAATCCTGCAAGAGAATGGTATCTTGTAGGAACACCGTATTGTGGTGATCTGGAATATATCCGGGCAAGGATACCGGGATAATTCGGCCATACAAGTAACGCAGGAGTGAACTGACCAACGGGAGGAATAGCCCCCGGCAGGGCGCAAGGGTACTTTTGATGGACGGTACGGCTGTCGAAGTGCTTTTGCGTTACTTTTGACAAAAGTAACAAAACCGCCGTATCCGGCGAAAGTTTCTTAATATCGCTATTACTGGCGTGAATAAAAATTATGTGCCATATCTAGCACTTGATTAGAAAAGAGGTGAGAAACATTATGATAAAACGAACAATTAGCGGTATGATTGGGAAAGGTTCTCTGGCTCATAACAGGAGAGAGTTTTTCGCAGAGAATGTAGACCCAGACAGAGTACAATTAAATATTTGTTACCAGAATGAAAAGCTGAAAGAAGTTTACAAAGAGTTATTTGATGATGCTGTGGAGAGATACAATACCGGGAAAAGAAAAGACCGGAAGATTACAAATTACTATGAAAAAATCCGGCAGGGAAAACAGGAAAAGTTGTTCCATGAAGTGATTTTCCAGATTGGAAACCGAGAAGATATGGCTGTTGGAACAGAAGCAGGAAATCTGGCTGTAAACGTACTGGATGAGTATGTAAAAGATTTCCAGAAACGGAATCCGACACTTCGGGTATTTAGTTGCTATTTGCATCAGGATGAGGCTACTCCACATCTTCATATTGACTTTATTCCTTATGTGACGGGCTGGAAAGGAAAAGGAATGGATACCAGAGTTTCGCTGAAACAGGCATTAAAAGGTCTTGGATTTCAAGGTGGAAATAAGCATGATACGGAGCTGAATCAGTGGATAAATCATGAAAAAGAAGTACTGGCAGAGATTGCAAGGCAGTATGGAATTGAATGGGAACAGAAAGGTACTCATGAGGAACATCTGGATGTCTATAACTTCAAGAAAAAAGAACGGAAAAAGGAAGTACAGGAATTGGAGCAGGAAAAAGAGCATCTAACTGCTGAAAAAGAAGAATTAACAGCACAAATTGCAGAATCCAGAGCAGATATCCAGAATTTAAAAGACGATAAGGAACAGGCAATCAAGGCGAAGCAAGAAGCAGAACAAAAGGCAGGGAGCGCAGAAAAAGAACTAAAAAGCCTGGAAGATCGCAGAGAACAGCTACAACCGATTATGGATAGTGTGAGCAAAGAAATCAAAGAATATGGAACAGTTAAAATGTTACTGCCGGAGGCGGGCACGCTAGAACGGGCAGTAACCTATCGAGACAAAAAAATTAAACCACTGTTTCTTCAAATAAAGAATAAGGTTGCTGTAATGGCGGCTCAGGTTAAAGAACTCACGAAAGAGGTGGAAGGGTGGAAGAAAAAATATCAAAAGGTGAAACAGAAATATAATGCTATTCAGAGAGAACTGGATGATATTCGTAAAGACAATCAGAAATTGTCAGAAGAAAAAGATATATTACAAGGTGTTTCTGATAGGTATGATCGTGTTGTGCGTGTTCTTGGAATAGAAACTGTAGATACAGCAGTACAGCAGGATATTCAAAACGAGAAGTCCTGGAAGAAAAGCGACGGATGGAGCAAATGCCGAAGGGAAATATTCATGAAAGATTGGCATGGGGAATGAAAAAAAGCGAGATGGAGAATCAGCAGCGTAAGAAAACTAAATCAAAAAACAGAGAAATGGAGAGATAAGATTATGGAAACACACATTTATGATGAAAAGAACGGATTAAGCTATACTTTGCATGGAGATTATTATTTGCCGGATTTGGTATTGAATGAAGAAAAACCGATATATGGGAAATATGGAATGCTGCGAAAACAGTTTCTGAAGGAACACAGATTAGCAAAATATCAATATTTGTTGTTGACTGGAAAGCTGACGGAACACCTGAATCAGATTGATCAGGAGAGCAGAGAACAGGTGGAAATGCTTATGGAACAGATGGCAGAAAAACAGGTCGTAACTGAAGAATTAAAGGTACAGAATCGGACGAAGTGGGTTAGACTGATGAATAATATAAAAGCTAGTGCAGAAGAAATGGTGTTGAGAGAAATACTTTATATATAAGTATTGTTTGTAAAGGACTGAACAGGAAAAGCATAATACTATCCGGCTTATTAAGATTTATTTCACATCTCTTGATTTTTATTACGGTTACTGATATAGTTATTACAGTAACCGTAATAAGGAGGGAATGCTATGAGGGATAATGTGAAAAGTGGTGCACTTACAGAAGTGACATTCTATATTTTGCTTTCACTCTATTCACCTAAACACGGATATGCTGTCATGCAGTTCATTGAAGAAAAAACAGGTGGGCGGCTTTCATTGGGAGCAGGCACTTTATATGGTGCATTAAATTCAATGCTGGAAAAGGGATGGATTGAGCTTTTCGGAGATAGTGAAGGTAGAAAAAAAGAGTATCTTATCACTGTAAAAGGAAAGGAGATAGCTGAAAAAGAACTTATCAGACTTCGTGAACTTGTAGGTATTGCAAGTGGAATTGTAGGAGGTACACTATGAGCAAAAAGTGTTATCGTTTTTTTGGTGGGCTATTAACGGTACAGAAAAACTGGCTGAATAAGATGGCTGAAAAAGGTTATCGCCTTATTCGAACGGGAAAATTACTCTATGAATTTGAAAAATGTAAGCCAGGTCAAGTTCAATATTGCGTGGAGTTTATAGGACAAAAATCAAAAGCTAATGCTGAAGATTACCATGATTTCTTGGAAGAAATGGGATATTCCGTATTCTATAAAAATATCAATCTTAATTATTCTGTTGGTAAAGTTCGCTGGCGTCCGTGGGCTGAAATTGGCGGTCGTATTGCAACAAACACTACAACATTTAACAGGGAATTGCTGATTGTAGAAAAAGAAAATGATGGAAAACCTTTTGAACTTCATACGTCCTATGAAGATAGGGCAAATTATTACAGTAATTTGCGAAATCCCTGGCTTTTATTAATGCTTATGCTCGTGGCATTTGCTACCGTAAATCGGTCTGTTATTTTAGGCATAGTTGCTGTGATTTTTCTAATCCCTGTCATTATATACCAGTTGCAAATTATGAAAAATAGGCATGAAGCGAAGATGAAGGAGTGGTGATTCAGGATAACAAGGTTGGTTTAGCTGATGCAATGTAATGCACTGTCGTTTGAGGGTTAGTAGCCCGTTCTTAAATTTGTGGGCAGTTTGTTGCTGATGATATAAATATTAGAGAAAATTAATTGAAAGTTAAAAAAAGAAAGTAATAAGTAAACAAAGGCTCAATTGTAAACATGTATTGGGAACGCTATAATGGAAATAAGGACAGGAGGTGTGAACAATGCGTATTGGTGAGCAGATAAAAAACTATCGAAAAACTGAGGGATTAACACAAGAACAGGTGGCAAATTATCTGGGTGTTTCTACTCCTGCGGTAAATAAATGGGAAAAGGGAAATACATATCCGGATATCTCATTACTTCCAGCTTTGGCACGATTATTGAAAATTGATATGAATGAATTGTTTTCGTTTCGTGAAGAATTGACCGAAAAAGAGATTGGACAATTTGTGAATGAACTTTCGGAAGTTTCATTGGACAGCTTTACAGAGGCTTTCGAGATGGCATCTCGTAAAATACAGGAGTATCCTCATTGCGACTTATTAATATATACGATCGCAACCGTTCTGAACGGATCTTTGACTTTGTCAGATCTTAATGGCGAAGAACGAATGGAATATAATACAGCTATTATTGAGTGGCTGGAACGAACAGCAGACAGTCAGGATGAAAGAGTGAGAAATTCAAGCGTTTTTATACTTGCAACAAAATATGTCCAAATGGAGAAATATGAAGAAGCAAATGCCCTTTTGAAAAAAATTCCTGATACTGTAATTGATGCAACGATTATGAAAACAAGTGTATTAGCACATCAGGAAGGAACAGACACTGCTGCGTTATTCCTGGAAGGGAAACTGCTACAGGCAGTTGTCAATATTCAAAGCTACTTGTATAAGTTAATTGAAATGGAAGAAGAAACAGGAAATCATGATAAAGCAGAGAGAATTGCTGAGATTACAGATCACATGATATCGTTGTTTGGACTATGGAATTACGGCAACACAGTGCCATATCTGCTGATTGCTGGATATCGAAAAGATGTAGAAAAATGTGTTCAGTTAATTAAGCAATTATTAAGTGAATCACAGAAGCCTTGGAATATGACACAATCCCCTTTGTATTACAGGTATGAAGATACTGCACAGGGAAAGCCTTTTCGGGAGTTGGAAAAAATTTTGTTCGTGAATTGTATTCGGAAATTGAAAATAAGAAAGAGTATGAATTCTTGAGAGGGAATAAGGAACTCGAATTAATTTTTGAGGAACACTTGAAATAGGTTGTAAAAATGTATGGAAATAGATATAGTTGAGAAAGAAGAAAATTTTTGACATTTCCACAGATGCGTGCTAATATGATTATAGAAAAAGAGTGCTACCGATAGACGGTTAGTCCGTTTTACTATTTAGAATATCATCAAAGATAACCGCTTAGTTTACCAGACCAGGGCGGTTATTTTTGTGGTTTATGATTATCTTTGCCTAATGTATATCCGATACTAAAGCAGGTTAAGCCGAAGCTCACTACTGCTATGAAGTCAATAATACTCATTGGCTTAGCCCTCCTTTCCAGTGGATTCCCTTTCGGGTTTCTATGTAATCAGAGGGGTGCTGAGTGCCGGTGGCACTCGTTTAGCACCGACCGTAACGGAGTGTAGACCACAGTCCCTCTGGAGAAGGACTAACCGCCTACCGTTATGGTAGCACCCATGTTTCGATTATAACAGTTAAAAATTACCGGTGCAATATAAAGTTGGTAGAGAAGTATCTAGTATCTACAGAAGAAAATCGGTTTGAGTATTCTCCGGTGCCAAAACGGTGCCAAGAAATCAGGCAAATCAAAATAGGTGGTGCAATTCAGCCGTTTTTCACTGTATTTTGGAGAGAAAACCATAAAAAATATGAGGTAAAACGGGATTAAAGTATCGTGAAGGTGGACGTACTGTTGGATCAGGACGTGTTGCTACAGTTATCGAATAATTTTAGCATAACATCTTAATTATATATATTGAGTACCGCAAGGTACATTGTGTCCAAACGTAAGATACCCCGGAACCGCAAGGTTTCCGGGGTTTTTCTGTTGTGTAAAAAGTTTAACAACCGTAGCAAGAATTCCCTCACCTATAGGTGAGGGGATGAATTGCACATTCGAGCATATCTGCTCAAACGCATAAAAAATCGCAAAAACACTTGTTCTGACACAATAAATATATTATAATAGAGAAAAGAACAATATGCTCTTGAAAATTGGACGGTCGAAATAAGCAATAAGTGAGTGTACATAATGAGTTTAGATAATAATTCTCATTCAGTGTTTTTGTTTGATTCTGGTTATGAAATATAGCAGAAAGATGCTGGACGATAAGATGTCAGAGAGAACAAAAGAAATCTTTGAAATATAGCACCTGTTGAAACAATCCATCAGTATATAGAGAGTCAGGGTGAGAAAGATAAACCGGGCAGTAAAAATAAGGATCTATCCAAATAAAGAACAGATAACCCAGATAGAGAAGACGATCGGCTGCAGTCGTTTTCTCTATAACCGGATGCTTGCGGATAAGATCCGTCATTATCAGGAAGAAAAAAAGATGCTGAAAAATACGCCGGCCGGATATAAAAAAGAATATCCATGGCTGAAAGAGGTAGATTCTCTTGCGCTGGCGAATGTACAGTTAAATCTGGAAGGGGCTTTCCGGAAATTTTTCCGGGAACCGGGAGTGGGATTTCCGCATTATAAATCAAAAAAACATTCGCGGAAATCCTATACAACGAATATGGTAAATGGGAATATCTGTCTGCAGGACAGGTTCCTGAAACTGCCAAAGATGCAGCCGGTAAAAATAAAACTCCACCGTATGATCGGAGGGATGGAAGCTGAAATCAGTGACTGTGAGCAGGGAACCGTCCGGAAAATATTTGCCAGCCTGCTGTTCGACTGTGAAACCAAACAGCGGAGAAAAGACAGGCGGAAAAATTCCTGGGGATGGATTTGCATGCATGGGATGTGGTGTATTTCTTACCGGTGAAAGAGGCCGGAA
>ENA-OQDF01000799-OQDF01000799.1-human-gut-metagenome-genome-assembly--contig:-NODE-799-length-13121-cov-1.660997_pt1 | contig 13121 bp, 21 predicted proteins | sample MGYA00242769_ERZ504597 | MGnify/ENA primary metagenome ERZ504597 (study PRJEB26092, sample SAMD00036305) | human gut metagenome | host: Homo sapiens | study: EMG produced TPA metagenomics assembly of...
CCCGCAGCACCGCGCGGCGTTCCGGCTTGCCGTTGACCGAAGATGCAAACACAAGGTCGTAGGCGCTCAGGTCGGTAAAGAGGTTCCGGTTTTCAATCACGACTTCGGTGTCGGTCAGGGTGATTTTCAGCGGTGCGTAGGCCGCCTTGACTGCATCCATCTTGGGAGTATTGCGGCGGTCGGGCAGCACAAGGCCGTCCACGCAGAATTCCCGGTCGGTGGGGCGGTCGCCAAAGTCGCCGCCGTAGGCAAAGCCGGGCTTTCCGTCCGGGCTTATCACTGCAATGCCGTGGTCCATGTACTCCCAGATAAACCCGCCCTGATACAGCGGCTCTTCGTAGGCATACTCGGTATAATCTGCGATGCCGCCGCAGCTGTTGCCCATAGCGTGGCTGTATTCGCACATGATGAAAGGCTTTTCCGGGTGCTCTGCCAAAAACTTTTTAATGTCTGCCACCGGGGTGTACATCTGGCTTTCCATATCGGAGGTGGCGGGGTATTCCCGGTTCCAGAAAATGCCCTCGTAATGCACAAGGCGGCTGGGGTCGGTGCGGCGGAAATACTCGCTCATCTCCCACAGGGTCTTGCCGCCGTGGCTCTCGTTGCCGCAAGACCAAATGAGGATGGCCGGGTGGTTTTTGTCCCGTTCCAGCATGGCTTCGGCGCGGGCAAGCACATTTTCCCGCCACTCCGGGCGGGCACCGGGCAGCGTCCACTCGTCCGAGCCGTCCGCACCCAGCTTCTGCCATGTGCCGTGGTCTCCAGATTGGTCTCCCCGATGACATACAGGCCGTATTCATCGCAGAGGGACAGGAAATAGGGGTCGTTGGGGTAGTGGCTGGTGCGCACGGCGTTGACGTTGTGGGCCTTCAGGTTCTTTACATCCCACAGCATCTCTTCCCGGCTGACGGTGCGGCCGGTGCGGCAGCTCCACTCGTGGCGGTTGACACCCTTGAACACGATACGCTTGCCGTTCAAAAGCATCTGGCGTTCTTTCAGCTCAAACTTACGCAAGCCGACTTCAATCCGGTGCGCTCCACGAGAGCACCCTCGTTCAGCAGGGCAATTTCTGCTTCGTACAGGTTCGGCTGCTCGGCGCTCCACAGGGTGGGATGCTCCACCGTAAAGGTGAAGGAGACATCCTGCACGTCCTCTTCCACGTCCGGGTCGGCCTCGCCCTTGCCGAACACCACACCGCTGTCGTATTCGGCAGGTTCGCCCACCTCAGCAGACTGCTCCTCGCCATCAAACACCACCGAGATGGTGCCCGCGCCGCTGACCTTGCAATCAAAGGTGACAGTGCACTGGAAAAGTCCGGGGCAAAATCCTGCTTCACAAAGACATCCTCGAGGTGAATTTCCGGCTTTGTGAACAGCTCCACAGAGCGGAACAAGCCGCTCATGCGCCAGAAATCCTGATCCTCCAGCCAGCTGCCGGAGGAGAAACGGTACACCTGTACCGTCAGGGTATTTTCGCCGGGGTGGACGGCGGCGGTCATGTCAAATTCAGCGGGAGTGAAGGTATCCTCGGTGTAGCCGATGTAAACGTCATTGCACCAGACGGCGGCAGCGCTGTCCGCGCCGTTCAGGTGCAGATAGCAGCTTGCCCAGCTTTCCGGCAGGGTGAAACTGCGCTGGTATTCCCCGATGGGTTATAATCCTGCGGAATCTGACCGGGGTGCAGCTTTTCATGGCCGTCCCACGGGTACTGGGTGTTGACGTAATGGGGCGTGCCGTAGGGCTGGCCGGGCTTTTGCAGGCTCTGCATTTGGATGAAGCCGGGCACGGTCAGGGTGTCCCAGTCTGAGAAAGGCGCAGTCAGGTTTTCCGCATAGTGGAAAGCCCATTCGCCATCCAAGCTGACGGCCAGCGGCATTTCCGGGCTTGTCTGGTCTGCAAAATGAGCGTGGAAGGGCAAACGGTTCTGCTGGAAAATTTCCGGGTCGGCCAGAAGCGCCGATGTGATAGGATTATTTAAAGGCATAAATGTCACCTCGCAGCATTTTCTGCTCTCATTATAGCACAGAATATAAGAAACAGCCGCACAAAAACGACTGTTTTTCTATCGCAATTTTCAAAAATAGTGCCTATCAAAACGGCATATTTGCGATATGCAGTTTGCGGATGTTGCTTGTGCATTAAAAACGCAAACTGCTATAGAAAGAAGCGGCATCAGTTTGCTTCGTCAAAGACCTCGGTGTCCAGCACCGTGTGTCCCTTGGGGATGTGGTACTTCACGGCGGGCAGATGGACATTGGTGAAGTACAGGCTGGTGTTAGGGTCGCAGCCGATGACCACTGCTTCTCCCTGCCGCGCACGGCGCAGCACAGGGTGTCGCAATGGGCTTCGGCGGTATCGTTTTCCGCGCTTTCGGCGTAGCCCGGTGTAAAATTGGGCACGGCAAAACCGCAGTCATAGGCTTCGCAGTCGAAACTGCTGTCAATTTCATGGTGGCGGCGGTGGCCGGTGGCCGTGGGAGTGATAGTGGTGGTCACCTCAATCCCGGGGAAGGGCGACCACTGCGCGGTCACAGCCCCGGCTTCAATTTTCCACGTTTTGCTCACCTTGCGCACAAACACGTTGTCGTCGATGACAAAGGCCAGCATACTGTCCGGCGCGGCCTGATTGAGCACCTCCCGGCTGCGGGAGGCGCAGAAGCCAAAGCGGGTATCGTAGGCAAATTTTGCATACTTTTCCGGGAACTGTCCGTGACCGTGGCCCTCGTTGACACCGGCGGCATAGGCCGTTACCCGCCCCGCCCGGCGCTGCACCAGCATATTGGCGTATGGCATGGGCTTGAGCCGCTCCAATGCGGGCATGGGCGCGGCTTCGGCAGACCAGAAGGGTGGTCATCCGGCAAAGCAAGCAGCAAAAAGCTCTTCATGCCCCAGTAGGGGCTGCCGGGGGCGTTGTACCGCTCGGCCATGTACATCTGCGGGTAGCAGTAGCCGATGGTCAGGATGCCGTCCCGGTCGAACATTTTCTGCCCCAGCCACCAGTTGAAGTTGCGGACGATAAGGCCCTTCATTACCGGCAGGGGCAGCGGCTCCAGCCCTGCCCAGATGCAGGCCGCCCAGAAGCTGTTCTGGGCAAAGCGGTAGGTCAGGCTGCGGCCAAAGGGCAGGGCTGCGCCGTTGGCATCGAACCAATAGACGAACTGCTGCGCGAACAGCTGGGCGCGCTGGCGGTAGAGTGCAGCACGCCGGGGGTCGGTGTCGGCGGCAAATTTAGAGTAGAGCAGTCCGTAATACTGGATGGCCCACGGGATGTAGTAATCCTTTTGCACGGAGGCGCCATCGGTGGACCAGCCGTCGCCGCTGTAATAGCTGTCAATTTTGCAAAGGCCATCCTCCAGCAGTTCCGGGCTGTAAGGCATCCCCACGCTTTTCAGGGCAAGGTTTACAAGGATGCGGAAAAACTGCCAGTTGCAGTCCGGGATGGTGTGGGCGTTGATCTGCCCCAGCCATGCGGCAAGGTTCTGTTTTTCGGTATCAGAAAGCGGGGTCCACAGCTTTTCCGGTGCGGTGAGGATGCCGCAGGCAATAGCCGCCATCTCCACATAACACTGGTCGTATTCCCCGGTGGTGCCCCAGTATTCGGGGTTTTCCGGGTCGGTGCCGACGGCAAGACCCTTGCGGTAGATTTTTTCAAACTCCGGGTCAGAGCCGCCGCCCACCCAGAAGGGCACCAGCGCCCACAGCGGGCGGCTGAAGGCTTCCAGCTCAATGGCATTTTGGTTGTAGGTCACACCCGTCTCGCCCAGATGCAGCCGGGCGCAGCCTGCGGAATAACAGGGCTTGAGGGGGTCGAGAAATTTGTGCATCAGTGCGGTAAAATCCGCTTTGGTCTGCAAGTTCATCACCAGTACATCTCCCAGTCTTTGGTCAGGCGGGTCAGCGCTCCATGTAAAAATAATCGCCCCAGCTCGTACATTCATCCACGCCTCCGGGGTGCAGGTGTTGTAGGGGCTCTTTTTGCTGTAAGTGCCGTGCAGCAGCTGGCCGGAGCCGAGGGTACCAGGCTTTACCGCATAATTTGCGGCAAGGCTGGCCAGCATCTGCCGTGCCAGTGTGCGCCACTGGGCAGCTTCTGTTTCGTCCACATACTTTGCCGCTTCCAGCAATCCACAGGCCACGATGGCAGCGGAGGAGGAATCCCGGGGTTCGCCGCTTTCCGGGGCAAAGAGCATATCCCAGCAGGGGATCATATCCTCCGGCAGGCGGGAAAGGTAAAATTCCAGCGCCTTGCGGAACACATCCAAAAACTTTTCGTCGTGGGTGTAGGTGTAGCCAATGGCGCTGCCGTACACGCCCCACGCCTGTCCCCGTGCCCAGAAGCTGTCGTCCTTATAGCCTGACAGGTGCGTCCGCCCTTGGGGGTGCCGTCCGGGTTCATAAAGAAGGTGTGGTAGGTGCTGCCGTCGGCCGGAAGGAGTTTGCCAGCGTGGTGGCGGTGTGGGCAGCGGGCGATCTCGCGGTAGTGGTCGCTACCGGTCACCTGCGCTGCCCAGTACAGCAGCGGCACATTGAGCATGCAGTCAATGATATAGCGGTAGTTGCCGGGGTCGTCCATAGTGCCCCATGCCTGCAAGAAGCGGCCGCTGGGTTGGTAGCGGGTCAGCAGCTGGTCGGCGGCGGCAATGGCGGCGTTTTTGCCGGTTTCGCTGCCCACCAGCTTCCACGCTGCCACGCAGGTGGGGCTGTACAAAAAGCCCATATCGTGGTGGTCCACCTCCACCTTGCGGGCAATGCGGTCCGCAAAGCTGTCCACCTGAATGAGGGCGGCTGTCTTGAATTTTTCGTCCCCGGTGGCCTCGTAGCCAGCCAGATCTCACCGGGCCAAAAGCCGCAGGTCCACTGGTTATTGGCGCAGCCGGGGTAGATATCGTTCACACTGGAATGGTTCTGGCACTGGTAGGTGTACAGGGGCAGATTGGTCTCCACCTGTTTGCAGGCATCGGCCAGTGCCTGCCGTGCCTCGCGTCGGTCATAGCGTGGTTCTGGTAGGTTTTCATCATGATTACTCCTTAAATCCAAACGTAGGTATCTCTGCCCACCGCTGGCGCAGAAAGTGCATGCCCAGCTTGGGGCGGCGATCCCGGGTGAACAGACCTTTTTGTTGCCATCCACCCGCATGGGCCCTGCACAGTGTCGTAGTCTGCAAGTTCCAGACAAATTCTCCCACAAACCACGGGCGCTTGTCAAACTCTGCATCCAGACGGCGGTAGAACTCCACCTGAAACTCCTCACTGAACATCTCGGCTCCGGCGGTGTGCAGCCCTGCCACGGTGTCCGCACCGTACTCGCTCATCATCACGGGCTTGTGCTGCTCTGCCCAGAAATCCAGCTCCTGATTCAGGCCGTAGCAAGCGGCGTCCATGTCACCGGAAAGGTTGTACCAGCGTAGTAGCGGTTGATGCAGACGATATCCATGGTGCGGGTGGTGATATCCTTGGTGTAGTCGTTCTGGCAGCAGACGAGGGTGACCGGGCGGTCCTGCGGGTCCAGCTGGTGCGCCAGCTCATACAGCGGGTGCCAGTAGTCGTAGGCATCCTGTGGGAAGTGCTCCAGATCCGGCTCGTTGCCAAGGCTCCACAGCACCACGCAGGGGTGGTTTTTGTCCCGATGGATCATCTCGGCAAGCACCTGCCGGTGATGCTCCGCAAGGGGTATTCCTTATAGGGGTTCACCGCTGCCCCGCCGCCGATGCCCACCGCCGGGGTCTCGTCCATGACCAGAATGCCCTCCCGGTCGCACAGGTCGTAGAACTCCTCGGCGTAGATAGTGCTGGTGCGCACGGCATTGGCGTTTGCCCAGTGGATCAGGTTCACATCCTTCACGTTCAGCACCGGGTCAAAGCCTCGGCCATGGGCGGTAAAGTCCTCGTGCTTGCAAAAGCCCTTGAAATAGAGCGGCTTGCCGTTCAAAAGCACCTGTGTGCCCCGCACCTCAATGCTGCGCACACCAAGGTCTGGTCGTAGACATCTGCCCCGCAGGTGGCATGCAGGGTGTACAGGTAGGGCGTGCCGGGTCTGGGCTCCCAGAGATGCACTTCCGGATGGTGATCGTGCCTTCTGCACTCTCGGCGCTTGCAACGGCGTTGCCGTCAGCATCCAGCACCGTGACACGGACAGGTGCGCTGCCGGTGGTTTTTACCGCGTACTGCACCGTGCCGTCCACGGCGGGCACTATGGTCACATCCTCGATGTACTCTTTAGGGGTGGTGTAGAGCACCACCGGGCGATGGATGCCCGCATAGTTGAAAGTCAAGTTGGGGCGGTTCTGGGGTGCGGCGGCACGCTTGGCAGCTCCACACTGGGGATACCCGCGTTGTCCGAGCCAAAGAAGGCCAGCTGCCCGTCCTCGTTGCCCACAGGCAGGGTGCTGTGGTTCACCCGGTTGTCACAGGCTACGGTCAGCAGTGCGGTCTCGCCGGGTTGCAGCAGAGCGGTGACGTCCGCTTCAAAGGGGGTAAAGCCGCCCTTGTGCTGCGCAATGAGCTGGCCGTTCAGCCAGACCTTGGCCGTGTGGGTCACGAGCCGAACCGCAGCACCACCCGCTGCCCGGCGCAGAAGGCGGGCAGGGTGACCTTGCGCTGATACCACACCCAGCCGTAGTGGCGGCGCAGGGCGGTGGTCTGGTCGTTCTGGTCGTTGTAGCTGGCAGGTACCGCGATGGGCTGGGCGTCCGGCAGGGGCTTTGCGGGGTCGAACTGGGTTTCCGCGCAGCTGCCCAGCGCAAACGCCCATGTGCCGTCAAGGCTCAGCTTCAAGCGCGCTTCATTCTGTTCAGGATATAACATAACGCTTTCCCTCTATTTCTGCAAAAAATGCGGGGCGCGGGTACTGCCCACGCCCCGCTTACGGGTGATTTGTTTAGCCCTTGATGCCGGTGGATGCCACGCCCTGCACAAAGTACTTTTGCAGGGAGAGGAACACGATCAGCACCGGGATCAGTGCCACCACAGAGGCCGCCATGATCAGGCCGTACTCTGCAGAATACTGGGTGATGAACATACGCAGACCAATCTGGATGGTCTTGAGTTCGGTCTTGGTCAAGTAGATCAGGGGGCCAAGGAAGTCGTTCCATGTGTTCACGAAGGTGAAGATGGTCAGGGTGGACAGGGCGGGCAGGCTGAGGGGCAGCATGATGTGCCACCAGATGCCGTACTCGCTCAGGCCATCAATGCGGGCAGCCTCACACAGCTCGGTGGGCACGCCTCGTAGAACTGCTTCATCAGGAACACGCCGAAGGCGCTGAAGGCCTGCAGGCACATAATGGCTAGATGGGTGTTGTTCAAATGCCACGAGCTCATCATCATGAACTGGGGCACCATGTAGGCCTGCCAAGGCACTGCAATGGTGGCAATGTAGCCGAGGAAGAGCGCGTTTTTGCCCTTGAACTGCATCTTAGCAAAGGCGTAGGCTGCAAAGGAGGAAGTGAACAGCTGCAACAGGGTGACCACCACGGTGATCTTGACCGTGTTTTCACAAAGGTCAGCAGCGGGATCTGGGTCCAGATGTCCACATAGTTCTGCCAGCGGGGATTTTGGGGATCCACTGGATAGGGAAGCCGAACACGTCCTTATTCAGCTTAAAGGAGGAGGACAGCATCCACAAAAGGGCAGCAGCATACAAGCTGTGATGACGATGAGGAAGAAATAGATCAGGAACTTGGAGACGAAATTGCGGCGCTTCTGAGAGGCCTCGGTCTTGATAATAGCAGCAGACATGGTTCTTCCTCCTTTCTCAGTTCTCGCCCTTGGAGCCGCGGAACTGGATGATGGTAACGATCAGCACCAGTACGAACAGCACCATGGAAATTGCACTTGCGTAGCCGTATTTCGGGGTATTGACGAAGGCCACATTATAGATGTAGTACACCAGCGTCATGGTAGCAGTGCCGGGGCCGCCCTGCGTGATCATGTACATCTGGTCGTAGACCTTGAAGCCGGAGATGGTGAGCATAATGACCACAAAGAAGGTGGTGGGGCGCAGCTGCGGCAGGGTGATGTGCCAGAACTGCTGCCAGCGGTTTGCACCGTCCAGCTCGGCGGCTTCGTTCAGGTCCGGGTTGCAGCCCTGCAGGCCTGCCAGATAGATGACCATGTAGTAGCCCATGTTCTTCCACACGCTGAACAGGATGACCGTGATCATAGCGGTGTCCTTACCGGCAGCCCAGCGGGGCAGGTTTTCCACCGCCACGCCAAAGAACTGGTTCAGGATCATGTTGATGGGGCCATGGAGGGTTGAAGATCATGTTCACACCGCTGCCACCGCCACCAGCGAAGCAACGTAAGGGAAGAACGCCACGGTGCGGAAGAAGTTGCGCAGCTTCACGTTCTGGTTCAGCAGCACAGCCATGGCCAGCGAGCAGGCCAGCGTCAGCGGCACCGTGCCAATGACGTAGACGATGGTATTTTTCAGCGCCGCCTGAAAAATTATCGGTGGTAAAGAGTTTTACAAAGTTCTTCAGACCGATAAACTCGATGGCGTGGCGGCCGTCCCATGCGCAGAAAGCCAGCGCAATGGCAAACACCATGGGCACCAGCGTAAACACGCAGAAGCCAATGAAGTTTGGCGCAATGAAGGAATACGCGATCAGGGAATCGCGGGTCGATTTTTTAGCACTTTACGGGGAGTTTTATTCTGGACAGCAGCACTCGCCATAAAAGAGCCTCCTTTCCCGGAAGTATAACAGTTTTCCAAAAAATGAGCGGGGCGGGCGCTGTGCATACCCGCCCCGCTCGGACAGGGCTTTTTTCCGATGCTCGTCATCGGAAAATGAATGGGGATTGAAAACAATGAAGAAGGAGAACCGCAAACCATTGCGGAAAACGCTTTATCAGCCGAGAACTGCGGGAACCTGATCGTTCATGTTCTGGATGCCCTCGTCCACGGTCTCGCTCATGGTCATAATGACATCGTGCTCGGCGTTCAGAATGGTCTCGATATCAGATGCGTACTGGGTGTAGGGCATCTCCAGATAAACGTTGCTGGTGGTCAGTGCATCCACAGAGTTGCTGTCCTCGGGGAAGCCTTCGGTGGACTTGATGATCTCGGCGGTAGCAGCGGAGCCGCAGGCCGGGAAGGTGCCGGTCTTGGCAATGGCCTGTGCGCCCTCTTCAGAGACACACCAGTTGATGAAGTCGCAGCGGCCTCTGCCTTGGGAGAATCGGCGTTGATGGCCAGGCTGGTCACAGTGCCCAGCGTAGAACCAGCCTCTGCACCAGCGGGGTGCGGATACTTGACGATGCCCCAGTTGAACTTGGTCTCAGCATCCTTCATGTAAGCTTCCAGCGTGGAAATGAACCAGCTGCCCATGTTGACCATTGCGCACTGCTGGTTCTCAAAGGCTGCGGAGTAGTGCAGAGAAGAGGTCTTGAGGTAGCCGTAGTCCATGCAGATGCCGTCCTTCTGCTGGGCAATGACCATATCGTAGGTGGGCTTCATGAAGTCGTATTTGCCGTCGATGATGGTGTTCTTGCCGTCCAGAATGGAGAACAGAGAAGCGGCGGAGCGCCAGGTGTGGTAGTGGCAGCCATAGACCTTGGTGTCGCCGGAGCCGCTGGTCATCTTGCGTGCCAGAGCATCGTAATCTTCCATCGTCAGGTCATTGGAGGGATACTCCACACCGGCCTTATCGAACAGATCCTTGTTGTAGTACAGCACCCAGAAGTCGCTGCGGAAGGGCACGGCGTAGAAGTTGCCGTCGTCGGTGGTCAGCTGCTCGATGGTGCCGTTGAAATCGCCAGTGTCGCGGGTCAGTACCTCGTTCAGGGGCTTGAGGTAGTCCAAATTGATCAGGTTTGCGTAGCCGGGGATATCCTTGATGGTCACGATATCCAGATCGGCGCTGCCAGCCAGCTGGGTGGCCAGAACGGTCATGTAATCGCTGGAGCCAGATCCACCATCTCGATGGTCACGTCCTTGTGGCTTGCCATGTAGCCGTCGGCCATGGCCTGCCAGTAGGGGGTGGACTCCTTATCCCACACCGACCACTGCAGGGTAACAGGGCCTGCGGCTGCGGATGCAGCGGTGGAGCCGGCAGTGGAGGAAGCAGCGGTGGAGCTTGCGGAAGAGCCGCCGCAGGCGCTCAGGGCAACAGCAGCGCCGCAGGCTGCGGCAGCGGTAAGGAACGAACGACGAGAGATCTTTTTCATAAGTGTGTCCTCCTTCAGGGCAGTGTGTGTATTTCGTGCAGCGTTCTCCCCCGTGCCGGGGAGCCGCTCGCTTTTGTTGACACTAGGATACCGCACAAACGCAAAACCGGAATGGAAAAATTCCGGGAAGAGTTGCAGTTTTTCTGTATCTTTTAAAAAAAGATGCACTTTCTTACACTGGAGTCTGCACTTTCTTGTTCTCTTGCACAGTTTACATCCATGGCACAAGAAAAAAGCGTATAAAGTACACAATTTCCATGAAAAAGTCGTTGACAAACCGCGCCGGAATCAGTACTGTATAAAGGAAAGAATGCAAAATATTACCGGAAAGGAGGCTCCGCTATGAAGAGCAGCCATCGTTTCCCGCTGCGGCGGCAGATCGTGTGGGGGATGCGCTTTTTACCATCCTTACCTCGCTGGCTGTGGGCGCGGCGCTGTTCACCCTCTCCAACCAATATGTGCGCGCCAACTCCCTGCAGGCGGCAGAGTTCAACCTGCGGCTGGTGGCTACCTCCATCGAGACCAGTCTGGACAGCGCCGATGCTCTTTTGAACTGGGCTTCCATCGACAGCACCGTGCGGCGGTACATCACGCAGGAAAATATCAACGGCACCCAGACCATTGCCGCCTACGAAGCCATGCAGGAAAAATACTATTCCAGCACCCTGTACAGCCATATCCTCCGCTTTTTTGTTACCAATGAGAACGACCGGCATTTGCAGTTCGGCCCGCTGAACGCCTCGGCGGCGCTCAACCGCACCAGCATAAAGCAGTTTCTCACCAAGGGTTACGGGATGCAGTTCACTACCGACCCGCTGCTGCCCGGCAGTCCGGGCTGCATCGCCCTCAGCCAGCCTGTCCGCTGCGGCAAGGGCACCTTGCACCGGGGCAGCACCTACCTTGCGCTGGACACCGCCATTATCACCGACCCGGCCGCGGGCTACAGCCTGACCGACGGCAGCGCGTTGTACTGGGAGATGGGCAGCCGCCTGTGGCAGATCGAAAACGGCAGCCTGACCGAGACTGAGAACCGCCTGCGGGAGGTGGACTACACCTGCGCACCGGCAGCAATAACGGCGTGACAGAGCAGACCGCATGGCAGGGCAAGGTGCAGCTGGACGACCAGAAGTATTATGTAGTCAAGGTAACACTGAACGGCCGCAGCGCGGCGCTGGTGCAGCTTTTGCCCGCAAATACCTTTTTGCTGCACTACGGCGTGTACCTGTGGCTGGTCGCCCTTGGCACTGCCATCATCTGGGGACTGAGCTTTTTGATGCAGCACTGGCTGGAGCGGGTCATCACCCGCCCGGTGGAGGCGCTGCAAAAGCGCATCGAGACCGTGGGCAGCGGCAACTTTGCCCCGGACCGCACGGTGGAGTGGAACAACGAGCTGGGCGACATCGGCCGGGGCATCAACAGCTGGCTGAAAACGTGGACAGCCTGATGACCCGCCGGGTGGAGGACGAGCGCCGCAAGCAGGAGCTGGAATATCGGATGCTGCAAAACGAGGTGAACCCGCACTTTATCTACAACACCCTCAACAGCATCCGCTGGATGGCTACCATCCAGCACGCACCCGGCATTGCGAGATGGTCACCGCCTTTGCGCGGCTGACCAAGAGCATCTCCAAGGCACCCAGAAGCTGGTACCTTTGCAGGAGGAGCTGGCACTGCTCAACGATTACTTTACCATCCAGCAGTACCGCTACGGCGGCGACTTGGAAATTGAGGTCTCCCGCATTGAAAGTGAGACCCTTTGCCGGGACTGCATGATCCCCCGGTTCACCTTGCAGCCGCTGGTGGAAAACGCCATCTTCCACGGGCTGGAGCCCAAGGGCGGCCACGGCAGCGTGCTGCTGGATATCTCCACCGACTCGGATACCGGAGACGTACTGCTGCGCATTACCGATGACGGCGTGGGCATGCCGCCGGAGCTGGTGGCTCACCTTCTGGACGAGCCGCCGAGGGTGCCGAAAGGCTGAAGTTCCGTCATGTCGGCCTGTGGAACGTGAACCGCCGCATCCGGTATTCCTTTGGCGAGGGCTACGGCCTGACCATTGAAAGCGAAGAGGACGTGGGCACCGAGGTCACCATCCGGCTGCCCTATCAACAGAAAGGAGACAGCCATGCTGCGGATATTACTGGTGGATGATGAGCGCTGGTGCTCATCGGCCTGCAGGGGATGCTGGAATGGGAAAAGCTGGGCTATACCGTCTGCGGCACCGCCCGCAACGGCAAGCTGGCGCTGGAACTCATTGAGCGGGAGAAGCCGGATATCGTCATTGCCGACGTAAAAATGCCGGTGATGGACGGGCTTACCCTTGCCCGCACCTGCCGGGAACGCAGCGCCCTGCCCGCCTTTATCATGCTGACCAGTTTTGAAGAATTTGATTACATCAAGCAGGCCATGGGTGCCGGGGTGGTGGATTATCTGGTCAAGCTGGACCTGACCCCCGAGAACCTGCAAACCGCCCTTGCCAAGGCCGCCGAAAAGGTAAAAAAGGAGCGTGCTTTGCTGGGCGAATTGTCGGCACAGGAAAATCTTGCCGAGAGTGTGCGCAGCTATCAGGAGCGTTTTTTCGTGCGGCTGTACGCCGGGCTGTTCCCGGACGAAGCCGCATTGGAGCAGCCTTTGCAGCACATGGAGCTGAACCTTGCAAGCGACGCCTATCTTGTAGCCAGCTGCGAGATCATCGCCAACACCGCCCTTACTCCCGCCCAGCAGCTGAAGCTGAGCTTTTCCTGCGGGCGGATGCTGGAGACCACCCTGCAGAACTATCTGCTGCTATGTGACCGGGGCGGATGCCATGCGCTGCAATGTGCTGTTCTGCCTGACCGATGTCCAGTGCCAGAACTACCGGACGGTGCTGCGCCCGTTGCTGGAACGCGCCAGCCAAATTCTATACAACTATTCACGGTACGGCTGCTCTGGGCGGTAGGTTGCCCACCGGCTCCCTGCTGG
>ENA-OQDF01000800-OQDF01000800.1-human-gut-metagenome-genome-assembly--contig:-NODE-800-length-13120-cov-3.261833_pt1 | contig 13120 bp, 16 predicted proteins | sample MGYA00242769_ERZ504597 | MGnify/ENA primary metagenome ERZ504597 (study PRJEB26092, sample SAMD00036305) | human gut metagenome | host: Homo sapiens | study: EMG produced TPA metagenomics assembly of...
GTGTAATGGCAGCACACGGGTCTTTGGAACCCTTTGTCTTGGTTCGAGTCCAGGTGGGGAGCTTGAAATGGGTCCTCGCGGAGAAGCGGGGACCCAAATTCATTTGATCCACATCCATCAACGGCATGACGAACGCGCGCGTCCGATTGCGCCATGTGACCTTCCCTCATTCTCGTCCGGCTTGCGCAGGTAACGCGCACCGGCCGGAGCGGAAAGCTCGCGGCGGGGAATATCAGTTGGCGCATTATGCGCCAACTGATATTCTGCTTCCGGATCAGTGAATAGGTAATCCTTCAACGCGGTCGGCGATACAAGTACATAAAAAGGCAGACCGAAATATACTGCGGCGTTAGCAATGTCGGCGGAAGTCCAGTCGGCTTTCCCATTCAACTTCTTGCTGATGGAGGCTTGGGACATTTGCAACGCAGAGGCAAATGATTCTTGTTTCTGTGGGAACCTCGCAAGAATCATTCTTACGTTGTTGCGAACGATGGATTGGAATTCTATCGCTGCTTGAGTCTGATTGTTCTCTTTTTTCTGCATGTCTCGTATTTTAGACACGCCGATTTGATATATCAATATGTCTAGCTATCATTATTCCTATGACGAATAAAGAAATAGCCGTAAAGATAAATACGTTACGAAAAGAGGCGAACTTGACTCAAGTAAACTTCGGAAAGGAAGTTATTCATGTCAGTCAAGCCACGGCTTCAAAAAGCTGAATGGTCAGATTCCCTTCAGTGTTGAAGAGATTTTCGAGTGCGCTGAAAGATTCAATGTGTCCACTGAATATCTCTATGGCAGAGAAAAGGAGAAAACTTTGGAACCCGTTTAGAACATCTGAGAATCAAGCTCGTGGACGAATTGCAGTTCGCATCCGGGCGGTGGATGAAACCCATCCAGCACTACCAAGCTAAATAACAGAAAAGAGACAAACGCCAGACCGGCATACGCACCGTCAACCGCGGTGATTCCTACGGTAGCCATTCACCGCGGCGACCACGGAACGTATGAACCGGCAGGAACCATCATCGAACAAAACAGTCAACAGCAGACGTTCAAGCAGACCGTTATCTGAAAGCTCCGCATCCGAAAGACTGAATTCGCGGAAACGATGGCCGGGATGAAGCGCTTCCAACGCTTCAAGCCAGCAATCGTACGCCACGGAGGCCCGATCCAATGGAACGGCGTCATCAAGACTGCAATCTTCGAAGGACACGGCCGCAAGAGCAATCTCCAACACGGAGACCTCATGCTCCAACAAGAACTTCGGCATAACGGAAAGATCTGGTCCGAGAACATCATCCTCTTCCATATCCATTCCAATCTTTCGCCGGGCTTCATACTAACCACTCAACGATGGGGCGATATCGCTCAAATAGTAATGCCCGCACCTGAGTTGCAGCTCGTGTACGGGCGGCGAGTCAATCCCATCCAGCACTACCAAATACCTCGACCTCACGGTAACCAGCCGGAGGTCAAACAGAAAGAAGGAACCGAAATGAACGATTTCGCATTCAATGCAATCAATTCCAACTCTGAGGAAAGGACCAGCTCAATGTCTGATTATTCCACATCCACCACACCGAATGAAACCCGATATCAGGAAAACACGCCGACAATCACCCCCGAAATCGTGGACGCCGAAGTCCTGGATGACATCGATGATGCCGACCTGGTCGAGACCAACCCGGTTGCCGCTCTCGCCGGAAACTTCCAAGATGATGAGCGGACAGCGCATCCTCTTACTCCGGGTGAGACCAATTACACCGAGCAGGAGGCTCGTCAGGCCACCGAAGACATCAAAGTCAAGATTCTGCATGCCGCCGAAGCACAATACGATTTGGTGCACGCGGTGGAAAAAGCTTTTGACGGCCATATCTGGGTCGCGCTCGGATATCCGGAGGGCATGAAGGGTTGGATCCAGTATTGCAAGGACAACTTCACCTCGGCCCAGATTCGAGTTACTGGTCAGCAGCGCACTGACCTGATCACAGGCTTCACCCCAGGTAAAATCACCAACCGTGCATCGCCGCTCTCCTTGGTGTGCATCATTCGATTGTCGATCGAGCTAAGCGAAGGCCGGTATCTCTACTTCAGGGGAAAAGATTCGTGACGCGGCAGGCAAGCTACGTCACGTGGATGCCGGCAGTATGTCCAGTGAGGAACGCCGCAAGAAGATCGTGGAGCTCTCCGAGGAAGGCGCCAAGCAGACCGACATCGCCGAAATCCTTGACGTGAGCCAGTCCACCGTGTCCGACACGCTCCGCAAGGACAGGATGCGTCGCATGAGCGAAGGACTCGAACCCGCCAAGATCGACAACACCGATTTCGACAACGCCGACGACGACCAGCCGTTGGACCTCGACATGGGCAACCGCGAGACCGACATCCGCTCCTACATCGACTCGTTCGTCAGCCAGTCGTCGGACGCCCGCGGCGCCATCAACGAGATGGTGCATCTGCTGGAATCCGACAAGTGGCAGCCGGGAGGCTCCACGGTGAGCGAGATCGTCTCCCGTGGCGGCGCGAACATCTTCGGCATCATCAGCGACATGTGTAAGATGCTGCGCCTGCTGAACATCGACGTCGACAACGTCTTCGACGGGGCGGACGCGGAACTTGATGACACCGACAACGACTGGTCGCGTTTCATCGACGGATGCACCGAACTCGCCATCGTCTGCCAGGAAATCACCGCCTGACATGCGACCGGGATCGGACGGGCGGATCCCGAGGGGTATGGGTCCGCTCCCCCGCCACTGAACCAACCATCATCGCCGGTCGTGGACCGGCAGGGAGAAAAGACTGAATCATGAAATACACCAAAGACGAGGAAGCGCGGGCCGAAAGGTCAAGCGTCAAATGTGGCCCGGCATCACGGCCGGCATCATCATCGGCTGATCGCGTTCGTGTTGAGCTTCGACGCCCTGCGTCTCGTGTTCGTGGCATGCGGCATCAACCCCTGGCTGAGCTGGGGTGGCCCGGTGTGCGTGGACGGCACGATCCTCCTGTGCACCTGGGCCACGTGGGGATTCAAGAAGGGCCACATCCGAGGCAGCGCCTATCCGTGGGTCGGACTCGTACTGTTCAGCAGCTTCTCCATCGCCGGCAACGCCCTGCATGCGATGCTCAACACCGGATTCCACCTGCCGGCATGGGTGCCGCCGGTCATCATGAGCATTCCCCCGGTCGCACTCCTGTACGCGACCCATTTGATCGTCATCATCGCGGGAGACCGTCTCGACAAGATCAACACCGTCCTTCCCGTCGGCTTGACCGTCATGGAAGACACTGACGTTCCGGCTCCCGTTCCCGCACCATCCGCCATGCCGGCCCCGGCCATCCCGTCCGAACCGCCGGCATCGGCTCCCGAACCGGCTGAACCGGCGAAGCCGGAGATTCCGGACCTGTTCGACTTCCAGACCATCGTTCCCGCCATGGAGGACGATGCGGCCCCAAAAGCCGATGAGGCCGAAGCGCCGGCCGCCGACGCCTCAACCCCGACCGTCGAACAGCGCGCCATCCCGCAGCCGGTGATGCGTGAACCAGTCATCATCCCGACCCTCACCATCCAACCCGATGAGCGGGATGCCCCGACCGTGGACGGCCAGGACGGGCCGGCTCCCGAACCCGTGGGACCGGACGTGACGGCCGTGGAACGGCCGACGGGCCGGAAGAGAAGACCGACGACGCCCCAGGCGGAGGAAAAGCCGAAGCCAGGGAAAACCGGCCGGCGCGGCAAGGCCGGAGCCGATGACGAGGCGTGGCTCGCATGGATCGACGAGCTTACGGCTAAAGGCGAGAATCCGACCGCGTCGAAGGCAGTGGACGCGGGACTGGCCGCGAGCGGCAGCACCGCGAAAAGGTATCTCGCCCGCATCAGAAGAGAGCATTCGGAAAGGTTCTAAGCCATGGAACACCACAGCATGAGCGACAAGGACTTCCACACGCGGTACGGCGTGACCCCGCGGGAAGTGGAGGACGCGTTGGACGAGAACCGTCGACGTGTCGCCCGCAGACTCTCCGAATGGGGATACGCGTGGGCCGTTGACGAGATTATGTGCGACGTGGCCGTGGAACTGCTCAAGGGAGGCCTGCGCAGGTGGGCCTCCTATGAGGAACGCAAACCATTGGGCGCGTTCGTGAATACGCTGATCGGCAACCGGTTGGGCGAGTGGATGCGTACTGAGCGGCCCAAATACCGTAGCGGCATGACCCACGCGCCGCTACGCCGCAGGAAGCGGAAGGACACGACGCCGCAACGCGAGGCTTTGGATGCCACCGAAGCGAGAAGAAGGATCCGCAACGAGAACAACGCGGCCCTTGCCGACCGACTCTGCGAGGAAGCCGACGTGTTCGGCGATCCCGATTCGACCGTCCTGTCCGCGCCGGCGGGAGACAAGTCCAGTTATCAGGAATGGTTGACTGGCGGCACTCAGCCGTTGGAACTGGAAAGCGACAAGTACGCGGCCGACATGGAGGGCCTGCGCCAGGACGTGACGACTCGATGCAAGCGCATGGCTTGGGAGATGCTGATCCGTCAATGCCTTACCGCGACGCGTGGCTCCGACGCTCTCCGCAACGACATCCGTCGTTTCCTGGAGAACCATCATCATGGCCTCGGTCCGAGCATCGACGACTACCCGTACATTCTCGCGGTCGTCGATAAGTACAGGAAATGATCGTCCATCGGCCGTTCCCGGACCCCGGTGACGTGGAGATGGATGCCGGCATGGTCTTTTCTTCTTTCTCCGCCATGCCGGCGGCATGCCGGCCATGCGCGCCGAACGGCAACGGCGCCGCCGACGCGTGTCCGGCACCCCTTCGACAGACTTCAAAACAGAACGAACACCACAACCGACAAAGGAGCAGACAATGATCAGCGTCATCAAATGGGCATGGCAGGCCAAGCCGGACACTCCGGCCGAGAAGCTTGTCCTCGTCAGTCTTGCCAACAGCACGTTCCAGACGCCTCGGGAGGACATCGCCGTCGTGGGCGTGCGCGCGTGAGAGGGACCGCGTGCGACATGACGCCGGCGGAACTCGACGCGATCCTGGACCGTTTGGAAAAGCAGGGTTTCATCACGCCGCTCGCGGCCGACAGCGAACCGGTCAAATGGCATATAGGCGCGTTGGAGCGTGAACGTGGCGAGGAAGGCCCTTGGAAGGCATGGCGTCTCAACGCCAAGACGGAGGAAAAGGAGACGGTGAGATGAGCGTCAGAGCTGTCTCATGGGCGTATGGCCTGAACCTCGGTTCCATGACGCAGAAGGCGGTACTGCTCTACCTCGCATACCGGGCCCGTGAAGAGGATAACTGCGCGTGGCCTTCTGTGAACCTCATTCAAGTGGAGACCGAATTGAGCGAACGTGCCGTGCGCAAGGCGTTGAGGGAACTGCGGGACAAGGGACTGATCGCATTGGGAGATCAGGAACTCGCGGCGGTCGACTTTCATGGAGACGTCGTTCCCGTGAACCGTCGTCCCAAGGTCTGGACCCTGCGGTTGGACGCTTCCACCGAATCGTTTAACGGCGTCGAACGTGCCGGGGACGTTCAAACGGCATACACGGAAGGAGCGTCCGATCATGACTGTGGTGACCATGGTATGGGTCCAGGAACACGTGCACGAGGTACGCAACGCGACCAAAGCCGTGCTCTCGTATCTCGCTTTCAAAGCTCACTACGATGACGGGACGGCCGCATGGCCCGCGATAGGAACCATCGCGGGAGCATGCGGACTGAGTGAGAAGACCGTGCAGCGTAGCATCGACCAGCTTCTCGATCTTGGCCTGCTTGAACCCGGACAACAGACCTTCAGCGCCATCAATCCGAAAACGGGCAAGCCGGTCAGACGGAACTATCAGACCGTCGTGTGGAACGTGATCTGCAAGGAATCGAACCTGCCGACCGAACCGTTCGAGGACCGTAACGCGTCCAAGGTCCGTGCCGCGATGAAGCGCGCGGACAAGGCGAAAGCCAAAATGCCTTCCCCGGAACCGGAGGGCGGGGAAGACGACGGACACGAGGACAAAATGTCTGGCTTTTCGGACGAGAGGCAGCCGGAAGAAACGAAAGCCAAAATGTCGCCTCTGGAAAACGTTGAAAACAAGCCGGTTTCCTCCAATCTTCCCAAAATGTCGCCCCTGGAGCGGCAAGGTGGAGAAGGCGATGGAAGCGAGGACAAAATGTCCAAAAATCTGGACAAAATGTCGCCCAATAATACATTGAAATACAATTACCCCTCTCTCCCTACGGGAGAGCTCCCCGCAAGCGGGAAGCGCCCCGGCATGGAGGACGGAAACAACACGACGACGGGAGGGGATTCCGACGCGGCGACCGTGATGGACCATCTCGCTTCCGTCCGTTCGAAGCTGTCGTTGACCACCACGGAACCGACCAAACGTGATTTGTCCAAGATCGGAAACCTCGTCAGCCGGGTCGTCAAAGCCCATGACGGCGACCGTGCGGCCTCGTTGGCGCTTATCCTCGCGGTCATCGACTGGCTGCCCGCGAACACGTTCTGGCTCCGCCGTGTCGATTCCGCGCGCCGTCTCGCCGACAACTGGGACCAGATCGCCAACGACTGGACAGTCGCCCAGATCGAACGCCAACGCGAACGGGACGCCGAAGCCCATGAGCGTGACCGTAGGCCCGTGGCCCAGCCGACCCCGGTGCCCGGAACGTCATTCGGAACGTCACGTGCATTCGCTGGTCTGCGAGCATGTCCTGAACGACATGCGGCCACACGAGGACGAATACGACCACGAGGGAAGCCTGCGCTACGGCAAGCCATCCGAATGGCAGATCGCGTGCATGCGCCACGCGACGAGCTCAACCGGCTCGAAGGCATCGAAACCGCCGCGTGAGACGGGCCGTCCCATGAGAGCGAAAACGGCTTCATACTCCAAAACCGAAGGGAGAAGAACCCGCAAATGAGCGAAACGCAACTCGAATACCTTCGCCCCAACCAGAAACGATGAACGGTTCCGTACAGCGGACCATCCCGAACATAATGCTTCCCTTTCGGTCAATGATTCCGAAGAGCCGTTCCGCCGCCGACAATGGTTCGGAATATCGACTGCGAGATAACCACGCAGTCGATATTTTCCGTTATGGTGTGGATCCTACCGGTTCATCCGCCATGGCCATGCGCCGCCTGGCAGCATGAGCGGTTCCCTGAAAACGATTCTCCGTGGCTCCACCTCAAGAGTGAACCTGCCGAACGCCCAATCCAACGATTGCGGCCGGTCGCCCACGAACGACGGCAATGGGAACGCCGCGAGCTGCGACCTGTCTTCGGGATCACTGAACGCCCCTCCCCGACTCTGGCAGTTGCCGTACACGAAATTATCCCCTTGGATGGCGCCGCAATGGGGACAGACGCCGGCCAGGTACTCGCATCCCATCGACTTCGAATACTTCGGACGCACGCCCCAATTCACGTCGAGCAAGCGTCGGAACGCTTGGGACAACAGTCCGGCCTTGTCCACCCCGCTCCAGGAGACGATACGGCAACGGTATCCGTCCCGTCCTGCGAGTTCCAGGAACAGGCCGGTCTGTATGGTCTTATATCCGCACTTCCAGCAGGGCACCGGCCTCACGCTGCGTATCAAAGCCACCTTGTTGAGCGTCCATACCTCCGGAGCGTTGTCCGTGCTCGTCACCAGCCACGCCATCGACTCCCCCGCGTACACCGGCCGTATCTCCATGCCCATGATCCGTTCCCCTTCCTCCATGGATCTTTCACGGACGATATTATCCCCTCCATATCATTCGCCAGCCCAACGGCGGTTCTGAATATCAACTGGAACATAATGTTCCAGTTGATATTTCCTGTCGTTGGTTCGTTTTTTAGTCTGTCCTTGCGGAGCATGGTCATGCTCCACTTCCCCGGCGTGGTCCTTCTCCTTGGCTTTTTCTGATTATCGGCGTCGGTTCCTCCCGTATCCGCGTGGAATGGATTGCAATAAAAATGAGCGAAACGCAATACGAAGAACCCGTGTACGTCGTCAACAAGCAGCGTAGAGAATCCGAAGCGGTCGTCCACATGCCCGATCGATCCGGAAACGCAACTCGAATACCTTCGCCCCAACCAGAGACGATGAACAACGGAAGAACCGAGTGGACGGTGGCGGACGCGGCGGTGTTGTTCAAGGAGCCGGTGGAGGATCTTGTGAGCGATTTCGCGATCGAGGCGATCAGCGGAGGCTCGGAATATCAACTGAACCAAAATGGTTCAGTTGATATTTCCCGTCGTGAGCTTTCTGCTCCGGCCGGCAGTCGGGTCTCCGTCCCCCGACATCCAAGTGTCCGAAGACGAGCAAAATAACAACCCTCTCCTAAAATGAGACCGGGTTTTCCCTTGCCCGCGCCCATTAAGAACGGAGCAAAATATCAGTTGCAACATTATGTTGCAACTGATATTTTCTGTTGTGTGTCCGTCGTTCCGGAAGCACGCCTCGAACACGCCAAGCGCGGCTGATCCTCCCGGCCGTTCCGGACGGTCCCGCTTTCGGCCTGCGGCCGGCCGTTTCGGAAAAGCCCTTCATCATGGATGACGAAATATCAGGTGCCGCATAATGCGGCACCTGATATTCTCCATTGTGGGTTCGCCGCCTAACGCCCAATCCAACGATTGCGCCCGGTCGCCTACGAACGACGGCAATGGGAACGCCACGGGCCGCGACCTGGCTGCGGGATCACTGAACGCCCCTCTCCGACCCTGGTGGTTGCCGTATACGAAATTATTCCCTCCATATCATTCGCCAGCCCAACGGCGGTTCGGAATATCAGGTGCGGAATAATTCCGCACCTGATATTTCCTGTCGTTGGTTCGTTTTTTAGTCTGTCCTTGCGGAGCCCAATGGTCATGATCCGCTTCCCCGGCGTGGTCCTTCTCCTTGGCTTTTTCTGATTATCGCGTCGGTTCCTCCGTATCCGCGTGGAATGGATTGCAATAAGCATGCCGATGATGGGAGGGGCCTATGGCGGAGAGGACCGGGAACGGCGGGCATGGTCTGGTGAAAGGCGCCACCGTGTTCGGTCTGGCCGTGCCGATGATCGTCATCGTGCCGCTCGTCATGCTCATGAGCCTCAGCACCATCCTCGTCGCCATGGTCCAATCGCAGTACGGCACGAACTGTGGATTGTCCAACGCGGCCGGAACAACGACCTCATGGGTCGAATGGGCCAAGAACATCGCCGCGGACGATTCCCACGGCTACAGTCAGCCGCGTCGTACCGGCAACCCGGACTACGATTGCTCCAGCCTGGTCTACTACGCGTTGAAACAGGCCGGCCTGGACGTGGCTCGTACCCCTTCTCCACCTACGGTGAGGACGCGGCCCTGAAGCACGCGGGATTCGAACGACACGACTGGTCACGCGTGTCCGACCTGCAGACCGGCGACATCGTATGGAGTTCCAGCCACACGGAGATCTACATCGGCGACGGCAGGTTCGTGGGCGCGCACCACGACGAGAACAATGGTATTGAAGGTCCCAAGCCCGGAGACCAGACCGGCGACGAGATCAGCATCGACTCGTACGCGGCCGGCTACGCGGCCTACTACCGGTACAAGGGCTCCATGAACGTGAACGATCCCCATGGCGGCCAATCATCCGCGCAGGCCGTGTCCGGCAGCACCGGTTCCACGAACGTGGTCGGCATGAGCGAGAAGGACGCCGAGGCTTGGTTCAACGGGCAGCAGGGGCCGAACAACCTCTGCGTCGCGTACGCGTACGGCCAATGCACGTGGTGGACGTGCATGCGGGCGAAGAAACTCGGCTGGAAGAACATAGGCCAATATTGGGGCAACGGGCAGGATTGGGCCAGGTCCGCCACAGCGGCCGGCTACAAGACCACGACGGACGCGCCGGTCGCGGGTTCGATCATCAGCTGGCCCGCCGGCGTGCAGGATTCGGATCCCACGTACGGCCATGTCGCATCGTCGAAAGCGTGGACACCGCGAAGGGCACCATCACCACCAGTGAGAAGGGCGCCGGCTACAAAGTGTATTCACGGACCATGCCGATCAGGAATGGTGGCACGTACGTGCTGCCGAACGACAAGCTCACGGGCATGGGCGCGTCCGGCTCGTCCGGTACGGAACAGTGCGTGACGGGCGACGACTCCACATCCGACGTGTCCGGGGACAAGGCATCGGCCGCGGACGCGAAGAAGATAGCCCGACGCAAACTCAAGGACTTCGGTTGGATGATAGCCAATTCGACTGTCTGGACAAGCTCTGGACACGCGAATCCGGTTGGCAGTGGAACGCGACGAATCCGTCCTCCGGCGCGTACGGCATCCCCCAATCACTGCCCGGCAGCAAGATGGCGTCCGCGGGACAGGATTGGAAGACGAACGCGGCCACGCAGGTCAAATGGGGATTGGGTTACATCCAACAACGCTACCAGTCGCCTTGCGGCGCTTGGGCCCATTCCGAAGCGACCGGCTGGTACTGATGGACCTCGAATGGAAGGAAACGGAAATGGAAGCATTGAACCTCGCGGACAACGCGTTGAAGGGTTTGAAACCCGACCCGGCCTGGGATGTGTCCGGCGTCCGAGACATGGCCGGCGGCGTGATCGCCGTCGCGCTCGTATTGTGCGTGGGCGTGATCATCATCGGCTGCGTCAGCCTCATCCCGGGACTGGTGTCCAACAACCAGATGGAACGCGCGTTCAGTTGGAAACGCCTGCTCGCCGCCATGCTCGTCCCGTTCGTGATCGGAGCCGCCGTGAGCGGATGGGGTTGGAGCTGCAACGTGTTCGGCTCCAACGGGTTGGGCGTGAACCGTTCCTACACGCAGGCGTCCGGCAGTGGGAAAACCAACCTGAAGGACGGTCGAGGCAAGGGCGACGACAGTCTGACCGGACTGGTCAAACAGTTGGGCGACGACATCGTGTCCGGTATCTCCGACACGGTCAAGACACCGTGAAAGGCGCCGTCGACGACGCTTTGAAGGGTTGGAACTGGGTTTCCGGCGGTGACGGCAAGGGCAACATATTCCAGAAGGCCGGCCAGGGCATCAAGGACGGCGCGACCGGCCTATGGAAATGGTTGACCGGAAGCAAATAATCCCCCTGCCGATTATCGGCGTGCCGGGCCGTCCGGCCGCGTGGAATCTTCTGAAAGGAGTGTGCATCATGTTACACAATCTCGCGGCGCCCGCCGCGGCAACAATCGTGTCCGTCGCCACCGGCCTGAACAACGGTGACATCTCGAACCTGAAGGTGAGTCCGAACTTCACGTTCTTCCCGTTCATGCAGTTGGTGTCCGACATGGTCGGCGGCCTGTGGGCGTTGAGCCTGTACATCGCCGTCGGAGCGTGGATCTGCGCGGCGATCGCCTGGATCGCCGGCCGTGTGATCCATTCCGGTCCGATGCAGCAGTATTCCGGCACGGTGTTCATCTGGTGTGCCCTGGCGACGATGATCCTGGGCAGCGCATGGCGATCGTGAAGTTCTTCGCGACGCAGGCGCTGTTCTGACGGCTCCCGCCTGACACACCCCTATTCACGCCGTGGCCGGGCCAGTCCCGTCCACGGCATTTCCTTTTTTGAAGGAGGCCAGATGTCACTCATCATCCAGACCGTCTTCGCGAACCTTATCGACTGGCTGTTCAAACCGTTGGACAACCTGTGCTCCCAGCTGTTGACGGCGCCTTCAGCGGCCTGGTGGGCAGCATGTCCAACGACGAATGGAACGTCGCCATCACCGCGGCGAACCGTATCGGCTGGATCATGGGATTCGTGAACATGGCGTTATGCGTCATCGGCGCCTTGCAGGCCGCGGCCAAAGGCAGCGTCGCGACGTGATCAAAAGCTTCGCGATGGCCGTGCTCGCATGGCCGTTGACCGCGGTGTGCATCAGCGTGATGATCACCATGGACGGCATCGTCGGACAGATCACGCACAAGATCCTCACCGTCCCGTTGAACGGTGCCGGCACATCCGACCCGTTCGGCGACAGCATCGTGTCGAACCTCATCGGCACGATCGTCAAGACCACCGGCGGATACGATCTGATCATCCGCTGCGTCGTGGACTTCGTGCTTTTCCTCGCGGTCCTCGCCCTGGCGGGCATGCTCGCCGCACGCGACATCAGCTGATCCTGCTGGCCTGCGTGGCGCCGCTGCCGGTCATGATGACCGGTTGGAAGGTCACGCGTCCCGCCGCGGCGAAATGGGCGCAGGCCGTGGTCGGCGTGCTCCTGTCCGCACCGTTGAGCGCCCTGGTCATCATGGTGGGTTCCGGCATCTGCTTCGTGTCGAAGAACAATCCGAACTACGCGGAATCGTTCTTCCCCGCGCTGATGGGCATCGCCACGATCATCCTGGCGTGCTTCAGTCCGAAGCTCATCATGCCTGCCGTGAGCTTCATCGGCGAGAACGTTACCGCCGACATGCAGGAGCGTGGCGGCAAGATCGGTCCAAGCGCCATCAAGGCCGCGGCCCAGGTCACGGCCGGTGTCGTGCAGGCCGCGACCACGGGCAACACGAGCGGTCTCGGCAAGGCGTTGAACTCGGGAGCCGCGTCCGTGCTTTCCGCATCCCAAGGCAATCCGGGCGAATTGGGCCGTTCCCTTCCGGGCCTCGCCTCCGGCATCAAGGACCTGCTGCCCAAGGACGGGCAGGCCGGCGGCGCGGACGGCGACTACACGTCGAACGGCGGTGTTGGCGATGACGCGCGGAAAACCCAGTCCACGCCGGACGTCCAGCCGGACGGCGCGGGACCATTCCGGTTCGAGCCAGGTCATGGACGCCGCTTCCCGTCCAAACGACGCGCCTCCGCTCCCACCATCGGCGACGGATGGAATGGACCGTTCCGGTTCGAGCCAGGTCATGGACGCCGCGGCGAAACGGATGGGAACGAGACCGGTTCCGGCCTATCCTCCGTCCCTCCCGCACCGCAACCCACGCCGGACGTTCCGTTCCCAACACGCCAAGCGCGCCGGGAGCACCCGGCGTTCCAGGCGCTCCTGGACCGGCCGGTGGCCAGGGCGGTAGCGCGTACGCCGAAGGTGGCCAGGGCGGCCCAGGGCTCGGACGGCGGACAAGGAAGCCAAGGCGGTACCGGTGGCACCGGTGGCCACCGGTGGCCAGGGAGCTCCGG
>ENA-OQDF01000802-OQDF01000802.1-human-gut-metagenome-genome-assembly--contig:-NODE-802-length-13103-cov-1.898890_pt1 | contig 13103 bp, 14 predicted proteins | sample MGYA00242769_ERZ504597 | MGnify/ENA primary metagenome ERZ504597 (study PRJEB26092, sample SAMD00036305) | human gut metagenome | host: Homo sapiens | study: EMG produced TPA metagenomics assembly of...
ATAACGAAGCTTACGGTATCGGGATAACTTGTTCATTATAAAATTCTTATTTTCTGCAAATTTACGCTCTTGGAACCATATAAACAACTGTACTACAATATTTTAATTTATAGAACTCCTCTTAAAATGAATTATTATGAAATCTATAGTTAACATAGGGAAATTACTTGTATCGATCGCATGCGTCGGTGCCCTTACGACAAGCTGTAACAGCGACTTTCTAGACCGCCCGCCATTGGAACATTGGATGAGGTAACTTATCTGAGTACCAAGGATGCCGGCTACAAACTTTTGGTCAATTGCTATCAGCCCTTACAAGATAGCTGGAACTATCAGGACATGAAATTTGTCTTGGGAGATCAATTGAGCGACGACTGCTCCAAAGGCGGCTCTGATGCAGGAGACCGCGTTCGTATCACGGAAATCGCCCGCGGAACACCAATGGCGACTAATCAAGTCTTGTCCGACCTTTGGACTCATCGCTACCAAACAGCGATCTCAGCCTGCAACGTATTCCTGTCGCTAATCACACCTGAATCAGAATTGATCGATGATGCCGGAGGCTTGGTCAGCACAGAAACCAAACAGCGATGGATCGCAGAGGCTCAATTCATGCGTGCGTTCTATTACTACGACCTAGCTACAATCTTCCAGAATATTCCACTAATTGACAAGCCCATGGAAGTCGTCGACAAAGTACGATCACGAAATCCAGCAAAGAGGAGGTCATGAACTTTATCCTGAAAGACCTGAACACCGCAATCGCCGAACCTAATCTACCTAATGCAAAAAGCCTTCCGACCAGCGAGATTGGGCGAATCACCAAAGAGGCCGCCATGGCTTTCCGTGCTAGGGTATTGATGTTCTACGGCAACTACGGAGAGGCTCTGAAAGACCTGAAGGCAGTTGTCGAATCCGGAAGCTATGAATTAGTAGATGACTACGAGAAGCTATTCAATAACGCCACAGAGGGCTATATGTCAAAAGAGTCCGTCTTCATCACCCTGCGCTCTTACATTCCTAGCTACACTAGCGGTAGCGTTTGTCCACAAATGAATGTCGGTCGCGGTATTGCCGGCGGATGGGGCGGCGAGTGTCCGACGAAGGATTTGGTAGACGAATATGAGGTAGGCGATCCACGCTTGGTACACACGGTATTGTCATCCGGCGATATATTCGTCAAGAACGATGGTTCCGAAGAGGTACACGACTATTCCGGCTACGACAATTTCCCACAGCAACACAGCCGTAAGCAGTATCCAGACTTCTCCAGACGGCCACTAAACGATTTATTGAACACGGATTGGACCCACTATCACATCCGCTATGCCGATGTATTGCTGATGTACGCTGAATGCCTGATCGAGACGGATGGCGACAAACAACTAGCGGCCGACCTGATCAACCAAGTACGTTATCGTGCCTTCGTGACAACCTCTTTGACAGATAGCTACGCTAAATACCGTAAGTTCAACCTCAAGGAGAGCGATCGAGTGACCGAGGATACTTTCAACGCTAAGTATAAAGTGAAAGCTTCCGATGATCTGCGTGCCGCCGTTCGCCACGAACGCCGTATCGAACTTGCAGGCGAGGGATTACGCTTCTACGACTTAATTCGCTGGGGCACCTTCGTATCTACAATGCAGAAATTCGGCAAGACTGATGAGGGCAAGTATTCCGGTGCCGGGACACTCGTCACCGATAAGACATACCCCTACCCGATTCCACAAAGCGAGATCGACTATGTAGGAGGCGCATTAACACAGAACGATAATTATTAATCTTCAATTTTTATTACTGTAGCCCCCGCAGATAGTCCTTCTTGTTGTCTGCGGGGGTTTCTATTCACGAAATACCTTAGAAATCCATGAAACGAATCTTATTTCTCCTAACCATCGCCCTCCTAAATTTGGGAAGTGGCCTATGCAAGACACGACAATCGTTAAGAATCATGAGCTACAACATCCGCATCGGGATCGGTATGGACCAACAGACCAATTTGAAGCGAATCGCTGAAGTGATCAACAAGATCCAGCCGGACTATGTCGGGCTACAAGAGGTGGACAGTGTATGCGAACGCTCTGGATGGATCAACCAATATGCAGAATTGGCACGGTTGACCGGCATGTATCCAATCTTCGCACCTGCCACAGAACGTTCTAAGGATTATACGGAATCGCCGCACTCTCCCGCAAAAAACCTCGCAGCTACCAATACATACCTCTGCCGGGAAAGGAAGAGCCACGTACCTTCCTTTGTCTCGAATATCCGAACTATACCTTGTGTAACACACATTTCTCGCTCGACCCAGACTCTCGCCTGGCCTCTATACGACTCATCAATGAGACGATGAAAAGAGAAAACAAACCAATCCTGATCACCGGAGACTTCAACATGGAGCCAGACTCTAAAGAATTCAAGGCGATGAAACAAACGTGGAGGCTCTTATCCGACCCTACGTTAGAGACCTACCCCTCGGATCATCCCCGTTTGCGTTTAGATTATATCTTCGGCGACCTAAGGCATGAATTAGGATTATCAACGACCAAGTGATCGATATCCAGTCGTCCGATCACCTGCCGATCTATATAGACGTGCTATTTTAAGCTTTCTCCCCCGGACATCCTCAGAATCCCGAACAATGCGAATCTAGAAATTCTTAATGTTGTCCGGGATTTTCATGCAATAAGAATACTTCCAATTGGTTTTAAGCAAAATATTTCCTAGTTTTGCGCAATAATATACAGAATTAAAATAAACTGGGATATGAAGAATATAATCATTATAGCTAGTTTACTCCTCGGGATGCCGCTTATGGCACAAACCAAGGTGGTAAAAAAGAACGCCGTAAAAGCCAATAATTTCGGAATCACCTACTCGTCGCCCAAGACCTCGCTAGTCGTAGACGCCGAAGTGACGAAAGTAACTTGCAAAGCCGGGCCTTACTATCAATATGCAGAGAAGTATCTAGGCGTAAAGGATGCGGTCACGGAAGACAAGGTTTATTTCGATCTCGGAAAAATCAGTCTGATCAACCGGGGATTACCCGATGCGGATAATACCTATATCGTAGAATTCAAACAAGGTACGGTCGCCCCTTACGCTTATCTTACCGAAGATGGATTATTATGCTCGATAAACGCAGAATATACACCAGTTGAATCCGAGCTAGATGCCGCAAAGAAAAATAAAGGCTCCCAACAAAAAGTGACAGACGCTTCCGTTTTCTCAGAGGAATTACTAATGGCAGGCTCCACCGCCAAACAAGCGGAGGTGGCCGCTAAACAAATTTACCGTATCCGGGAAAGCCGTTTGAACATCTTGACCGGCGAGGCGGATAATTTACCCCCCGATGGTGAAGCCATGAAACTGGTGATCCAGCAATTGGAGGAGCAAGAAAAAGCATTAACAAACCTATTCACCGGAATCTTGACCAAAGAAACCGAGCATTATGAGGTAAGTATCATCCCCCACGACAACCTAGATAAAGAAGTATTGTTCCGTTTCTCCAAGCAGCTAGGTATCGTAGACGCTGACGATTTGGGCGGTACCCCTGTCTATATGAACTTGAAAGCGACAGAAAGAGCTCCGATCCTTGATGCCAAGGAAGCCGAGAAGAAAGACAAATCATTGAAAGGAATCGTCTACAATGTTCCGGGAAAAGCCAGCATAGAAATACTAATGAACAAAAAAACGCTCTACAAAGGAGAGGCCCAAATCACTCAATTCGGAACACGGGAAGGATTAGCCCCTGTTATGTTTGAGGATAAGAAAGCCCCGTCAAAGTTCTTTTCTATCCGGAAACCGGCGCCATAAAGCAAATTATTCAATAAGTATAAACTAATATTATCTAAAACACATGTTACAAGGACAACCTAAAGGTCTCTATGCCCTAGCACTCGCGAACACGGGCGAACGCTTCGGTTATTACACGATGCTTGCGATTTTCACATTATTCTTGCAAGCGAAATTCGGCTATACGGCCGCTGAGACATCAACGATTTTCGCTAGCTTCTTAGCGTTCGTGTATTTTATGCCATTGATTGGCGGTATGATGGCCGATAAGTTCGGTTATGGAAAGATGGTTACCTCGGGTATCATCATCATGTTTGTCGGTTATCTTTTATTAGCCATCCCAACAGATGCCGCCTCGGGAAAAATCATGATGTTCGGCTCGCTAGCGCTAATCGCTTGCGGTACCGGATTATTTAAAGGTAACTTACAAGTGATGGTAGGTAATCTTTATGATGCCCCGGAATATAGAAGTAAACGTGACCAAGCCTTTAGTTTGTTTTATATGGCGATCAATATCGGTGCCATGTACGCACCTACGGCTGCCACTAAAATGACAGACTGGATGTTGGGTAAGTATAACCTTTTCTACGAGTCACAATTCCGGCACTCGCTCACCAATTCTTAAACGGAACCATCTCCGCAGAGAACAAAGAGGCACTCGCCGCTCTGCAAAGCGCACAAGGTTTCACCGGCGATATGGCTACGTTCTGTTCCACGTATATCGAGAAGTTGTCTGAGGCATACAACTATGGATTCGGTGTGGCTTGTATCTCATTGATCATATCGATGGCTATCTATATGGGATTCCGCTCTACCTTTAAGCATGCGGATGTCAATACCAAACAAGCAAAGGCTTCCCACGCTCCGCAAGAGGAATTGTCACCTGCCGAGACGAAACAACGTATCACCGCCTTGCTGCTGGTATTCGCCGTGGTATTGTTCTTCTGGATGGCTTTCCATCAAAATGGTCTGACAATGACGTTCTTTGCTCGCGACTATACGGCCAACCAAGTGACCGGACTGGATCGTATCGGCTTTGATGTGATTAACTTAACATTATTGGTTATCGCCGTGTATGGAGGATTCGCTATCGCACAATCCACAACGAGCAAAGGCAAAACGATCGCCGGCATCGTGACCGTGGCCGCATTAGCCGCTCTAGGTATCAAATATATGGCTATGCCGGAAACCGTAACGATCCTTCCGCAGACCTTCCAGCAATTTAACCCGTTCTTCGTGGTTGTATTGACTCCGGTATCGTTGGCGATCTTTGGTTATCTGGCTAATAAGAAGAAAGAGCCGTCCGCTCCTCGTAAGATCGGATTGGGTATGATGATCGCCGCTTGCGGTTTCTTGATCTTGGCGATCGGTTCTATGGGCTTGCCTACACCGGACGCTTTAGCGGCGGATAGCAAATTGCAGGTATTGGTTTCTCCGAACTGGTTGATATCGACTTATCTGGTATTGACCTTCGCCGAATTATTGCTTCTCCGATGGTATCTCTTTCGTATCCAAAGTGGCTCCTCCTAAATACAAAGGTATGATGATGGGTGGGTGGTTCGTGGCTACGGCTATCGGTAACTATCTGGTCGCTATCATCGGTTATTTGTGGGGAGGCATGCAGTTATGGATGGTATGGAGCGTGTTGATCGTTCTTTGTTTACTGTCTGCGTTGTTCATGTTCTCTATCATGAAGAAACTGGATAAAGTGGCTTGACAATTGAAAATTAGAGGATGAGGAAGTCGTATACATATCGTTCGCAGGCACTCCGTTTCAGAAGATGGAGCCGGAAGGCGTATGCGGCTTTCATCAGTGTACAGAGAGCTGTTACGATCGGACAATTATCCTTTTCCGTAGCCGATCGCTTCGAGAAAAAGAACCAGTCTTTACATACCGGTATCGGTACGTTCACGGACGGATTTTCCGAAGAGGATGACGAGGAGAGGGAGAATACCGAGGAGAACAAACGGAGCCTCGCGGTATCGCATGGACTGTTTACGGCATTACTCCCGGTATTGGTATCAAATGAGATCGCTCATCCGGCTCATCGTGTAGCTCACTATACATTATATAATATAGTAAAGGCGAAGTATCCGAAAGAATACTTCCCGCCTTTCTTATTTCCATCTGGTTGTAGAGACGGGGCGTGCCCCGTCTCTACAACTGGGTATATATACGTAGAATTATTAAATGAGAGAAAATGACAATAGAAGAAGCAAAGCAGTACATCCTAGAGGGTAGGAAGATTACTGAGGAACAGGCTTTAAGCTTGGCGAATCACCCGGACAAAGAGGCACTTTACGAGGCCGCCCACCAAATCACCCGCCATTTTATGGGGAATAAGTTCGACACTTGTTCCATCATCAACGCCAAAAGCGGTAATTGCAGCGAGGATTGTAAATGGTGCGCACAGTCGGGACATTACAAGACCCTCGTAAACTTATATCCTTTGCTTCCGGCCAAGGAATGTGTCTATCATGCGGTATATAACCGGAAACAGGGCATCCGGCGTTTGCCTTGGTGACTAGCGGTAAGCGAGTATCGGATAAAGAATTGGAACAGATCACCGATACGATCCGGCAAATCAAGCAGCAAAGCGATATTAAATGCTGTGCCTCCATGGGATTGCTAACCCGCTCCCAACTCCAATCGCTTTACGATAGCGGAGTGGAGAACTATCACTGCAATATAGAGACCGCCCCCTCCTATTTCCGTCAACTCTGTTCCACGCATACGATCGAGCAGAAGATGGAAACCATCCATACCGCCCGGGAAATCGGTTTCCGTATATGCTGCGGTGGTATTATCGGCATGGGCGAGACGATGGAGGAACGAATCGAGATGGCTTGTTTCTTACAGAAAGAAGGTGTCTTATCCATCCCTCTCAATTTATTACAGCCGATACCGGGAACTCCTATGGAGAATACACATATCCTAGAAGAAGAGGAATGGCTAACAACGATCGCCCTTTTCCGCTTGATCAATCCGAACGCATTTCTCCGTTTCTCCGGCGGACGGGCACAATTAAGCGAGGCCACGCAACGGAAATCCCTATATATAGGGATTAACTCCGCAATCATCGGAGACTTATTAACGACTATCGGAAGCAAGGTAGAGGAAGACAAAGTCTTATTTACCTCCGAAGGCTATTCACTCACCGAAAACACCGATTGGGAAAAATGACAACAACCGAACTTTTACAATACGACCGGGATCATCTATGGCATCCCTACACCTCGACCATCGATCCACTTCCCGTCTATCCGGTATCCAAAGCGGAGGGCGTAACGATAACCCTTGCGGACGGCAGGGAGCTAATAGACGGAATGTCTTCTTGGTGGGCGGCAGTCCACGGATACAACCATCCGGTACTTAACGCGGCGGCTAAAGCCCAATTGGATAAGATGAGTCATATCATGTTCGGGGGATTCACGCACGAGCCGGCTGTCGAGTTGGCCGCTAAATTATTACCGCTATTGCCCCCTTCCCTAGAAAAGATATTCCTAGCGGATAGCGGCTCGGTAGCCGTGGAGGTAGCCTTAAAGATGGCGATCCAATACTGGCAGTCCAAAGGCATACCGGGAAAACATACCTTCGCCACGATCCGTAGCGGTTATCACGGGGATACTTGGCACGCCATGTCGGTATGCGATCCGGTGACGGGTATGCATGGGATCTTCTCCGGAAGCCTACCCATCCAATACTTCATACCTCAACCTTCGGTCCGATTCGGCGAGGAATGGAGAGAGGAGGCCATGGCTCCCTTGCGGGATTTACTAGAGCGGCATGCGACGAGATCGCCGCCTTGATCTTGGAACCGGTCGTACAGGGGGCAGGAGGTATGTATTTCTACTCCCCCACTTTCCTCGTTCGTGCCCGGGAACTTTGCGAGCGGTATAACGTCTTATTGATATTCGACGAGATAGCGACAGGCTTCGGACGTACCGGAAGTTGTTCGCATGGGAACATGCGGGAGTCGAACCCGATATCATGTGTATCGGAAAGGCATTGACGGGAGGTTATCTTACGCTTTCCGCCACGATCACGACGAAGCCGATAGCCGACACGATCTGTTCCGGCGAGGCGGGATGCTTTATGCATGGGCCTACGTTTATGGGAAATCCCTTGCATGCGCTATCGCTTCGGCCTCGATCTCTTTATTGATCGCCAGTCACTGGCAGGAGAAAGTGAAGCTTATAGAGGAGCAATTGCGGGCGGAGTTAGCGCCAGCCGCCAAGCTGCCTGAAGTCGCTGAGGTACGGGTATTGGGAGCGGATCGGGGTTATCGAGATGAAGCATCCGGTGGATATGGCGGTATTACAACGCCAATTCGTAGAGGAAGGGATATGGGTACGTCCGTTCGGACGGCTGGTTTACCTCATGCCTCCTTTCATTATCTCCATGAATGAACTATCCAGACTAACCTCCGGATTATTGAGAGTATTAACGCATAATTAACATATCTACAACCGAGTAATATATAGATATATGAAATCATATAACGAGCAACTTACGGCTTTACGAGCCTCCGGGAATCTTAGGCACCTACCGGAAGTCGAGCATCAAGGAATATGGATATTAAAAAGAGGGAAAGCGTATGCTGAATCTCTCTTCCAACGATTATCTTGGATTAGCCAGCCGGCAGGATTTACAAGAGGAGTTTCAAGCATCCACACAAGACCGCTTCTATCCCTACTCCTCATCATCATCCCGCTTGCTGACGGGTAATTTCTCCGTATATACGAAACTGGAGAAACAGATCGCCCGCTCCTTCGACCGGGAAGCCGCATTGATCTTCAATAGCGGCTATCATGCCAACACCGGAATCCTCCCGGCCTTAACCGATAAACAGACCTTATTACTCGCCGACAAGCTGGTGCACGCCAGCATCATCGATGGCATCTTGTTGAGTGGCTCCCCATTCCTCCGTTACCGCCACAACGACTATGACCAACTGGAACGCCTCGTACAAAAGAACGCCTGTCAATACGAGACGATCATCATCTTGACCGAAAGCATTTTCAGCATGGACGGGGATGTAGCGGATTTAAACCGCCTGATAGCTATCAAAAGGCAATATCCCAATATCCTATTGTACGTAGACGAGGCTCATGCCATCGGAGCCCGTGGAAAGACGGGGCTAGGTATCGCCGAGGAACAAAGTTGTATCCAAGAGATCGATCTATTGGTCGGTACTTTCGGCAAGGCGTTAGCGTCTATGGGGGCCTATTTGGTTTGTTCCCGTACGATACGGGAATATCTGGTCAATACGATGCGACCGCTCATATTCAGTACGGCCCTGCCACCGTTCCAAATCGCATGGACTTCCTTCATCTGGGAGCAACTCCCCTCGTTCACGAAGGAACGGGAGAATCTTCTAGCATATAGCCGATTGCTGGCGGAGGCTTTAACGGGCAAAGGAGGCGAGATCAGCCAAAGCCACATCATCCTTTCATTGTGGGAGAGAGCGAGGATTGCGTACGGAAAGCGGAAGAGCTACAACGAAAAGGCTTCTACTGCCTCCCCGTTCGCCCGCCGACAGTGCCAAAGGTAACCTCCCGTATCCGCTTCTCCCTTACGGCAAACCTCACAATAAAAAATATTCATCAACTGATTGTAGAGACGGGGCGTGCCTTGTCTCCCACGGACCATGCCCCGTCTCTACACCCCCGGATAGATAACTGGATAGATAGTATGTATATAAATTGAATTGATAGTATGTATATAGATAAGATAATAAATAAGCTATCCCTAGTCTGATCCTCTGTCTCGCCGGCTGGTCCACCTCGCCGGAGCTTTTCCGCCATCTGGAAGTACCGGAGCAGACAGACCTATGGATTGCCTACGATTACAGGACGCTCGCATTCGAAGAGACATTCGCCCCCTATAAAGAGGTACATCTGTCGCTTGGTCTCTAGGCGTATGGGTAGCCACCCGACTCTGGGCAGGCCACCGATCCTTTACCACGCGACCGCCCTGAACGGTACCCCTTTTCCCATGCACGATACGCTAGGCATCCCGACCGCGATCTTCGAGGGAACCCTCCATCATATCAGCGAGGAAGGCATGCGTCGCTTTAACCGCAGGATGTGCGGAGACAAGGAGACATTCAATCGCTATTCGGAACTCTCACCACGTCCGCTGGAGGAAATCAAGGAGGAACTGGAATCTCTATATAATCAGATCCTCCCGGAAAAGCTCGAATCAGCCGATCCACGGATATCCACCTTCTGGGATCAAGCCATCCTATCCACCGAAGATAAGATATTCCCGGCAACCAACCTCCGGAACTACTGGCAAGCCGTTGCCCCATCCAAGAGATCAAGGCGCCTCATCTTCCTTTTTACCACTATCAATCATGGAACGAATTATGGAAGTAATCGAACAAGAACGGATCCGCCGGCGTTTCAGCCAAGCGGTGAATACATACGACGATCACGCGGATGCCCAGAAACGGATATGCGCCCATCTGGTACAGCTATTGACCGCATACACCTCCTCTCATTTCCGCAGGGTGCTGGAAATCGGTTGCGGAAGCGGCGGATTCACCCGTTTATTAAAACAAGAATGCCAAATCGAGGAATGGGTACTCAACGATCTTTGCGAGACTTGGCAAAGCGCCATCGAGGAGTTGTTTCCTTCCGCCACTCCTCTATTCTTGGCCGGTGATGCCGAGCGACTGGCTTTTCCCGGCACGTTCGACTTGATTGCCTCGGCCTCCGCCCTGCAATGGATGAAAGACCTTCCACGTTTCCTCCATAAGCTATCGTCCACCCTATCGCCCGGAGCATGCTGCTTTCAACACCTTCACGCCAGACAACCTTCACGAGATCAAGGAACTGACCGGAGAAGGGCTCACCTATCCTACCGCCGGACAATTAAGGGAGTGGTTATCCACCTACTTCCGGATCGTCCATGAAGAGGAAGGAAATATCGCCCTGACCTTCCGGCACCCGCTGGAGGTGCTAAGACATCTAAAGTACACGGGTGTCACGGCCAACGCCTCTTGCGTCTGGACACGGGGAAAACAGGAACGTTTTCTGCCGGGATTATCAAGAGAGATTCCCCTCGGCGGATGGTGGGGTCACATTAACTTACCGTCCACTCTATATCTTAGTGGTCAAAAGATAAAGGTGAGGTAGATCGCCTCTTCCGAGGTATTGATCCTTTCACCTATATGATATAATCGTATCACAAGGGTGAAACGATCTTTTCACAAAGGTGATACGTTCTTTTCACAAAGGTGAAAAGATCAATAGCGCAGAAGAATAGGAATAAATCTCTTAGAGACAAGGAGTAATATCCATAGAGACAAAAGATTAATCAAGCAACTATTTAAACAACAGAACAATGAACCATCAAACGAAAGAAAATGTATTATTTATCTCCGGCATAGACACGAACGTCGGAAAGACCGTAGCCACCGGAATGATCGCCAAGGCATTGGCGAAAGCCGGAAAGAAAGTGATCACCCAAAAGATGATACAGACCGGATGCGAGCACGTATCGGAGGATATCGAGCACACCGCCAAATCCAAGGGCTCCCCTTTACCGACGAGGATACGCAAGGACTGACTTGTCCTTATATCTTCACCTATCCTGCTCTCCTCATATGGCGGCGGCGAAAGATGGAAGACGTATCGATTAGAAACGATCACCCAAGCCACCCGGCGATTGCGAGAGACCTACGAGTATGTATTACTGGAAGGAGCCGGAGGACTGATGGTTCCGAACGACATGGAATCCCTTACGATCGATTATGTGAAGGAACAGGCGTATCCCCTGATACTAGTCACGTCCGGCAAGCTGGGAAGTATCAATCATACTTTGCTCAGCCTGTACGCCTGCGAGCGATACGGTATCGAGGTAAAAGCCATCGTCTATAACCAATATCCAAGCATCGACCGCTGATCGAGGCGAATACCTTGGAGTATCTAAAGGCCAAATTCCCGGAGATCCCCTTAATCCTCCTTCCGGAAATGAAAAAGGGAAGCGAGGAGCTTCCCGATATTCGCCCGTTGCTATAACGCCCTATCAAGCCGGATCAGGAAACAGATCCAGTATTTTCTGATCCGCTTTTCTCCGGATCTCCGGTGTAATGCTATCCTTCACCATTTTCAATACGAAGTCATCACCGCCACATCGTCCGTGAAGCCGATAATGGGGAGCACGCTCTCCGGGATCAAGTCGAAAGGCAATATAAAGTATCCTAAAGCCCCGATTATATAAGCCTTATGTTGAAGAGGTACCTTTTCATCCTGCAACATATAATACAGCGTGAAGACAGGACGCAATACCGTAGCCCCCACTTTCTTCGCTACCCGCTCTATCTTCTTCCAGAAACTCTTCTCCGAGAAATAAGTCCCATATCTTTGTATCTCATGTACTTCCTCGAAAGGAACATCCTCAATCTTTCTTGTGTCCATAAACGAATCCTATTAAATCATCTTTCACAAAGATAACAAGTAGTGTAGAAAAATTGCACATCAAATGAGGAAATATTACACAATGCCACCTCCACACCCGTATTCAAAGCTTTTCGTAATAATCTCATAAGAAAACAATTATAAAGAAATCTACAGGATTTATCACATCTGGCACGCCTTTTTCAGATAATCCTTTAGTTAGTATAGGTATTAATAAGACGTTTTAAACAAAAAGAGATGAGAAATGTAAAAACATGGGGCATACTATTCCTATGTCTACTTCTATTGCCCGGGGTAGCGTATGCGCAAAAAAGACAGATCGAAGGAACGGTGATTTCCCAAGAGGACAAGGAGCCTCTGATAGGAGCGACCGTTATCGTAAAAGGGAGCCTGTCGGGAGCGGAGACCGATCTTGACGGGCATTTCACGCTGGAAGTTGATCCTGACGCCAAATTCATTATTGTCGATTACATCGGCATGAAGCAGACCCAAGTATCTATCCCGAAAAGCGGTATCTTAAACGTGGCTTTACAACCGGAGGCGATGAACCTCGATGAGGTCGTGGTAACCGGTTACGGTAACTTCTCACGTTCTTCCTTTACCGGTTCCGCCAACACTTTACGGGCTGACCTACTGAAAGAGATGCCGGTGGTTTCCATAGAACAAAAACTACAAGGCATGACCTCCGGTGTCAATATCACGGGAAGCTCCGGGCAACCGGGAGCGAACGCATCCATCCGTATCCGTGGTATGGGCTCGTTCAACGCATCGAACGAACCTTTGTTTGTGATAGACGGAGTTCCCGTCACCTCGGGAAACCTAAGTACCGGAAGCGGATCGGAGGCCTCCTACATGAACAATGCCAAGACCAACATCATGAG
>ENA-OQDF01000803-OQDF01000803.1-human-gut-metagenome-genome-assembly--contig:-NODE-803-length-13102-cov-1.967938_pt1 | contig 13102 bp, 23 predicted proteins | sample MGYA00242769_ERZ504597 | MGnify/ENA primary metagenome ERZ504597 (study PRJEB26092, sample SAMD00036305) | human gut metagenome | host: Homo sapiens | study: EMG produced TPA metagenomics assembly of...
CGCAGGTATTGAAACCTCAAACTCCGTTACACTACGTTTGAGTAGCGTAACTTATGGAACTTCAAATTACGCTTCGCTCCATTTGAAGAGCGCAGGTATTGAACCTCAAACTCCGTTACACTTCGTTTGAGTAGCGTAAATTTCCTTACGGAAATTTACTTAGTTGTTGATCAGTTTGTCTTCGCCATTCCAGCTGTACAGTTTACGGATTTCTTCACCAACTTTTTCTGACGGATGTTCAGAAGCAAGTTTTCTCATTGCTTTGAAGTGAACCTGTCTTCCAGCGTCAGACATATCAAGCAGGAAGTCTTTTGCAAATGTACCATCCTGGATATCTGTCAGGATCTGTTTCATTGCCTTCTTTGTTTCTGCTGTAACGATCTTCGGTCCTGTGATGTAGTCACCGTATTCAGCTGTGTTGGAGATAGAGTATCTCATTCCCTTGAATCCAGACTGATAGATCAGGTCTACGATCAGTTTCATTTCATGGATACATTCGAAATATGCATTTCTCGGGTCATATCCAGCTTCGCAAAGAGTTTCGAAACCAGCCTGCATAAGTGCAACAACACCACCACAGAGAACTGCCTGCTCACCGAAGAGGTCTGTTTCTGTTTCTGTACGGAATGTTGTTTCAAGAAGACCAGCTCTTGCTCCACCAATAGCAAGACCATATGCAAGTGCTCTGTCAAGCGCTTTTCCTGTATAGTCCTGTTCTACTGCAACCAGACAAGGAGTTCCTTTTCCAGCCTGATATTCGCTTCTTACTGTATGTCCTGGTGCCTTTGGTGCGATCATAGTAACATCTACATTCTTTGGTGGAACGATACATCCAAATGAATGTTGAAACCATGAGCGAACATCAGCATGTTACCCTCTTCAAGGTTTGGCTCGATGTCTTTTTTGTACATATCTGCCTGTTTTTCATCATTGATCAGAATCATGATGATATCTGCCTGTTTTGCAGCCTCTGCTGCTGTATATACTTTAAAGCCCTGCTCTTCGGCTCTCTTCCAGGACTTACTTCCTTCATACAGACCAATAATGACATTGCAGCCTGATTCTTTTAAGTTAAGTGCATGTGCGTGTCCCTGGCTGCCATAGCCGATAATTGCAATGGTCTTACCATCCAATAATCCTAAATTACAGTCTTCCTGGTAAAAATCCTGTTTGCCATCTTTGTTTCCTCCTAAGCTATTTGTAAAATAATATTTATCGTTAAAGGGCTGTACCCCTTAGCAAACTAAAAACAGTATGTAAAATATCCTACAGGAATTTTACATCACTGGCACCTCTGGAAGTCCTGTGATACCAGTTCTTGCAAGTTCAAGTATCTCATATTCACCAAGGAGATCAATAAAAGCACCTAACTTACTCTTACTTCCTGTCATCTCAATGACCAGAGAAGTCTTCCCAACATCAATGACATTGGCACGAAAAATATTTGCAATAGAAATGATTCCCTCTCGCTGCTCCGGTCTGGCTGCAACTTTGACAAGAACCAGTTCTCTGCTCACACTGTTATCAGGCTCAAGAACCTTGATGTCTCTTACATCAACCAGCTTCGCAAGCTGTTTGGTAATCTGTTCCAAAATCATGGAATCACCACTGCATACAACAGTCATTCTGGAATAACGTTCATCCGCAGTCACGCCGACTGTCAGGCTGTCAATATTATAACCTCTGCGGCTAAACAGTCCGGAAATACGGCTCAGTACACCTGCAGTGTTATCTACTAACAGGGACAAAATTCTCTTATGCATAACGCACCTGCTTTCAACACTTTAAACTTGTAAACAATTCCATTGTAAAATTGTTTGCATGTTTTTTATTATAGCAACATTAAATCGTTTGTCAACGAAAAATTTTGTATACATTGCATTTTTTTGACATTTTTATGCATTTTTATACAAGATATTTTTTTCGTAAGACTTCGATTGTTTTTGGGATTCATATAAAGGGCCTTTTTCATAAACATATCCATGGAACCAAAATCTTTTTTTATTGTTTCAAATACGATATCCAGATACTCTTCCTTGACTCTGTAAAACAGACGTATCTTATCCATGACCTGATTGTCCACGATCATTTTGGTTTCAAGAAAACGAATCATATATTCCATTTCTTTATCCAGATACATGTTTGTTTTCATAAAATCCTCGTAAATCGTTTTTTTCGGTACTCCCAATGCGCAGAGAAGAAGAGCGGTTCCTACACCGACACGATCTTTACCTGCACTGCAGTGCCAGAGCACAGCTCCCTCATTCTGATGCAGAAGTACATCCAGAAAACGTGCATACTGTTTGATGCTGTATTCATCATGAACCAATGATTCATATTGCTTCAGCATGAATTCTTCAGGAATTTCTTTAAAATTCCTCAGAAGTTCTGTCGGGCTTCCTGATCTGGTAATTCCCAGTGTTTCCTCATCAACGATCGGAATCTCATGATATTGTACACCCTCAATAATAGTATCCGGCTTTTCCAGACATTCCATCCGGGTTCTGAAATCCACAACCGTAGAAAGATGATATTCATGTGTCAGCATATCTTGATCCGTAATAGATATATGATACAGACTTCCGCTACGAAGAAGGCGTTTCGGCAGAATATGTCTGCCATCCTCTGTTTCTAATGCACCAAGATCTCTGGTATTCGGAAGACTTTGCATCGGAATCCGGCTTCCCTGAGGAAACCCTGTTACCATCTGAGGATTCAGGGCCCGCATAAGCTGTATACAGTTCTGTATCTCTCTGTCCGTCATCTCAAACTGATATCTTTTCTTTCTTCTTGTAATGATCACCAGTGAACTGGTACTGTATTGCTTCTGTGCCCCACCTTCTACGCCTTCTTTTCGTTTGTATGCCCAGATGATATCTTTACACGGCAGATAATTCATCATCATATGTTTGGAAAAAATAAAGTTGCTATCCTCTATTCTTATTTTCCCGTATTTCATAATCTCTCCCTCTATATAACTCTGCTGTACACTGTATTTACACTGCTCAGATAAGTCCAAGTTTTGTAAGCCCGTTTTGAATTCCATAGTGGAACATATCTGTTGTAACATAATCTGCCAGTTCCCTGATTTTAGGCGAACCATTACCCATAGCAACTTTTGTGGACGCATATTCAAACATAGAAAGGTCATTGTTGCTGTCTCCAAATACTACGGTATCTTCCCATTCTATTCCAAAGCTCCTGCACACCGCTGCAATTCCAACTGCCTTATTGCATCCCTTTGGAACCAGTTCAATCGTAGTTCCGACAAATGCATTATTTTCATGGTGAATCACATCATAGTATGGAGAGAGTTCTCTGCATGCCTGATCCGCATCGCATCCGTCCTGCATCTTGGCACTGATCTTATTGATATGCATGCAGTGTTCATTGCCTCTGATCGGACGCCATTTTGGTCCAAGAGCTTCTGTGATCAGATCCGCATACCAGTTTACCTCTGTGGTATATTCATCTTTGTCATAATACATATAATCTGCACCTTCCATTACTGGAATCAGTCCGTATTTCCGAAGAATCTCCACAGACTTTCAGCTACTTCCGGCGTCATTTCATTGTTATAAAGTCTTTCCATCTTTTCAATCGTAGCACCACATGCGCTGATCATCCTGTAAATGGAATCCGTTCAAGATACCGCGGCACAAATGCACGGCTTCTGCCCGTACACAGCCATGCTTGATGCCCATTTGCAATCAGTTTCTTAATTGATTCTATCGCACTGTCTGGTACTCCTTTTTCTATATCACAGATTGTCCCATCTGCATCAAAAAAAACTGCTTTTTTATCGCTCATCATTCTGTCCTTCTTTTCGTTCTGCCATTTCTTCTGCATAATATTTCATCCAAAACTTTTACGCAAAAAGTTCTTCTGCTGCTCTGACCAGGTATTCGGTATCCTTCACGCCGGCGGTCTCATATGGTGAATGCATGGCCAGCTGAGGCAGACCGATATCCACCGTATTCATCGGAACCTGCGTATTGGAAATATTTCAAGAGTTGATCCCCCTGCAATATCAGAACGGTTCACAAAGGTCTGATATGGTACACCGGCTTTTGTACACAGCTCCTTAAATATCGCTGCAGATACTGCATCTGTACAGTATTTCTGGTTTGCAATTAAATTTAATGACAATTCCCTTGTTCAGTACCGGATGATTGGTCGGATCTGTCTTATCCGTATAGTTCGGATGAAGTGCATGTGCATTATCTGCAGAAACCATAAAACTTCCGGCCAGTGTCATCAGGTATTCTTCGTAAGTTCTTCCAAGTCCCATATTGATACGAAGAAGCGTATCTTTCAGGAATGTTGACGCAGCTCCCTGCTTTGTTCCACTTCCGACTTCCTCATTATCCATCACACAATGCACTGCGATTGATTCATGATTCTGCGCACGAAGCAATCCTTCCATGGAAGCAAATGCACACTGCAGATCATCCAGACGTGCAGATGAAACAAATTCCCTGTCCGCACCCCAGACAGTTCCCGGCATGCGATTATATAAAAACAGATCATGACTGATAATGTCTTCCTTTTTGATGCCAACCTGTTCAGCAATGATTTCAAGCAATGTCCGATCTGTATTTCCCGCTGCAAATAATGGCAGAAGATCTTTCTGTGGATTATAAGACACTCCATTATTCGCTTCACGATTCATATGGATTGCAAGATTTGGGATCATTACCAGGTCACGTTTTATATTTACCAGTTTTTCTTTCAGTCCGCCATTTCTGCGGATGATCACTCTTCCAGCAACCGAAAGTGGTCGGTCAAACCATGGTGCCATCAACATTCCGCCATATTTTTCCACATTTAGTTTTACATAACTGTTATCCACTTTTATTTCCGGATTTTCCTTAATCTTAAAAGATGGTGAATCGCTGTGACTCGCATGATATGAAATACTCTGGATTCCTTTTCCGGGATACAGAAAGCAATCAGAGCAGAATTATTTCTGGTCACCAGATATTTTCCTCCCGGAACCAGCTTCCAGTATTCTTTTTCCGAAAGCACTTCAAATCCATTTTCTGTTAATCTCTTCTGCATTTCGTCCACTGCCTGAAATGCTGTTGGACTTTTCTCTATAAAATCAAGCAGTTTTTCTGTTGTTTCTATGTACATCTATTACAACTCCTTTGACCGGTATCCGGTTGTATTTCATAAAATCCGGCTACGTTCTTGATAAAAAATATATGCATTAAGATTATACGGTATATTTTTTCTATGGCAACGAAAAAGAGGCAGTTTGTCAAAAACCACCTCTTTTGAAGCTTTTTCGCTCTATTCTTTATACAAATTTATAAGGCCTTGATTCTTCTAAGTGCCTCCTGTGTATTCTCATAGCTTCCGAACGCAGTCAGTCGGAAGAAGCCTTCGCCATGCGCTCCAAAGCCTGAACCAGGAGTTCCTACTACATGTGCATTTTCAAGAAGATAATCAAAGAAATCCCAGGAACTCATATTGTTTGGTGTCTTCAGCCAGATATATGGAGCATTTACGCCACCGGATACAGAATATCCAGCCTCTTTAAGTCCGTTATAGATCGTATGGGCATTTCTCATATAATATGCAACCTGCTCTTTCAGCTGTGCTTTTCCTTCTGGTGAATAAACAGCTTCACCTGCGCGCTGTACGATGTATGGTGCACCATTAAATTTTGTTCCATGACGTCTTGCCCACAGATCATGCAGTGCAACGCCTTCTCTTACCAGATCTTTCGGAACGACCGTAAATCCAAGGCGAACACCTGTAAATCCGGCATTTTTGGAAAAGCTGCGCAGTTCGATCGCACAGGTGCGTGCACCTTCACACTCATAAATACTGTGCGGAACATTTTCTTCTGTAATATATGCTTCATAAGCGGCATCGTAAATGATCACAGAACCATTTTCATTTGCATAATCTACCCATTCCTGCAGTTTATCTTTTGTGATTGCTGCACCACTTGGATTATTCGGAAAACAGAGATAGATCAGATCCGGTGTCTCTACAGGCAGTTCCGGAAGAAATCCATTTGATTCCAGGCAAGGCATATAGATCACACCATCAAAGTTTTCGTTTTTCTTATTATAATCACCGGTGCGTCCTGCCATGACATTCGTATCTACATATACAGGATATACCGGATCGCAGACTGCAACTTTGTTCTCTGTTCCAAAAATTTCCTGAATATTTCCGGAATCACTCTTTGCACCGTCAGATACAAAGATTTCATCCGCACTGATCTGGCAGCCGCGTGCCTCATAATCATTTTTGCGATTGCACTTCTTAAAAATTCATATCCAAGATCCGGCGCATAGCATGAAATGTCTCTGCATGAGCCATCTCATCTACAGATTTGTGGAGTGCATCTATGATCGCCGGAGCCAGAGGCTGTGTGACATCACCAATACCAAGACGGACGATCTGAACATCCGGGTTTGCTTCCTGATAGGCAGCTACTTTTTTTGCAATTGTAGAAAAAGATAACTGCCTGGTAATTTCAGATAATTTTTATTAACCGTTACCATAATATTTATTCTCCTGTAATTTACTGATTTTTTCTTTTTTCAACTTCTTTGACAAGTGCCTCGCGTACTGCATCCGGACTTGCCTTACCTTTCAGTTCGCGCATCATCTTTCCAACAAAGAAACCAAAGACTTTTTCTTTACCGCCAAGCAGCTCCTCAAGTGGTCCCGGGTTCTCATCCAGGATCTTCTGAAGAGTATCATTGAGCAGACCGGTATCTTCAACGATCTTCAGACCATGTTCCTCAATGTAACTTACCGGATCAATATCTTCTTCGAAAACTTTTTCAAAAACTTTCTTTGCATTCTGTGCACTGACTTCTTTCTTTTCCACCATCTGGATCAGATCAGCCAGATGCTCCGGTGTAAAGGAAACTTTTTCCACATCCAGAGCTTTATCCTTGGTCAGACGGAGAACTTCTCCCATAAACCAGTTTGCTGCTTTTTTCGGGCTGCCGCAAAGTTTTGCCACTTTCTCAAACAACATGGACAGATGTCTGGATTCCGTAAGGATTCCTGCATCATATGCCGGAAGATCATATTCAGACTGATAGCGAAGCTGTTTTTCTTCACGAAGTTCCGGCTGTGATTCACGCAGCTCTTCAATCCATGCATCGGAGATATGGATTGGCGGAAGATCCGGATCTGGGAAATAACGATAATCTTTTGCATCTTCTTTGGAACGCATTGCATGAGAAGATTCTTTGTTGTCATCCCAGCGACGTGTTTCCTGTACAACAGCTCTGCCCTCTTCGATCAGTTCGATCTGACGTTCTCTTTCTCCTTCAATCGCTCTTGCAATTGCTTTGAAAGAGTTCAGGTTCTTCATCTCAGTTCTGGTTCCGAACGTTTCACTTCCTACCTCGCGCACAGAAAGGTTGACATCTGCACGCATAGATCCTTCCTGGAGTTTACAGTCAGATACACCAAGATACTGCATCATACAGCGAAGTTTTTCCAGATAGGCAATAACTTCCTCTGAACTTCTCATATCTGGTTCAGATACGATTTCGATCAGCGGAACACCACTTCGGTTATAATCCACAAGGGAACAGTCTTCCCATTCATCATGGATCAGTTTGCCGGCATCCTCTTCCATATGCATCTCATGGATACGTACCTTTTTCTTTCCGGCAGATGTCTCAATCTCTACCCAGCATCATGACAGATTGGCAGATACAGCTGAGAAATCTGATAGTTCTGCGGGTTATCTGGATAGAAATAATTCTTTCTGTCAAATTTGCAATACTGATTGATCTGACAGTTTGCTGCGATTCCTGCTTTGAGTGCAAATTCTACTACTTCTTATTCAGTACCGGCAGAGACCCCGGCATACCGGTGCAGACCGGGCAAGTATGTGTATTCGGTGCTCCCCCGAATTCCGTGGAGCATCCGCAGAAAATTTTTGTTTTTGTCGCAAGTTCTACATGGACCTCAAGGCCAATGACTGTTTCATACTGTTTCATGCCTTTTTGCCTCCTTTCGCCGGAGCAGGGAAAGCGCCCCTCACTGCTTCATAAGCAGCTGCTGCACGGAGAATCTTATGTTCTCCAAAACAGTCACCGATCATCTGAATACCAATCGGCATTCCGGCCTTATCCTGACCGCACGGAACTGTGATTCCCGGAAGGCCGCATAAATTTACGGCAACCGTATAAATATCACCAAGATACATTGCAAGCGGATCTTTGAGGCTCTCTCCGATCTTCGGTGCTGTATATGGAGCAGCCGGAGCCAGGATCACATCATATTTTTCAAATGCCTGATCAAACTCCTGCTTAATCAGAGCTTTTGTACGAAGTGCTTTCAGATAGTATGCATCATAATAACCGGAGCTTAAGACAAACGATCCAAGCATGATACGACGTTTTACTTCTTCACCGAAACCTTCTGTTCTTGTCTTTTTGTACATATCATGCAGCCCTTCATATTCAGCTGCACGATATCCATATTTTACACCATCAAAACGTTCCAGATTAGAGCTTGCCTCTGCACTGGCAATAATGTAATATGCCGGAATCATATATTCCATCGTCTCTACAGAGAAAAATTCAACGATTGCTCCCTGTTCTGTCAATGTTTTCAGTGTATTCATGAAAGATTCTTTGACTTCCGGATCAAGGCCCCTGGCAAGAAATTCTTTCGGTACACCAAATTTCATTCCCAGAAGTTTCTTTTCTTCCACGCTCCTGGAAAATATCAGATCTGTTCTATCCAGAGATGTACTGTCTTTTGGATCATGTCCGGAAATCACTTCCAGAAGTGCCGCACAATCTGCTACATTTTTTCCCACCGGCCGATCTGATCCAGTGAAGAAGCATAGGCAACCAGACCATAACGGGATACGGTTCCATACGTCGGTTTGATTCCAGTCACACCGCAGAAAGAACTTGGCTGACGGATGGAACCACCAGTATCAGACCCAAGTGCCATAAACGTTTCTCCAGCCGCTACAGCAGCACAGGAACCGCCGGATGAACCTCCCGGCACATTTTCCAGATTCCATGGATTTCTTGTAACTCCATAGGCAGAAGTCTCTGTAGTACTTCCCATTGCGAATTCATCCATGTTTGTCTTTCCGATAATGATCATCCTGCTTTTTCCAGACGATCAATTACTTCTGCATTATACTGCGGCACAAAATTCTCAAGTATCTTTGATGCACAGGTCGTTTTTTACCTTTTATGCAGATATTATCCTTCACCGCAATCGGAACACCGGCCAGCGGTCCTGTATATGTTCCATCCTGAATTCCTTTTTCTACTTCTTTTGCACGTGCATATGCTTCTTTTTATACGTATCAAGATATGCATGCACTTATCTTCTTTGCTCTCAATCTGGTCAAAGACTTCCTTCACACCATCCAGGACGCTGACTTCCCGCTGTCTGATCTTTGCCGCCAGCTCCAGAGCTGTCATCGATTCCAGTTCCATAATCTTTCTCCTCTATATGAATTCCCTCTCATTATCCGATAGTCTTCGGTACCTGATACTGTCCTTCTTTTGCTTTTGGTGCATTTGCAAGCATTGCTTCTTTGTTATCCCCGTTTGTTACCACATCTTCACGGAAAACATTCTGATCACCAAAGATATGAGACAGTGGTTCTACTCCATCTGTATCCAGTTCATCCAGTTTTTCTACATAATCCAGCATCTTCTGCATGTCTTCTTTTGCTTTTTCCTTAGCCTCATCGCTGAGAGAGAGCTTCGCCAGAATACATACATTTTCAATTGTTTCATCATCTATGATCTTTGCCATTATTTTTTCCTCCCTGCAAACAGTTACGGTTCCAGTCTGTTCAGATCTCTCGGGAACAGACATGCCTCACGGACATTTCCTCACCAAGAAGCTGCATAGTCAGACGTTCCAGACCGATACCAAGTCCTCCGTGAGGTGGCATACCGTGTTTGAAGGTATCCAGATACTGTTCCATACCTTCTTCTTCCATACCTCGTGCAGCGATCTTTGCTTTCAGCTGATTATAGTCGTGGATTCGCTGACCGCCTGTTGTAACTTCCAGTCCATGGAACAGAAGGTCAAAACTCAGTGTAAATTTATCATCCTGTGGATCATCCATTGCATAGAATGGACGTTTCTTCGACGGATAATGTGTAACAAACACAAAATCTGCATCGTATTCTTCTTTGAAATATCTTCCGATCAAAGCTTCTTCTTCCGGTTCCAGATCATATGGATTGCGGATCTTACGATTATATTTTTCGGAAACCAGTTCCTTAGCTTTATCAAAACGAACTGCTGGAATCTGATCTACTTTTGGAAGCTGAATCTTCAGGATCTGAAGTTCTTTTGAATAATCCTTCTTCAGAAGTTCCATTGCATACTGAAGAAATCCCGTCTCCATACCCATAATGTCTTCAAATCCATCGATATAACCCATTTCAAAATCGAGACTGGTATATTCGTTCAAATGACGTTTCGTGTTATGTTTTTCTGCACGGAATACCGGACCTGTTTCAAATACCCTGTCAAACACACCCACCATCATCTGTTTATAAAACTGTGGGCTCTGTGCCAATACAGCCGGTTTGTGGAAATAGCTGAATTTAAACAGGTTTGCTCCACCCTCGGCACCTCTTGCTCCGATCTTAGGTGTATGAATTTCTGTAAAGCCCTGCTCATAGAGGAAATCACGGAACGCACGTACCAGAGCTTCCTGAATCTTGAATTTAGAACGCTCCTGAATATTACGGAGTGCGATCGGACGTAAATTCAGTTTTGCCTCCAGAGATGTATTTAATTTCCATTTATCAATTGCCAGCGGCATTGGTTCCGCCGGTGATGAAAGAATCTCGATCTCCTGAACACGGACTTCTCTTCCATGAGGTGCTCGTTCTTCCTCATGGAGAATTCCTTTCACACGGAGAGTCATAGCCTCTTTCAGATCATGAATGGAAAGATTTGCTTTTTCATTTTCTACAACAGTCTGAAAAAGTCCCTCTCTTCTTCTCAGGATCACAAAAGCCACATCGCCCATATTACGGATGCTGTGAACGGCTCCTTCCAGAACTACTTCCTGATTTAAGAGAGAAGTACCAGTCAGTTCATCCCAATCGGTTACTTCTTTTTTGCAAATACCGTTCAAAAACTCCATTTCCTCATCCTCCATATATCTAGTCTTTTTTATTTAACTTCGTATAACAGCATCAGAAGCATCTGTGCTGTTTCTACCATATTGGTTCCGGAATCCATACTTGATTTCTGGATATACCGGTATGCATCGTCCTCACTCAGATGATTTCGCTGCATCAGCATCATTTTGCATTGGATATATAATTCTGTTCTTTCTCGGAACGAAGCTTTGGTTTCTTTTTCTCTTTGCGTCGCTTACGTTCCTGCTGCATAAGAATCATATTTACCGTATTGATCAGGTCACTGGCTTTCATTGGCATTTCTACTGACAGAATCGATGGTGGTACTTCACATATCACCCTCGCAGACGCCAGAAGCAGCATTTCAAAATCTTTTGGCATACACTCTGCCAGATCCAGATAATTCATATCAGGAAGACGATGCCCACAGATCAAAACACCATTTCCTAATTCAGATGCGCTGGAAAGAGCATTCGATGCAGTACTGCATACAGAGGCTACCGCTAATCCGTGGCATTCCAGAACACTGCGGATTTTTCTGGCATCTTCTATTTTGGGTAATGCAATAACAATGCTGCTCATACCAGTGTCTCTCCTCCTTCAGACCTCATACGTTTCTCCTACAAGACCACATGCTTACAGGCGATACAGATATTCTGCAATTTCCCAGTCAGTTACCTGCTGTATATATCGCAGCCATTCATTTTTCTTGGCTGCAACATACTGTTTGCAGAACTCTTCTCCCAGCACGTCCTTTACCCATGTACTTTCCTCAAAATAGTCAATTGCCTCTTTCAGCGTTGACGGAAGATGCTCCGCCTGTTGTCCCTGCATTGCAAGGTTTGATGATTTCGTCGGCGTGATCTTGTTTTTGATTCCATCCAGACCTGCTGCCAGGCAGATTGCCAGAACAATATACGGATTCGCGGAAGTATCAGGACTTCGAAGTTCTACTCTGATTCCTTCGCCTCTGGTAACTGGAATGCGAACAAGTGAATTCTGATTATTCTCTGTCCAGGTAAGTTCTGTCGGAGCATCATATCCCGGAACAAGTCGTTTGTATGAATTAACGATCGGATTCGTGATCAGTGCCATTTCCTTACTGTGTGCAAGCAGGCCTCCAATAAAATAATAAGCCTCCTGGCTGAGTTCTCCATGATTTGACTGACTCTCAAACACATTCTTTCCGTCTTTAATCAGCGAAAACTGAATATGCATTCCTGATCCATTTACTTCTGCCTTTGGTTTCGGCATAAATGTCGCATGAAGCCATGTCTCTTTGCCACAATACGAACAGCCATCTTAAAAGTAGTAATGCAGTCCGCAATCTTACGGATCTCGCCATAACGAAAATCAATTTCATGCTGAGCCGGTGCTGCCTCGTGATGAGAGGATTCAACTTCCATTCCCATATCTTCCAATGTAAGCACCATATCTCTTCTTGCATTTTCTCCAAGATCCAGCGGACTGATATCCAGATATCCGGCCTGCTCATGTGTCACCGTTGTTGGATTTCCATTATCTTCTGTATGAAACAGGAAAAATTCACATTCCGGATCAATGTAGCAGGTATAACCCTCAGCCTGCGCTTTTCCGGCAACATTTTCCAGAATATATCTTGGACTGTTTTTATATGGCGTTCCATCAGGAAAATACAGATCACAGATCATTCGTGCTACTTTTCCCTGCTGTGGACGCCACGGCAGGATTGCAAATGTATCAAGTACAGGTCTGAGATACAGATCTGCATCTTTTAATCCGGAGGTTCCTGCAATCTGTTCTCCATCTATCACACACTGATTATTCAACGCCCGAGGAAGTCCCGAGCGGTTACAGCGATATTTTTGATTGCCCCAAACATATCGGTAAACTGAAGACGGATAAATTCTACGTCTTCATCCTCAACCATCTGTAATATTTCCTCTCTGGTATAATTCCCCATAACATTCTCTCCTTATAATTTAAAAATA
>ENA-OQDF01000806-OQDF01000806.1-human-gut-metagenome-genome-assembly--contig:-NODE-806-length-13067-cov-1.775811_pt1 | contig 13067 bp, 16 predicted proteins | sample MGYA00242769_ERZ504597 | MGnify/ENA primary metagenome ERZ504597 (study PRJEB26092, sample SAMD00036305) | human gut metagenome | host: Homo sapiens | study: EMG produced TPA metagenomics assembly of...
GGAGGGAGTCGTGGCGTGTATTTATAAATAGAACAAGAATAATAAACATGAGCGAAGATACGAGAACGATATTGAAGAAGTTGATGCGAGATGCTCTGGATGAGAAAGATCGGCAACGTTTGCTGTGTGACCCCAAAGTGGAAGAGCGTATGCGTTCCCAATGGGACGAGGCTGCGGATCGCGTGAATCCCGTGGTGGGGAATCGCATGTGGGAACGAATCATAGCCCGGACAATGGCGACAAACGGTGTCCGTAAACTCTGGTCTATAAAGATTACGGCGATAGCGCCTCCATATTGCTACTTTTAGGTGTAGGAAGCGTAGTTTATTGGTCTCATACGAAAGAAGATCAATATATATATGTAATGGCCTCCGGTGTCCGTTGCATAGAGTCGGTTTCCTTATCGGACGGCACGACCGTGAGAATGGGGCCGAATAGCCAATTGATCTACCCAAAGAGTTTCGATGGCAAGACCCGTGATGTGGAATTAAAAGGGCAAGCTTCTTCGACGTGGCGAAAGATCGGGAAAGACCATTTACCGTGCATACCAAGAACATGGATGTAACGGCCTTGGGCACGGCCTTCGAGGTTTTCAATTATGATTCCGAGAGCAAGTTGGAGACGATCCTGTTAAACGGTAAGGTGAAGATTGGCTTGGGAGGTCCCAATGTGAAGAACAGGCGTGAGGTGATATTGAACCCGAACGAGATGTTGGTTTTCGACAAACAAGCGAATACCGTTAGAGTTAAGACGGTTAATGCCGAGGAGTATTCGGGTTGGCGTAACGGTGTCCTCAGTTTTGAGAACGAACGCTTGAGCATGATCCTTACCCGTCTGGAGCCTTGGTTCGGGCGGAAGATAAAGTGCCCGAAGGAGATAGCGGAGAAATATCGGTTTACGTTTAAGGTACGGATGAGTCCTTGGAGCGAATCCTGTTTATGCTGAGCAATACGTCGCCCATTAAATACAGAGAGAAAGACAATGAATATGAACTATATATAAAGGGAGATAAATGAGTGTCTAACGTTAAATTCTAAGAGATATGCTTGTTAACAGTTCTTGAGTCTAATAAAAAAAACAGGAGGGAAAAACTAGGTTTCTCCTCCTGATCAATGTTCTTGACGGCAGGCGTTAGGAGTTGAGAGGCCGACACACCTGCTAATTTATTCATCAGAAACATTACAAAGTTATGAAAAAATCAGAAAAGTAAACCGAGTCATGAAGATAAGTGCGTTGTTATCCTTGGCTTTCGCATGCACTGTATCCGCTTCTACCTATGGACAGAATTATAAGCTTTCCATGAATAAACAGGATTGCAGTATATCGGAAGTGCTAAAAGAAATAGAGAAAAATAGTGAGTACACGTTCTTCTTGAATGATAATCAAGTAAATGTAAATAGGAAAACGAGTGTAAAAGCAAATAATGCTTCGTTAGAGGAGGTCTTAGAGCAAGCCTTGAAAAATACGGGATACCAATATGAGATTGTAGACCGGCAGATTATAATTAAGTCAAAGAGTGTTTCAAGTGTCTCACATCCGAATGCCTTATTCCAGTCTTCGCCACGAAAGATTACCGGGCAAGTAAAGATGCGTTGGGAGAACCCATTATCGGGGCGAATGTTGTCGTTAAAGGCACTACGAACGGAACGATTACGGATATCGATGGAAACTTCAGTCTGGAAGTACCGGACAATGCGATTTTGGTAGTTTCTTATATTGGTTATACGGATCGTACGGTCGAGGTCGGTAATTCTTCGAAAGTAATGGTTAGCCTGTCCGAGGATACCCAGAAGTTGGATGAGGTTGTGGTCGTAGGTTACGGAACGCAGAAGAAAGTGAATTTAACGGGAGCGATCTCCTCTTTGGATGCGGAGACGTTGGAGAATCGTCCGATCACCAACTCGACCCAAGCGTTGCAAGGTACGCAAGGTGTTTACGTAAATCAAGCGGGTGCTCAGCCGGGAGCGGACGGGGCGACGATTCGTATTCGTGGTCAGGGAACCTTGAACGATAATAACCCGTTGATTTTGGTGGATGGTATCGAGTTCCCGTTGGAAGCGGTAAATCCGAATGATATTGAGAGTATTTCCGTATTGAAAGATGCGGCTTCTTCCGCTATCTACGGTTCTCGTGCGGCGAATGGCGTTGTCTTGGTAAAGACAAAGGGGGGAAAGAAAGGTAAGTTTACCGTCGATTATAATAATTATTTTGGCGTGCAGCAGGCTACCTATCTGCCGGATTTCGTATATGACCCGGTCGTATTTATGGAAATGAGAAACCAAGCGCAACGGAACGAAGGTAAACTAACGGTGGATTATTCTGATGCGTTAATCGAGGAGTACAAACAAGGTATGTTGACAGACCCGATTATGTATCCGCAGAATAATTGGTTGGATATCATGTATAATAATGCCTTTATCATGGAGCATAACATGCGTTTCTCCGGAGGTGATGATAAATATACGTATTCCGTATCTTTAGGTTATGGCGATCAAAATGGAGTATTGCGTGGTACGGACTCCAATAAATATACTTTAGCCGTGAATACGACTGCTCAGGTAAATAGCCGTTTGAAGATCGGCGCTAATATCAATGCGCATTATCAGATCTATAATGAGCCGGTAGCGGGTGTGGCAAACTTAGTGGAGATGACTTATAAAGCGCAGGCTTTCCACCCGACTTATACGGCCGATGGTCGCTATGCGGATACTTTTATCCGTACTCCTGGGCATAATATCTATCGCCATCCGTTGGCGTTGGCCGATGAGGGCGAGAACAAGCATAAGTCCTTGCGTATGTTGGCGAATTTGTCTGCGGAATATAAGCTTCCGTTTGATATCGTTTATAACTTGAATGTCGGTTTAAACAAATATGATTATCTGCAATCTCGTTTTGCGCCTGATGTATACGAATATCAGTTGAAGACCAATGAGGAGAAACGAGTGGTTTATGACGGTCAGAATACACGCCATGCTTATAAAGGTGATAAGAATAACTTGGCAGTTACGGTATTCAATACCTTATCTTGGGGCAAGAAGTTCAATGATGCCCATGACGTAAAAGTCTTGGCTGGCTATAGTTTTGAGAGTGATGATAAGACTGAATTTTCCGCTAAGGTAGAAGGTTTCTTAGGGAACGAGTTGCACGAATTAAATGCGGGTTCTAGTAATCCGAGTGTAGCGGGCACTTCCTCGAGATCAGTCTTGATGTCTTATTTTGGTAGGGTGAATTATGGTTATAAAGACCGTTATTTATTTGAGGGTAACTTTCGTTATGATGGTTCGTCCCGTTTTGCCAAAGGAAATCGTTGGGGTATTTTCCCTTCATTCTCTGCCGGATGGCGTTTGAGCGAGGAAGAATTTATGAAAGATATTCCTTGGATCTACAATCTGAAATTGAGAGCTTCTTGGGGACAATTGGGTAACGAGCGTATCGATTTGTTCCCGCTACGTGGACCTAATGAACTTGAAGGTGATAAAAAATGATGGTTCAATCACGGATTATAACTACCCGTTGAATGGAGCGATGCAATCCGGAGCGGCTATTACCGCTTATAACGATCCGAACATTACATGGGAGACAACGACCATGACGAATGTCGGTATTGACGCTAGCTTATTAAACGGAAACTTGGATTTCTCTTTCGAGTTCTTTGATAAACGTACTTCCGACATCTTGCGTAAGGTTACTTTGCCGGATCAAGTAGGTGGTCTGGATGGGCCGATCCGTAATATCGGCGAGGTGAGCAATAAAGGTTTCGAGTTGAATATGGGGTATCGGAACAATATCGGGAACTTCCGTTACGAGGTAAATGGAAATATGACCTTTATCAAAAATAAGATCGTTAGCTTGAAGGGGCAAACAATCATTGATGGAATGTTTATCTTGGAAGAAGGAAAGCCTATCGATTCTTATTATATGCTTCATGCTATCGGTATTTTCCAATCTGAGGAGGAAATCAAGAATAGTCCGTATCAAACCGCGGCTACTAAACCGGGATATCTGAAGTTTGAGGATACGAATGGAGATGGGAAAATTACCGAAGATGACCGCCAGATACGTGGTGGTGTGATTCCTAAGATAACTTATGGATTCAATATCAACTTAGGATATAAGGATTGGGATCTGAGCGCTTTCTTCCAAGGTGTAACTGATGTCTATACATATGGAGACCGCATTGGTGCTACTCCTTTATGGTTTGGTTGTGGTTTGCCGGAACAATGGTTGACGGATGCTTGGACTCCCGAGCGGGGAACCAGCGCTACATTGCCTATCTTGACTACATATGAAGGATGCTTGAATGAGAATTTCCGTACAAATGATTTCTGGTTGAGAAACGCCTCTTATTTACGTTTGAAGAACTTGCAACTTTCTTATAACGTACCGGTCTCTTTCTTGAAAAGCGGTGTTGTTAAGAGATTGAAGGTCTTTGTCAATGCGCAAAACTTATTCACGTTCTCTCCGATGAAGGATTTTGATCCGGAGAAGAACTTGAAGGGAAGCAACTGGTATGCCTATCCGTCTGTACGGACTTATACGGCAGGTGTTAATGTCACATTTTAAATAATAAGGAATAATAATATGAGACGTAAAATATATAAGATGATATGTGTCGCTGTCGCTTGTATGAGTTTAACCGCTTGCGATAGCTGGTTGGATGTAGATCCTTCCGATCAATATTCCACGGAAACATTCTGGAAGACAAAAGAGCATGCGAGTGCCGGTATAATGGGATGTTACAACGCATTGAAACCTTGGCGTTCATTGCATACGATGGAATTCGATATGTTGACAGCGAATGCGATGCCTTATAACGAGGCGAATGGTACGCAAGCAATTGGAAAAGGTGAACATTTGTCTACTACGGCTTTAATCGGAAGCTTATGGAAGAACTGTTACGTTGGCATTGGCCGTACGAATACTTTCATCGCTAATGTAGGAGGTGTCGATATGGACGAGTCGGAGAAGGCGAAGATGGTGGGTGAAGCCAAGTTCTTACGAGCTTTCTATTATTTAAGTCTGGTCGATAAATTCGGAGGTGTGCCACTGATTATAGATGCTCCCAATGCGGATGAGCAAGCCGAATTACCTCGCAATTCCAAGGAAGAGGTAGTGAATCAGATTGTCAAGGATTTGGAGGAGGCCGCTGCCGTGCTACCGGACACCTATGCTAGCTCAGACTTGGGACGTGCGACAAAAGGTGCTGCGTTAGCGTTAAAAGCCCGTACTTTATTATATAATTCTCGTTGGGCGGAGGCGGCCCAAGCTGCTAAGCAGGTAATGGAGTCTGGCGTTTATCAATTATTCAATGATTATCGTCATTTCTTTAGCGAAGATAATAAATATAATTGTGAGGTAATCTTTGATATAGAAGCGAAATTGCCAGAGTATCCAACGGATTATGATCAGAATATCTGGCGCTTGAATCGTCCGGCTCCTTGAAGGAACTGGTTGATACATATCTCTGTGTTGACGGGAAGACGATAGAAGAGTCACCACTTTATGATCCGACTCGTCCGTATGAGAACAGAGATCCCCGTTTATTGAAATCGATCGTTTGCATCGGTTATCCGTATTTAGGAAAGACGATCACAAAAGAAGATGTGGCGACTACGGGTTTCGGTGTGAAGAAATACACTTCTTATGAGGATGATGTAACGATTCCTTTAGTAGAACGTTCGGCTTTCAATTTCATTTTGATTCGTTATGCGGAAGTTCTGTTGACGTATGCCGAGGCGCAGAATGAGGCGAGTGGTCCTGATCAGTCAGTTTATGATGCCATCAACCAATTGCGTAGGCGTCCGGATATCAATATGCCGGAAGTACCAAAAGGTTTGACGAAAGATCAGATGCGTGAGGTAATCCGCCGTGAACGCCGTATCGAGTTGACCTTTGAAGGACTCTACTATTCGGATATCTTGCGCTGGAAAACCGCTGAGAAAGAAAATAATGGTATGATGCATAATTATGAGGGAATAGAAGTCGTGAAACGTTCTTTTAATCCGAAACGAGATTATTTATGGCCGATCCCTTATAACCAAACAGTCTTGAACCCTAATTTGGAGCAAAATCCGAACTGGGATTAATTCTTGGGTAAATTAAAAACTGTTATCTTTGAAGTGCCAAACACAGATGGCACTTCAAAGCCAATATTTCAATAAATAATATCATGAAGAATAAACTAATGTTACTGACGGCCGCCTCAGCTTTTTCAATGGCAGGCATAGCCGCTGATTACACGAATATCGTCCTAATCAATTTGGATGATGTGGGTTACGGAGATTTTTCTTTTAATGGAGCTTACGGATATACCACTCCGAATATCGATAAGATGGCGGCGGAAGGCGTTCGTTTTACGCACTTTTTGGTAGGACAGCCGATCAGTGGAGCCTCTCGTGCCGGCTTGTTGACCGGCTGCTATCCGAATCGTATCGGTTTTTCCGGCGCTCCGGGGCCAGATTCGAACTACGGTGTCCATCCAGAGGAGATGACGATCGCAGAGGTATTGAAACAGAAAGGATATAGTACCGCTATCTTCGGTAAATGGCATTTAGGTAGCCAAAAGGAGTTCCTCCCCTTGCAAAATGGCTTCGATGAGTATTATGGGTTGCCGTATTCTAACGATATGTGGCCATTCCACCCGCAACAAGGTGAGGTCTTTAATTTCCCGGATTTGCCGACTTATGACGGAAATGAGATTATCGGTTATAATACGGACCAAACACGGTTGACTACGGATTATACCACCCGTTCTGTTAATTTCATCAAGAAGAATAAGAATAAGCCTTTCTTCTTGTATCTGGCCCATAATATGCCCCATGTACCGTTGGCCGTTTCCGATAAATTCAAGGGAAAGAGCGAGCAGGGTTTATATGGCGACGTGATGATGGAGATCGACTGGAGTGTAGGTGAGATATTCAAGGCATTGCGTGAGCTGGGCTTGGAAGATAATACGTTGGTGATCTTGACTTCCGATAATGGCCCTTGGACCAATTACGGGAATCATGCCGGTTCAGCCGGTGGGTTACGTGAGGCAAAGGCTACGACCTTTGATGGTGGTAACCGGGTTCCTTGTATCATGTACTGGAAAGGTAAGACGTTACCGGGCACGACTTGTAATAAGTTAGCTTCTAATATCGACCTTCTTCCTACGTTCGCCGAGATCACGCAGGCTCCGCTTCCTCCTCGCAAGATTGACGGAGTAAGTATCTTGCCGTTGATCGAGGGTAAAAAAGACGCCAACCCACGTGAGTCTTTCGTCTATTACTATCGAAAGAATGACTTGGAGGCTGTTACGGATGGAATGTTCAAATTGGTATTCCCCCATAAATACGTTACTTATGGGGCTTATGAGCCGGGAAACGACGGCCAGCCGGGTAAGTTGACGAATCTGGAGATCATGAAGCCGGAGATGTACGACCTGCGCCGTGATCCGGGAGAGCGTTATAACGTGATTACCCAATATCCGGAGGAAGCCGCTAAATTGATGAAGATCGCGGACCAGAAACGCCATGAGTTAGGGGATGACTTGACTCGTATGAAGGGTACGGAACGTAGGGAACCGGGTTTAGTACAAGGGAAAAACGTCATGACTTATGAAACAATCGATCATTAGTATCGGAATGACTGCCTGTTGCCTTTCGGGAAACGGGCAGTCTCTCTTTGCCGCCAATAAACCGGCGCAAGAGGAACGTCCCAATATCTTGTTTATCCTATCGGATGATCATACTTCCCAATCGTGGGGTATTTACGGGGGCGTGTTGGGGGAATATGCCCGCAACGAGAATATCCGTCGCTTGGCTGCGGAGGGTTGCGTATTGGATAATTGTTTTTGTACGAACTCGATCTCTTCTCCGAGTCGCGCGGCGATCTTGACCGGAGCCTATAGTCACGTGACGGTGTCTACACGTTAAGTGATTCTTTGATCCGGAGCAGGATAATATCGCCAAGCAAATGCGGGCGGGAGGCTATCAGACCGCTTTGGTCGGTAAATGGCATCTGAAAACGCAACCGCAAGGTTTCGACTTCTAATTCCGTGTTCCATGACCAAGGCGAGTACCGAGACCCTACTTTATAAATTGTACGGAACCTTGCCGGGTGAGCGTAATTTCGGGGGAGCGGGTACGAGGTTTCTCCACGGATATCGTGACAGATAAGGCGATCCGTTGGATGAAAGAGGCCGATAAGGACCGGCCTTTCATGATGTGTTGTCATTTCAAGGCTACACACGAACCTTGGGATTTTCCAGAACGGATGAGGCATTTGTATGACGGCGTTGTTTTCCCGGAACCGGAGAACTTATTTGATTGGGGGCCGGAGACGAATGGACGTACTTTCTCCGGACAGCCTTTGGAGGAGTTGGCCCGTCGTTGGGACGTGGCGTCGCAAGACCCTGATAAATGGTGGTGCCGGTATCCGGAGTTGCCTTTTACGACGAAGGGGATGCATCGATCTGCGCCCGTAGCGCCGCTTACCAGAAATTGGTGCGCGACTATCTGCGTTGCGGGGCTACGATCGACGATAATATCGGGAAGTTATTGAAAGCGCTGGACGATATGGGAATCGCCGATAATACGATCGTGGTGTACGTATCCGACCAAGGTTATTTCTTAGGAGAGCATGGTTTCTTCGATAAGCGTATGATGTATGAGGAGTCTCTACGTATGCCTTTCGTGATCCGTTACCCGAAAGAGATCCCGGCGGGACCCGCAATAAGGATATGATCTTGAACGTGGATTTTGCCTCTTTGCTGGCGGATTACGCAGGCGTGAAGACCCCGAATGAATCGCAGGGCCATAGTTTTCGCGATAATCTGAAAGGAAATACCCCAAAGGATTGGCGTAAGGAGATGTATTATCGTTATTGGACCCAACATTCGAACCGTCCGGCCCATATGGGTATCCGTAATGAGCGGTATAAACTGATGTTTTTCTATGGCGACCGTCTGAATATGACTGGTTCGGAGGATAAGACCACGACACCAGCATGGGAGTTTACGACCTTCAATCCGATCCTCGTGAGAATCACAACGCTTATAACGATCCCCAATACGCCAAGATCATCCGGCAAATGAAGGAGGAGATGCTGAAGCTGCGGAAAGATGTTAAGGATGAGGACACGAATACCCCTAAAATGAAGGAGATTATGGATACCTATTATTGGTAAAAAGAAAACGGAGGGAGACGTAGCGTGCTGCGTCGCCTATCCTTTGTAATAGAAGTCCACGCTAGCAACCGAGAGGGAGTGCGGTATGTTATAAAGCATGTATTTCTAGAAAGAAGAAGGAATTTGTTCTTTTGTGAAAAAGAAGTCTTATGTTTGTGCACGATATGAAAAACAGGGTTTATATGGCCCCGTTATCAGTAAAAAACCAGCCTTGACATGAATACAAACAGAGATAAGGCTGTCTCTTTTGGGCGGACGCGGAGATGTCCGCCGTCCCGTTTTTTGTCAATGAGCCAGAGCCGTATGTTACATCCGTTCCAGCTCCGGGGGAGCCAGAGCGGAATATCGCCCGCTGGCTGTGTGAATAACGACAAGCTGCGTCTTTCCGGATACCTATTTCGTTAAATCATAAGCCTCTATCACGCATTCCAAAGCGCAAGCGTTTGCTGCCGAGTTTTCCTTGTGGAAAGGGCCGTACCAATAACAACCGAAGCTTTTGGATGTGGGATCATAATCTTTTGTGATGATGGATTCCGCATTTTTCAAGATGAAATCTTTATAAGCCGGATTCTTTGTCACTTCATACAGGAAGGCTAAATGACGGATGAAGATACCCTTAAATTGGACACCGTCGTTGCTATCATCGATCTCGGGCTTCATTTCACGGAGAATACCCTCGTCAGTTATCAATTGTGTGGTGATGGTAGCGTCGGCGATCTTTTCCGCTAGTTCCAAATAAGATTTATCGTTGGTTTGGAGATACATCTCGCTAAGACAGCGATGCTACGCCTTGGTTATAGGTGTAGTGGGCATTTCGGTTGGGGGTACAATCGTCTTTGGTACCGTCTTCGATTTGGTAGATGTTCGTATTGATCATGCCGGTTCGCATATACCAATCTACGTTCTTCTTGAACCAGTCGAGGTATGCCGGATTCTGGGTCGCTTTATATAAACGGATCGCCGTAAGGGAGAATAAGTTGTTGGCAATCGAGTTCTTGTAATGCAGTGGATTCTTCTTCCAGAAAATGCCGCCTCCGCAAGCGTCGCTCCAGCCGGTTGTCATATCATCGAATATGATCTCGGCCATATCTAGGTACTTTTTCTCTCCGGTCAGTTTGGAGGCCTCGATCCATGCCAATGCCCACCAACCCTCGTCATCGTAATAATCGTTGATGAAGTTGTCGCAATAACGGGGAGTACCGGTTGAGTCTACGCCTACTTGGTAATGACGGGCTTTCTCGAATACATCCTCTATGACAGAAGGGATGGCCGGATCTTTGGTTACGGCACCGTAGCGAATGGTGGCGGTTAATACGTTCGCCGAGTTCCACCAGCCTGCTGTTTCCCAGATACCGGTCGTGTCGTTTCTCCAGCTTAGGGAGGTTTGTACGCATTCTCGCATCTTTCCTTCAAAAGGGGAAAGTTTGCTACAGGATAGCATGAAAAATACAAGCAATACGCTTGTCAGGAAATGTTTGTACATACGTATTTATTAAAATAAGATTAGATTAAGCTACAAAGATAAATGATCTTTTTGAACTTTATTTAAACTTTGTACCTTTGTCTGACGGAATCTAAGATACTTCAATATTAATCATAAAAGAAAAACACGGTAAGATGAAAAAGCAAATCTTATTTATTTGTTGTGCGGTAATCGCATACTGCCTGAGCGCCTGTAATACGGCACCTCAGCAAGTGCCTTTGAAAGAGAAGAATCTGCCAAAGCATGTAATCTTGATTGGTTTCGACGGCTTGAGCGCCATTGCTTGAATAATGGGGCGGATATGCCTACTTTCCGTAAGATGATGGCGGAAGGTGCTTCCACGTTAGAGAATCGTTCGATCCTGCCTTCGTCGAGTGCTTGTAATTGGGCTTCCATGTTTATGGGAGCAGGACCGGAGTTGCACGGATATACGGAGTGGGGATCTCGTACGCCGGAGCTTCCTTCCCGTGTCGTGAATAGCGACAACCGTTTCCCGAATATCTTCGGCATGTACCGGGATAAGCTCCCGAGGCTGAGATTGGCTATATCTATGAGTGGGAAGGCATGAATTATCTGGTGGATACCTTGGCCATGAGCTTCCGTAAGCATGCCCCGATGTCGGCTGAGAACCCGAACGGATGTACCCCGGTAGCCGTTCAGTATATCAAGGAGAAGAAGCCGAACCTTTGCGCGATTATATACGATCAGCCGGATGGTACCGGACATGGCAAGGGATGGAGTTCCCCGGAGTATTTCGCCATGGTGAATCATTTGGACAGTTGCTTGACGCAAGTGATGGACGCCGTTCGTGAGGCGGGTATCATGGATGATACGGTGGTTATACTGACGGCCGACCACGGCGGTATCGAGACCGGTCACGGTGGCAAGACGATGAACGAGATGCAAACCCCGATCGTTTTCTATGGAAAGAACGTAAAGAAAGGCTTCAAGATCCCGGAGAGCACGATGGTATATGATATCGCCGGTACGATGGCTTACCTATTGGACGTACCGCAGCCGCAGGTGTGGATCGCCCGTCCGATATTATCAGCTTTCGAGGATAATTAAAAACATAGATCATGAAGAAAGTTATTTATTCTTTTATTTTTCTTTTTTGCGCCGTATTAACCTTACAGGCGGAGACAATGGTGGTTGCCACCTATAATTTGCGTAACGCCAACGGCGGCGATTCCACGAACGGTAACGGTTGGGGACAACGCTATCCCTACATCGCCCAGATCGTACAATTTCACGGGTTCGATATCTTTGGTACCCAAGAGGGCAAATATCCGCAATTGCAGGACTTGAGGCAAGCCATGCCCGGATATGATTATATCGGTGTGGGACGTGACGATGGTAAGCGGGCGGGAGAGCATTCGGCTATCTTTTACCGCACGGACAAGTTCGAGGTTTTGGAGCATGGCGATTTCTGGCTATCCGAGATCACCGACCGTCCGAATAAGGGCTGGGATGCGTCCTTCCCCGTATCTGTACGTGGGGTGAGTTCCGGGATAAGCAAACCGGTTTCACTTTCTTGTTCTTCAACCTTCACATGGACCATGTAGGCGTACAGGCACGTGCCGAGAGCGCCAAGCTGATCTTGGAGAAGATCAAGGAGTTCCCCAAGAAACTTCCCGCTATCCTTACCGGCGATTTCAACGTGGACCAAACAAGTGAGTCCTATCAGTTGTTAGATGGTTCCGGTATCATGCGTGACTCTTATGAGATCGCTGATTTCCGCTATGCCCCGAATGGTACCTTCAACGGTTTCCATCCGGACCGCAAGACCGATAGCCGTATCGACCACCTTCTTACGAAAGAATTTGAGGTGAAGAAGTATGGAATCTTAACGGATACTTATCGCTCCGAGGCGAAAGAAAGCGCCCGGAAGGAGCAAAACGGTAATTTCCCGAAAGAGGTGTCATTGAGTAAATATGAGGCCCGTACCCCTTCCGACCACTTTCCCGTAATGATCGTTGTGGAAGTAAAAGACTGAGGTTTTAGAAAAATTGGTTATTATTAACCCCGTAATCTTTATCAATTGTTAGATCTTGTTATATAATCAGAATATTGACTAAAACGATCTAAACAAATTTGGTATGATACGTAAATTATTGATTCGTGATTTGACTCTTCGCGATGGTCAGCAATCGGCATTCGCTACAAGAATGTCTCAAGCGCAAATAGACCGTGTACTTCCTTACTACAAAGACGCAGGCTTTATGCCATGGAAGTATGGGGTGGGGCGGTTCCCGATTCCGTGATGCGTTATTTAGGTGAGAATCCGTGGGATCGTTTAGAGATCATCAAAGAGAAAATAGGAAATTCCTCCAAGCTATCCGCTCTTCCCTCGGTGGGCGTAATTTATTCGGTTATAATCCTTATCCCGACGAGATTATAGAAGCTTTGCCTGGAACGA
>ENA-OQDF01000808-OQDF01000808.1-human-gut-metagenome-genome-assembly--contig:-NODE-808-length-13064-cov-4.043828_pt1 | contig 13064 bp, 15 predicted proteins | sample MGYA00242769_ERZ504597 | MGnify/ENA primary metagenome ERZ504597 (study PRJEB26092, sample SAMD00036305) | human gut metagenome | host: Homo sapiens | study: EMG produced TPA metagenomics assembly of...
TGGAAGCGATTGATGTGGAGCAGTTAATAAGATATGCTGAGCTTTGGAAGGAAAGGTAGAGATGCCGGTTTCAATTTCAAACAGGAACCAGAGAATATAAGGTGATTTCTGCAGCTGGATAAAGACGATATTCTGGTGATCGAGGGAATTCATGGATTGAATGACAGGCTCAGCTATGCGCTGCCAAAGGAGAGCAAATTTAAGATTTATCTCAGTGCTCTGACTCAGCTGAATATTGATGAACATAACAGGATTCCTACTACGGATGGTCGTCTGATCCGCAGAATTGTAAGAGATGCCCGCACCAGAGGGACTTCTGCGAAAGAGACAATTGCAAGATGGCCTTCTGTACGCAGAGGTGAAGAACAGAATATCTTTCCCTTCCAGGAGGATGCAGATGTAATGTTTAATTCTGCGCTGATCTATGAACTGGCATGCCTGAAAGTATATGCGGAACCGCTTTTGTTTGGGATTGCCAAGGACGAACCGGAGTATACAGAGGCGAAGAGGCTGCTGAAGTTCTTTGAATATTTTGTTCCGGTGCCAAGCGAGGCAGTGCCGAATAATTCGATTTTAAGAGAATTTATCGGTGGAAGCTGCTTTAATGTGTAAAATAGTAGGATGAAATTTCTTTACAAGTGCAAAAAACGTGCTAGAATAGCACTTGCGCAACCAGGCCAGGTAATCGCGGCTGAACAGACGAAAGGGTTCAGACGAGGAAAGTCCGGGCTTCGCAGGGCAGGATGCCGGATAACGTCCGGTGGAGGTGACTCCCAGACCAGTGCAACAGAAATAAACCGCCTCACTTGCTGAGGTAAGGGTGGAAAGGCAGTGTAAGAGACTACCGCCGTCCTGGTAACAGGCCGGGCACATGTAAACTCCATTCGAAGCAAGACCGAATAGAAAGCGATACGGCTGCCCGTCGTGCTTTCAGGTGGGTCGCTTGAGCCTTATGGCAACGTAAGGCCTAGACAGATGATTACCCAATGACATAACCCGGCTTATCGGTCTGATTGCGTACAAAAACAGAACGGATTTCTTCCGTTCTGTTTTTTTGATATTTGTTTTATTATTTATTGCGTTTACCTGTGTATTTCTCTTCGCAGTATTTACATCTGTAAACTTCTTTCTCTTTATCTGCAAGAACAAAGATCTGGTCGAGTCCCTGTTCAATGGAAGTGATGCAGCGTGGATTCTTGCATTTGATCACGTTGACAACCTGATTCGGAAGTTTCAGTTCTTTTTTGGCAACGATCTTCTCGTCCTTGATTACGTTTACAGTAATGTTATGATCGATAAAGCCGAGAATGTCAAGATCGAGATTCTCAACCGGGCATTCAACCTTGATGATATCTTTCTTACCCATTTTGTTGCTGCGTGCGTTTTTGATGATGGCAACGGTGCAGTCAAGTTTATCAAGCTTCAGATCATGATAGATAGTCATGGCCTTGCCTGCTTTGATATGGTCTAATACATAACCTTCGCGAAGTGCTCCAACATTTAACATGGTAATTTTACCTCCAGTAATGTGAGAATCAGGGCCATACGTACATATACACCGTACTGTGCCTGTTTGAAATAAGCTGCTCTCGGGTCTGCATCCACCTCTGTTGAGATTTCATTTACACGTGGAAGCGGATGGAGAATGTACATGTCTTTTTGGCAAGTTCCATTTTCTGTTTGTCCAGAATGTAGAAATCCTTCATGCGGACATAGTCTTCTTCGTTGAAGAAACGTTCTTTCTGTACACGTGTCATGTAGAGGATATCAAGATCAGGTAAAGCATCTTCCAGTCTCTCTACTTCCTGGAATTCGATATTGTTCTTTTTCAGAACATCCTCGCGGATATAGCTTGGGATGCGAAGCTCTTCCGGTGAGATCAGAATGAATTTTACATTTGTGTAACGTACAAGTGCTTCGATCAGGGAGTGAACTGTACGTCCGAATTTCAGGTCGCCGCACAGACCAATGGTCAGATTGTCCAGACGTCCTTTCAGGGAACGGATGGTAAGTAAGTCGGTTAATGTCTGGGTAGGATGTTGATGACCACCGTCGCCGGCGTGATAACAGGAATAGAAGAAGCCATAGAAGCTACTAACGGAGCACCTTCTTTCGGGTGGCGCATAGCACAGATGTCAGCGTAACAGGATACAACGCGGATTGTATCGGCAACACTTTCACCCTTTGAAGCGGAACTGGAATCAGCTGATGAAAAACCAAGAACTTACCGCCAAGGTTCATCATAGCAGCTTCAAAGCTGAGACGGGTACGGGTGCTTGGCTCATAGAATAAAGTTGCCAGTCTTTTATCATGCAGACATGTGCGTATTTATCAGGGTGTTTCTCAATATCGCTGGCCAAGTCAAGAAGAGTATTTAACTCATCAACAGACAGATCCAGCGGACTCATTAAGTGTCTCATTTCATACCTCCATATTTTACTGGTTCAGGAATTTTTATTTAATCCTTCATAACATCATATAATAATCAGGTGCTTTTTTCAAGAGAGTTTTCCAAGTATTTTCTCAAAAAAAGTCCGGCTCCGAACCAGAGGGGAGCGTAGTCCGGTCTTATCAGTCCCCGGTAATTCAGAGGAGTGTTGCTGTAGTCCCAGGGACACATATGAAAACAGCGCAAAAGAGCACCGCTGATAAATTCCACGAAGAAAAATCCGACAGTATAAATGCAGCCGCGGACAAAAGCGGGACAGCAGAAGTTTACCGGAGAGCGGGCGGATGATGGCGCCGCATCCGTAAATGGGAAACATTAAAAGGGAAGTTTTTCCTGTCATGGTAAGTTCTCCTGAAAGGATGGAATGCAGTCCGGTCCAGAGGATTTCCATGCACCAGCCCGTCAGACCGCAGAGAATAAAAGCTTTTTTCATAGGTAACGCTCCTGTATAAATTTCTATGATTCTAGTATTGCCTGCCTTGAAAAAAACATACACGTAGGATATAATGAGAACACGTTATTACACTATAGCAATGAGGTGTCTTATGCGCAAAAGGAACGTGCGGAGGGGATCTCATGGAAATAAGAGGAGTTTATTATGAATTATCAGGAAAGCCGGGAGTACATAGACAAAATCACCCGGGAAATTCCCAGTGTCCTGGGACTGGATCATATGCGTGAGCTGATGAAACGTCTTGGAAATCCACAGGATGATCTGAAATATGTGCATATAGCCGGTACCAATGGCAAGGGTTCTGTCATTGCTTTTTTGTATTCTGTTTTATCCGGTGCGGGATATCGCATTGGAAGATATGTTTCGCCTACCCTGTATTCCTACAGAGGCAGGATGGAAGTTTCGGGAAGCAGGATCAGCAGAGAGGACTTTGCTGCTTATATTACACAGGTGTCTGATGTTATTGCTGCTATGACAAAGGATGGTTATCCCCATCCCACTGCATTTGAAATAGAGACTGCAGTGGCATTTTTGTTCTTTAAAAAAGAGAATTGTGATCTCGTTTTGCTGGAAGTGGGAATGGGCGGAAATCTGGACGCCACAAATATTATTAAAAATACGCTGCTGGCAGTGCTGGTATCGATCAGTATGGATCATATGTCTTTTCTTGGAAATACTCTGGCACAGATCGCAGAGAAGAAAGCCGGGATCATCAAAGACGGCTGCAGAGTGGTGACTGCCAGACAGAAGCCGGAAGCAATGCAGGTGATCGAGAGGATCAGCAGAGAACACGGTGCAAAATGTACCATAGCAGATGCTTCTGAGGCAGAGGTGCTAAAGGAAAGCTGCTTTGGACAGACAATCCGGTACAGGGGTGAAGAGTATGAGATTCCGCTGGCAGGTGTTTATCAGAAGGAAAATGCAGTAGTTGCACTGAATGCTTTAAAAGTATTGGATGAGCTGGGCTTTCCCACTGCTGCGGAGCAGAAAAAAGAAGGGCTTCGCACAGTAAACTGGAACGGACGGTTTACAGTTATCTGTAAAAAACCGCTGTTTGTGGTAGACGGGGCTCATAATCCTGCTGCTGCGGATATGATGGCAGCTTCAATAGAGCATTATTTTAAGGGAAAACGGATCATCTATATTATGGGAGTGTTTGCAGATAAGGATTACAGAAGTGTGATTCAGAAAACTGCGCACTTTGCAGACCGGATACTTACGATCCAGACTCCGGATAATATAAGGGCGCTGCCTGCCGGAGAGCTGGCGAAGACTGTCAGTGAATACAATCCCAATGTACAGGCAATGGATACGATTAAAGATGCAGTGGAGGAGCTTTTTCACTTGCCGGGGAACAGGATGTGATCATTGCCTTTGGTTCTCTTTCCTTTATCGGAGAGATGACTGATATTGTAGAGAATTTGTGAAAGTAAAAAGGTACAACATAAATGATAGATTTACAGGAATGCAGAAATGAAATAGATAAGATCGACAGCGATATCATACGTCTTTTTGAACAGAGAATGAAGGTGTGTGAGGATGTTGCAGAATATAAGATACGAACAGGAAAGAAGGTTCTGGATCCGGAAAGAGAGAGACAGAAGCTGGAGGTCCTGAGAGGTAAGGCACATGGAGAATTTAATCAGCTTGGTGCGCAGGAGCTTTTTCAGCAGATCATGCGATCAGCCGTAAGAGACAGTATCAGCTTCTCACAGAGCATGGAATCGAGGATGATGAGAAACTGGAAATGGTAGATGCACTTCCGTTGAAAGATGTAAGAGTTGTCTTTCAGGGTGTGGAAGGTGCATACAGTTATGCTGCAATGAGGGAATATTTCCAGGACGATATTGAGAGCTTTCATGTAAAAACCTGGCGTGATGCAATGGAAGCAGTTGTGGAGGGAAGAGCAGACTATGCGGTACTTCCCATTGAGAATACAACTGCCGGTATTGTGGCGGATATTTATGATCTTCTCACAGAGTATGAACTTAGCATTGTAGGGGAACAGATCATCCGTCCGGAGCATGTGCTTCTGGGACTGTCGGATGCTGAACTGGAGGATATCAGACAGGTATGTTCTCATCCTCAGGCGCTTTCCCAGTGTGGAAAATATCTGGAATCTCATCCGGACTGGAAGAAGAAAGAGATGGAAAATACTGCCGGTTCTGCCAAGAAGATAAAAGAAGACAATGACAAGACGCAGGCAGCTATTGCCAGCAGACAGGCAGGAGAGCTTTACGGACTGAAGATCCTGGCTGAGAATATCTGCTATAACGGACAGAATGCCACACGTTTTGTGATCGTGAGTAAGAAACCAATCTATGTGAAGGATGCACATAAGATCAGCATTTTCTTTGAACTGCATCATGAGAGTGGAACTCTTTATAATATGCTGTCTCACATTATTTATAATGGACTGAATATGACGAAGATAGAATCCCGCCCGATCACAGAAGAATTGGCAGTACCGTTTTTTGTTGATTTTGAGGGGAATTTAAAGGACAGTGCAGTGAAGAATGCCCTGAGGGGAATCGAAGCGGAAGCAGACAGAATGAGAATTTTGGGAAATTATTGAAAATAATTTCATAATGGGAATGAAGCGGACGATGGTAAAGACAGCAATCAACAGAACAATAAGATAAAACAACAAGGTAAGAAGGAAGTAATAAAAATGGCTAGATTAAATGAATGCATCTTATACCGTAACTTTGAACATGGAGAAATCCTTGATAAAATGGCAGAACTGATGAATGCCTGGGAACAGAAAGCACCTGATCTGAAAGAAAAGGAAGGGCTGTTCTTTGAGTGTGCCAACGGACTGGTGGAAACTGCCGGCGCTTATGGCTTTTCCGGAAATTTATGGCACTGTTATCTGACATTTCTTCTGGTAAATAATGAAAATGCATTCAGTACAGCCTGTGAGATCAGAGGGGCTGTCAACGGAAGTATTAATGAACTGGCACTGAATGATTTCGGTGTGTTTAAAGAACTGTATGATTTTGACCTGACTGTACTGGATGAGGCATTTGGAATTTCCTGCTGTAAGGTTCTCGGTGATTATACCAACACCGGAAGTAACAGCAAGATGTTTAATTCCCGTATCAGAGACCGTATCTGTGATCTGAGCAAAACGCTGGCAGCAGCGGAGTCCACAGAGGAATTCATGAAGGATATGGTACAGTTTTATAAGGATTTTGGTGTGGGTAAGCTGGGATTACATAAGGCTTTTCGTGTAGGCCATGATGAGAATGATAATGTGGAGATCCAGCCGATCACAAGGATCGCTCATGTGAAACTGGAAGACCTGGTCGGATATGAAATCCCGAAGCAGAAACTGATCGAGAATACAGAAGCTTTCGTAAGAGGCAGAAAGGCAAACAACTGTCTGCTTTTTGGTGATGCGGGTACAGGTAAATCCTCAAGTATTAAGGGAATTCTGAACCGTTATTATGATGAGGGACTTCGTATTATCGAGGTGTATAAGCATCAGTTTCAGGATCTGAATGATGTGATCGCCCAGATCAAGAACAGAAACTATAAATTCATTATCTATATGGATGATCTGTCATTCGAGGAATTTGAAATCGAATATAAATATCTGAAGGCAGTGATCGAGGGTGGTCTGGAGAAGAAGCCGGACAATATCCTGATCTATGCAACAAGTAACAGAAGACATCTGGTAAGAGAGAAATCCAGTGACAAGCTGGAGATCATGGATGATGACGATCTGCATTCCTCCGATACAGTGCAGGAGAAGCTTTCACTGGTTTATCGTTTTGGTGTCCGTATTTATTATGGTGCACCGAGCAAAAAAGAATTCCAGACAATTGTGAAAGCTCTCGCAGAGAGAAACGGAATTACCATGCCGGAGGACGAACTGCTTCTGGAAGCAAATAAGTGGGAGCTTTCCCATGGAGGACTTACAGGACGAACTGCACAGCAGTTTATCGACCATCTGCTGGGTGTGGAGAAGGAATAAAAAACAAATAGATGAATGGTAAAGGGGGAACGCATATGGCAGTCATGACATTTGCAGCCATTGACATCGGATCTTATGAAGTCAGCATGAAGATCTTTGAAATGTCAAAAAGAATTGGTTTTCGTGAACTGAATGATGTCAGATACAGTCTGGAAATCGGAAAGGGTGTCTATTCTGACGGAAAGATCGATTCAGAAATGCTGAATGTTTTATGTGAGGTGCTGAACGACTTTAAGAGGCTGATGCAGGACTTTGGGTGGAAGAGTATCGTGCCTGCGGCACCAGTGCATTCAGAGAACTTGTGAATCCGCTGCTGATCATTGAACAGATCTATCAGCGTACAGGAATGAAAATTGAAATATTAAGCAGTGCAGAACAGCATTTCCTTGGATACAAATCAATTGCTGCCATAGAAAAGGGATTCAAAAAGATGATCCAGAAAGGCACCGCAATCCTGGATGTGGGCGGCGGAAGCCTTCAGGTTTCCCTCTTTGACAAGGATGCTCTGGTCACTACCCAGGGACTTAAAATGGGAAGTTTAAGAATCCGCCAGCGTCTGCAGGAACTGGAGAAAACAACCATTCATTATGACAAGCTGGTTGAGGAATTTATCCGAAATGACCTGATGAGCTTTCAGCGTTTGTATCTGAAGGATAAGGATATCAGGAATGTGATCCTGATGGGAGATTTTATTACAGATATGATCTTCCAGGAGGAAATGGAAGACAGGATCATTACAAGGGAAGAATTTATGAAACGCTATGAGGATACAGTTGGAAAATCTGTTGACCTGCTGGCACAGGAGATGGAGATTGATCCGGAATATGCATCCCTTGTTGTGCCGACCATGGTAGTGTGCAGAAATTTTATTGATATTTTCAATGCAGAGTCTCTCTGGGCACCAGGTGTTTCCCTGCTGGATGGAATTGCCTATGATTTTGCAGAGAAGAAAAAATTTCTCAAAAGTGTCCACAATTTTGAGAATGACATTTTGGTTACATCAAAGAACATTGCAAAACGCTATTCCAGCAGTAAGAGCCATATCCAGGGAACTATGAATCTTTGCCTGAATATCTTTGACAGTATGAAGAAGTTCATGGCATGGGAGCAAGAGAACGTCTGTTATTGCAGATCGCGGCACTGCTTCATGACTGTGGCAAATATATCAGTATGGAAAAGGTTTCCGAGTGTTCCTATCAGATCATTATGTCTACAGATATCATTGGGCTGTCCTTTCTGGAACGCCAGATGATCGCATGTGCGGTCAGATTCAATAATTCTGCGTTTGTTTATTATGATGAACTTACAGTATGGGAATCGCTATTGACAGAGAGAGCTATATCAAGGTGGCAAAGATGACTGCAATCCTTCGCCTGGCAAATGCCATGGACAGAAGTCATTATCAGAAAGTAAAAGGAATCAAAGCAGTGCTCAAAGACAGAGAACTGCAGATGATCGTGGATTCTGCACAGGACATTTCCCTGGAACTGGGACTGCTGAAAGATAAAGAGGCATTTTTTGAAGAAGTATTTGGCATTCGTCTGGTTCTCAGACGCAAGGGCAGAGCGTAAAGGAGGATGAACTTATGGACTTTGAAAAATTTGAAAAGAAAGAATATTTCGTGAATCGCGAGCTGAGCTGGCTCAAATTTGATGAGCGTGTTCTGAGTGAAGCAAGAGATAAAAATCTTCCTTTGTTTGACAGACTGAAGTTCTTAAGCATTACCGCATCCAATCTGGATGAATTCTTTATGGTGCGTGTGGCGTCTCTTAAGGATCAGGTACATGCAGGATATCATAAAACAGACATTGCAGGAATGACAGCCAAGGAGCAGTTAAAAGAAATCAGTGTCCGTACTCATGAACTGGTTCATGTACAGTATAATACACTGAACCGTTCTCTGATCCCTGCGCTTGAGAAAGCCGGAATGCACCTGGTGGCAGCCCATGAGAATCTTACAGAAGCACAGAGTGTATTTGTAGACAGATACTTTGAGGATAATGTATATCCGGTACTTACACCGATGGCGATGGATTCTTCCAGACCGTTTCCGCTGATCAGAAACAAGACATTAAATATCGGTGCTCTGATCTCCAAGAAGGAGAAGAGTGATAAACTCAACAAAAAGGATAAAACAGGAGAACTTCTGTTTGCTACAGTGCAGGTTCCGTCTGTACTTCCAAGGGTGGTGCAGATTCCGTCAAAGAAGGATGGAGATACCACAGTGATCCTGCTGGAAGAGATTATTGAAAGAAATATTGACAAACTTTTCCTGAGTTATGATGTGATATGTGCCCATCCTTACCGTATTATGCGTAATGCGGATCTTACCATCGATGAAGATGAGGCAGAGGATCTGCTGGTGGAGATCCAGCGCCAGTTAAAGAAACGTCAGTGGGGTGAGGTTATCCGTCTGGAAGTAGAGGATAAGATGGATGAACGCCTGCTGAAGATTCTGAAGACGGAATTGATATCAAAGAGGCAGATGTTTTTGAGATAAACGGACCTCTGGATCTTACCATGCTGATGAAGTATATGGTGCGGAGAGCTTTGATGCTTACAAGACACCGAGATATCAGCCGGCACCTGTACCGGAATTTCAGAATGAGAAGGATATTTTTCAGGTGATCCGTGAGGGCGATGTATTCCTGCATCATCCTTATATGAGCTTCGATCCTGTTGTAAATTTCGTACGTCAGGCAGCAAAAGATCCGGATGTTCTGGCTATTAAACAGACTCTGTATCGTGTCAGCGGCAATTCACCGATCATTGCTGCCCTTGCGCAGGCAGCAGAAAACGGCAAACAGGTTTCCGTGCTGGTAGAGCTGAAAGCACGTTTTGATGAAGAAAATAATATTGTATGGGCGAAGAAGCTGGAGAAGGCAGGATGTCATGTAATTTATGGTCTGGTAGGCCTTAAGACACACAGCAAGATCACACTGGTTGTGCGCAGGGAAGAGACAGGAATCCGCCGTTATGTGCATCTGGCAACCGGAAACTACAATGATTCCACTGCCAAACTCTATACAGACTGCGGTATCTTTACCTGCGATGAACGTTTTGGTGAAGATGCAACAGCAGTATTTAACATGCTCTCCGGATATTCTGAACCGAAAAGCTGGAATAAGCTGATCGTAGCACCAATCTGGATGAAGGACAGGTTCTTAAGCCTGATTGAACGTGAGGCAGAGAATGCGAAGAAAGGACTTCCGGCGTTGATCCGCGCAAAGATGAATTCTCTCTGTGATCCGAAGATTATTGCTGGATTGTATTATGCATCTTCCTGCGGAGTTCAGGTGGAGCTTCTGGTAAGGGGTATCTGCTGTCTGAAAGTAGGAGTGCCGGGAATCAGTGAGAATATTCATGTCCGTTCTATTGTAGGGGAATTTCTGGAGCATAGCCGTATTTTCTATTTTGAAAACGGCGGAAACCCGGAAATCTATATGGGAAGTGCGGATTGGATGCCGCGTAACCTTGACCGCAGGGTAGAGATTGTTTTCCCTGTGGAAGATGAGAAGATTAAGAAAGAGCTGGAGCATGTACTTGATCTGGAGTTTAAGGATAATGTAAAAGCTCATATCCTGCAGCCGGATGGAACTTATGTGAAGCCGGATAAACGAGGCAAAGCCAGATTAACTCTCAGATGGAATTCTGTATTGAGGCAACTGAGAAAGCAGCACTTCATAAACACGAAGAAAAGAAATCCCGCGTATTCATTCCGGCAGAGCTGCGGAGGATATAGAGGAATAAAAAACAGTCAGAAACAGAAATAAATAACTGGGAAATGCCATGGAAAGCGGTGGAGCTGCCATGGCATTTCTTTTCTGGAACAAAAAATCCCTCCCTTTTTGTGGCAAAAGCAACGTAAATACAGGGCATTTTGAACGAAAAATTCGAGAAAAAATAAAAAATTGTAAATTTTAAAAAGTACTTGCTATTTAGAAAAGATGGTGTATATTAAACGAGTCGACAGCGAAGAGCGAACGACAGATAAACAAATGGCCAGTTGGTCAAGGGGTTAAGACGTCGCCCTCTCACGGCGAAAACACGGGTTCGATTCCCGTACTGGCTGCTACAAAATAGTGAGAATTTAACCAGAGCTTAGGCTCTGGTTATTTTTTTGTCAGGGATTTCTCCTGACATGTTGTATGTCTTCGCAGACAAAAATGATTCACGAACCTGGAGCTTTCATCTGACAATAGAGGAGTAATACTTGGAAAGGAAGAACGATATGGTCACTGATGAAGAACTTTATGGGCAATATCTGTGCGGTGATGAGACAGGACTTGAACTGTTGATAAAAAAATACGGTGATCCGCTGACCTTATACATTGATGGTTATCTGCATGACGTCCACGAAGCGGAGGATTTAATGATGGAAACCTTTTCCTGGCTGTTTATGAAAAAGCCCCGCATCCGGAATGGATGTTTTAAGGCTTACCTCTATAAAGCAGCGCGTCACATGGCATTACGCCACAAAAGCAGACGGCGGATTATCTTCAGTCTTGACAACCTGACCAGAGAACCGGAGGCACAAACGCTGGTAGAGGAGGTCGTCCGCACAAAAGAGCGAAACCAGATCCTGCATCTCTGCATGGACGAGTTAAATCCAGATTATAGGGAGGCTCTTTATCTGACCTATTTTGAGGGCATGAGCTATCAACAGGCAGCTGAGGTTATGGGGAAAAGTGTAAAGCAGATTACAAATATGGTGTACCGGGGAAAAGAGCGTTTACGTGGATTATTGCAACGGGAGGGTATTACAGATGTTGAAAAATGAGGAACGGATTGCTGAGGTAAAACGGCGTATTGGGGAAAAAGAACGACAGCAGAGACTGCAACACAGACGGATTGTCTCCGCATTCTGCATAGCGGCATGCTTTGCAGTGATTGTTGGGGTTTCCTTTGCCATGCCCGGTATTATCGGGCGGGTCGAACCCGGTACTTCTTCAGGCTTTGAAACTGCGGCAACAATTTTGGGCGGCAGCACCGCATTGGGATATATGGTGATCGGACTGCTGGCTTTTATCCTCGGCGCGTGCGTGACTATTCTGTGTTTTCGCATCCATCAGCTGAACAAAGAGGAGCAGACGGAGAAACAAAAGGAGGACAATGGGGATGGAGCTGATCAGTAACCTTTTTCAATTCGCTGTTACCCTGTTGGGCTTTTGTATGAGTGGTATTCGGTATCTGAAAGGTCGAAAACAGACATATTTCCTGCTGACCTGCTTTTACGGCTGCTTTGCCCTTGGCTCTCTTTACTGGACGCTGTATCTGCTTCTGTTTTCTGAAACGCCGCAGGTCTTTTATGTGTCAGAGTTCGGCTGGGTAGCCAGTGTGATTTTCCTTTATCTTCTGCAATACACCCTTTCTTCTGCTGGGGAAAGAAGATTTTTGACACGAAAAGCCCTGATTGCCCCTTTGATTGGCATTCCGCTTTGTGTGTTTTACTGCACCTTTGGGGATGTTCTCTCCAATCTGCTCTGGTGTGGCATGATGATCGTTGTTTCTTATCATTCCATCCGGGGTCTTGCTTATGCACAGATACAGACGGGAACAGCGTGTAAGATGCGGTATTTCCACATTGGGGTACTGTGCTATGTGGCGGTGGAATATGTTCTTTGGATCTCTGGCTGCCTGTGGCCGGGCTATTCCATTTCCGCTCCCTATTGCTGGTTTGATCTTCTGCTTACAGGCAGCCTGTTTGCGCTGCTGCCAGCCACAGGAAAGGCGGTGCAGGCATGACATATATTGAAAATGTATTTCTTTGCATGGCTTCGCCCCTGCTGATCGCGGCTCTGTGTATGGGAAAGCGGCAGAGAAAATTCTTTCTGTTCTGCTTTGCGGGATGGGTGCCTGTCTGCTTTCCGCATATATCAACACCTTTTTCGCTGCACTTTACAGAGCGGACACCTTTGCAGCTACCACAGAGATCGCCCCGGTGGTGGAGGAAGTGATGAAACTTCTGCCATTGCTCTTTTATCTGCTGATATTTGAGCCAAAAGCGGAGCAGATCAAAAATGCCGCTGTGATCACAGCTCTTTCCTTTGCCACATTTGAGAATGTCTGCTATCTGATCCAAAACGGAGCCGGACATTTTTCTTTTATTTTCTTCCGGGGTATTGGAACAGGAGCCATGCACGTGATCTGTGGTGCCATTGTCGGCGGTGGTCTTGCATATG
>ENA-OQDF01000810-OQDF01000810.1-human-gut-metagenome-genome-assembly--contig:-NODE-810-length-13055-cov-1.394338_pt1 | contig 13055 bp, 19 predicted proteins | sample MGYA00242769_ERZ504597 | MGnify/ENA primary metagenome ERZ504597 (study PRJEB26092, sample SAMD00036305) | human gut metagenome | host: Homo sapiens | study: EMG produced TPA metagenomics assembly of...
GCAAAACTGGCTCACGGACATGTACAATGGCTGATCAACGAAGGTGTGAAACACATTTTCTACCCAAGCATTCCTTACGAGCGCAATGAATTTGCAGACTCTGACAACCATTACAACTGCCCGATTGTTACTTCTTATCCGGAAAATATCAAGAATAACATTGATGCCATTGTAAATGGAGAAGTTGATTTTATGCACCCATTCCTCTCTTTTGCCAGCGAGGATACGATCTCCTATCGCCTGGTGGAAGAACTTGGAAAGAAATTTGATATTTCCGATCAGGAGATCCAGTCTGCCGTCCATGCCGCATGGGAAGAACTTGCAGCATGCCGTGAAGATATGCGTCGAAAAGGGGAGGAAGTTGTCAAATTCCTGGATGAGACCGGAAACAGAGGTATTGTACTGGCAGGACGTCCATATCACATTGACCGGAGGTTAACCATGGCATTCCAGAACTGATCAATTCTTATAATATTGCTGTGCTGACTGAGGATTCCATCTCCCACTTTAAATCCAGCTTGAGCACCCACTCAACGTGATGGATCAGTGGATGTACATTCCCGTCTGTATGCAGCGGCAAACTATGTAAAAACAAAAGACAATCTGGATCTGATCCAGCTCAACTCTTTCGGTTGCGGACTGGATGCTGTTACAACTGATACAGTGAAAGATATCTTAACAAATCCGGACGTATCTACACAGTATTAAAGATTGATGAGGTTAATAACCTTGGAGCGGCAAGAATCCGTATCCGCTCACTGATCAGTGCTGTCCGTGTCCGTAAAAAACATAAGATTGAACCAAAACCTGTATCTCCAGCAATCAAACGTGTGGAATTTACAAAAGAGATGCGTAAAAACTACACACTATTAGTTCCTCAGATGTCTCCGATCCATTTTGAATTCTTAGAACCTGCCCTGCAGTCTTGTGGATACAACGTTGAAGTTTTAAATCAGGGTGGTATGGAAGATGTTAACACAGGTCTTAAGTATGTAAATAATGATGCCTGCTATCCATCTCTGATCGTTATCGGACAGTTAATGAATGCATTGCTTTCTGGTAAATATGATCCTCATAAGATCGCACTTGTCATCTCCCAGACAGGTGGTGGATGCCGTGCTACAAACTATATCAGTTTTATCCGCCGTGCGCTTGAGAAAGCTGGTTATGGTTATGTTCCTGTTATTGGTTTAAGTGCACAGGGAATTGAGAAAAACAGCGGATTTAGTTTTACACCTGGTTTATTAAATAAAGCAGTTCAGGCGATCGTTTATGGTGATGTCTTTATGAGAACGGTTTATCATACACGTCCTTACGAAGTAAAACCTGGTTCTGTTAATAAATTACACAGACAATGGGCTGCAAAATGTAAACGTGATATTGCCAAAGGTAACTTCTACACATTCCAGAAGAATATCCGTGGAATCATTCGTGACTTTGACCGCATTCCATTAAAAGATATCAAGAAACCTCGTGTCGGAATCGTTGGAGAGATCCTTGTAAAATTCCTTCCAGATGCAAATAACCACTTAGTAGAACTTCTGGAACGTGAGGGTGCGGAAGCTGTTGTACCTGATTTATTAGATTTCTTCATGTACAGCTTCTACAACAGTAACTTCAAATACCGTTACCTTGGTAAATCTAAGAAATCTGCGATCGTCAGCAACTCCGCGATCTGGATCGTTGAACGTTATCGTCAGACTCTTCGTAAAGAACTAGCCAAGAGTAACCGTTTTGAACCACCTGCATATATCAAAGATCTTGCAGAATATGCAAAACCATTTGTATCCATCGGTAACCAGACTGGTGAGGGTTGGTTCTTAACAGGTGAGATGGTTGAATTGATTCACAGCGGTGCGCCAAATATCGTATGTACACAGCCATTCGCATGCTTACCGAACCATGTTGTTGGTAAGGGTGTTATCAAAGAAATCCGTCAGGCATTTCCTGATGCGAACATCGTGGCGATCGACTATGATCCAGGAGCTAGTGAGGTTAACCAGATCAACCGTATTAAGCTGATGCTTTCTGCGGCTGAGAAGAATCTGAATAAATAGTTATTTTTCTATTGTTTAGAATCAAATGCTAATAAAAAGAAGCCATGTTCCAGCATAGATAAATCTTGTCTATGCTTGTAACATGGCTTCTTGTTTGTTTCTTTCTATTTCAATTAGATCATTCTGCTAAAATTTCTTCCAGAATGGCTGTTGCATCTTCAATGCAGCCTGGACAGGATCTTAAGACTTTTCCCGTTTCAATCCCTTTTAGGTCCTTACATTTTGTTGCTTGATTCTTCTCCTGAAAGCGTTTTACAAGCTCTCCTGAAAGTTTGTAGGTTGCTGCTTTGGAAACTGGTTTCTCGATGTCTCCACAGCTTTTTATGGCACCGATGACTGCGACTGCTCCTGTGATAGCACCGCATGTTCCTTCCATACAGCCCATTCCTAAGCCGTGTCCTTCCATCATCTTAAAAATGGTGGATTCATCAATCCCCATTTCTTCACTAAATGCACAAGCAACTGCTTGGGCACAGTTGTAGCCTTTCTGGTGGTTTTGTTCTGCTTTTTCTGTTTTGATACTCATTTGTATTGTCCTCCGATTTTTATTCATTATTAATTAGATTGTAGATTTCTTCTGCTGTTTTGTCTGGCTGTTGTTTTACTTGATCGTAGATTGGTCTTATCTTGGTTGTTGACTCTTCTAGTTCATCTGCTATTTGTTCTAGATTCTTGTTTTTCTTTACTTTTTCTGAATCATAGAAATTTGATTTAGTAATATCCCTGCCTTACCCCACGATTTTCCGCACTCTGCAGCTGACTTACTCTATCACTCACTGCCATCTCTTCTCTCAAATATAGATATCTGTCCCGTTCGTCCTGGCTCATCTTTACCATTTCTTCTTGTATCCTTTCCATATATCTATTACCTGCTGATTCCTGTGCAACCTCTTCCCATGTCGTTGCTGCGATCAGTCTTGCCCAACGGTATAGAGGATGCTTTCTTGCTTTGCCTTTGGCTGTCTTTGTTTTCTTTAATTCTACTTCTTTCCTTAATCATTCATACTATTTTGAATACATCACATCATTTTTCGAAAGTAAATAAACACAGTATTGATTCATACTAATTCCTTCTCTCTGTGAATGTTCTGCTAATGATCTGTGTAGACTTCGTGGTATTCTTAATTTGAATTGTCCAGAATAATTTTCCAAGCTATCTGGTTCATAAATTTCTATTCCCTCTTCCAATGCTGCTCTGATCCACTCTCTTTTGCATCTTTTGCATTCTGCATTGCACTCTCTATCGTTTCTCCACATGTAATACAACCTGGTAAATCAGGATAAGATATTACAAACCCACCCTCATCTTGATCTTCTATGATTTCCATCTTATATGACATACTCATATACTCATTCAGCGTTTTCATTTCTCTTTCCTCGCTTCTACAACCTTTCTTACATTTCTACATATACTTTTTTAATTGGTTCATGCTTTGGTATTGTAATTGGACTTTTTCCTTGTTTTCTAAATGTATAATGACTACTTCCACTTCTTGGGGCATCCATCCTATACCCATAAGTTTCTAATACCCTTTGTAATTGTGTAAATCGAAGATCCTTCGACAAATTGCAAATACGTGCGATTAGTTTATCCCATTTTGACATTTGTATCTTCCTTTCTTTTATTATATTTGGTGTCGTATTTGGTGTCAATATTTTATTTATGTAAATATTTGTATTTTATGTGATTAAAACACATTCACTTACTCCTGTCAATATTTTACAATAACATTGTATTAAAAAAGAAGACTCCTCAAAAAAAAGAGTCTTCTTTCCTTATCATCAAATGATATAATTCTATCGTCTGACACTAATCCCTCTCTGATCCAGATATTCCTTGAGATCAGATATCTTCAATTCATTAAAATGGAACAGTGAAGCCGCCAATGCTGCATCTGCTTTTCCTTCTGTCAATGTATCATAAAAATGTTCTTTATTCCCCGCACCACCAGATGCGATCACTGGAATATCAACATTCTCTGCAATGATTCTTGTCAGTTTATTGTCATATCCTGCTTTCGTTCCGTCACAGTCCATGCTTGTTAACAGGATTTCTCCTGCTCCACGGCGGTTTGCTTCCATGGCCCATTCTACAGCATCTAAGCTACATCGATTCTTCCACCGTTCTTGTAGACATTCCATCCGCTTCCGTCGGCTCTGCGTTTGGCATCAATCGCTACAACAACACACTGGCTTCCGAATTTGTCTGCTGCATCATTGATCAGATTCGGTGTATTGATTGCTGAGGAATTAATCGAAATCTTATCTGCGCCTTCTCGTAAGATTGCTTTAAAGTCATCCACAGTACGGATCCCTCCACCGACGGTAAATGGAATAAATACTTTTTCTGCGACTTTTCTTACCATATCGATCATGATATTTCTTGCATCGGATGATGCTGTGATATCTAAAAATACAAGTTCATCTGCACCTGCTTTGTCATATGCTGCTGCGATCTCTACCGGGTCTCCGGCATCAATCAGATTAACGAAATTGACACCTTTTACGACGCGTCCTGCTTTGACATCTAAACATGGGATAATTCTCTTTGTATGCATCGCCAATTCCTCCTATAGTGAAACGAAGTTCTTTAAAATCTGTAGTCCTACGGTGCTGCTCTTTTCCGGATGGAACTGGCAGGCAAAGATGTTGTCTTTCTCTACTGCTGCGTGAATCTTCACACCATATTCGGTTGTTGCTGCTACGATATCTTCATCGTCTGCCTGAAGATAATAGGAATGTACAAAATATACATATGGATTATCTGGAAGTCCTTTGAATAATCTAGAACCTTCTTTGACTTTGATATTATTCCATCCCATATGTGGAATCTTTAAATCTCCACTCTTTGGAATTCTTAAGATCTTTCCTGGTAATAATCCAAGTCCTTTCACTCCTGGTCCTTCATCACTAGATTCAAACATTAACTGTAGCCCAAGACAGATCCCTAAAAATGGAATATTCTTCTCTACGACTTCATGAATCGTATCTTCTAATCCATAATGACGAATCTTCTCCATCGCATCTGCAAATGCTCCAACTCCTGGAAGAATGACTTTGTCGCTGTTTACGATCTCATCGTGATCTCTTGTGATGATTGCTTCTTCTCCGAGGTAATTCAGTGCTTTCTCAACACTTTTGATATTTCCTGCATCATAATCGATAATCGCTATCATAGGCTGTCTCCTCTATTCGTGTGCTATGTTTAAAAAGTCACGGCTGTCCATCTTGATCCCGATTCCTTTTTCTTTGATCTCTTTTCCAATCTGGTAAAGTGAATGATGCACTCTTACAAAAGTTGCTTTCTCATTGTAGAATGCCATCTTCTCGAAAGGCCAGCGGAACAAACTTGGAACTTCAAAACCTTCTCCTAATTCTAATATAAAAAGCTTTTTATTTAAAGTGTTTTGGAGCCATTTCGTATAACTTGCCCATGAATTTAGGTAGGCTCCTTCGATATAGATGGATTTTGTCTCTTCTGTACGGACATTAAAGATTAATTGTTTGCCACACTTGGACACTCCAGATGTTCGATCTTACCTGTTTTCTCGTAATAGTCAATTAGATCTTTAAGTCCTAAGTTGGCTGGATAGAGCTGTTCATCACATGGTCCGCTGCACTGGAAGAAATCACCGTTGCCACATGGTGCAGTAACATGATCTTTCTTTAAATGAGTATGATATAATAATCCATCATCATTGCTTGTCACTACAAAATATTCTTTTCCTTCTAAAACTTCTTCTAATTCTTTGAACAGATCTGTTCTCTTTCATAGATAATAAATATTCTCTTTCGTAGACTGTTCTCATCCATTTGGAATCTTCATCATCTTTGCCGATCAGATTCTGATAATGTTCATTTGTGATTGCTTTCTTAAAATCGATCAGACGGTCTGCACGTAATTCTCGTCCGATTCCAACTAATACAAGGTCTGCATCTTGAATCTGATCTTTGTAATCTTTTAACATATTTCTTTCATCCTTTTTATCCTTATTTGCCAAAGGAAACCAGCTTACACTGATTTCCCCTGCTTTTACTCTTTCTATATCATACCACAAGAATCGTTTCCTTGTCTGTATTATTTTTACATTGAATCATACTATTCGGATTCAGAATCTGCGGATTCTACTTCAAAGAAAAATTCTACTCCACCTTCTACATTCGTAACTCCGTAATCTTTGCCATGAGCTTTCATCGTAGCTTCAACGATAGACAATCCAATTCCGCTTCCACCGTATTCTCTTGTTCTTGCCTTATCAACTTATAAAATTTACCCAAAGCTTATCGATATCTTCCTGTGGAATATGATCTCCTGTATTGAATACTTTGACTCTTAAGTCCTTTCCATGCTGACAATAGCTTACTTTGATGATTCCTCCATCTGTAACATGATTTCTTGCATTGCTCAAGTAGTTATTCACAACCTCTTCGATCATAAATTCATCTGCCACACATGTGTCTCTGGTTCATCAAAAATAATCTGAACTCCTTGTTTCTCCACAAGGATCTTACTTGCTTCCACCATATTTTGAATCATTTCCGTAATATCAAATCGTTCCATGTTAACCTGATTATTTCCAAACTCAATCTGATTGAGTGTCAGCAGTTTCTGAACCATCCTGTTCATCTTCTTTGCTTCATCTGCGATAACGTCACAGTAGAATTCCTTGCTTTCTTCGTCATCTAAGATATTGTCTTTCAGCCCTTCTGAATATCCTTGGATCAATGCGATCGGCGTCTTTAATTCATGTGATACATGGGATAAGAATTCCTTTCGCATCTCATCAATCTGAACTTCTGCTCAATATCCTTTGAAGCTCATTGTTTGCCGTTTTTAGTTCTGAAATAGTTAATTCCAATTTAGACGATAGCTCGTTGATACTGTTCCCAAGCCTTCCAAGTTCGTCATCTGATCCTGTTGGTACTTTTACATCAAAATCAAGATGCGACATCTGATTCGCTGCTTTTGCCATATCTTCGATTGGTTTGTAAACTGGCGGCTGTATAAATACATTGCCACTGCACCACAAACGATCAAGACCAATCCAACATACATCGTAAACTGTCCTGATAATCTTGCACTTGTCTGAATACTTTCCATCGGTGTGCTAATGATCACCGTATAATCATCCTCCAGATATCCGATCAGATTAATACTTGTTCCAATACTCTTATTGGAATTGGTCATAACTGCATATCCCTGTTTGCTGATCTCATTACTGATTCTGTCCAGATTATTATTTAGAATATTCCAAAGGTTTTTATACATAAAACTCTTTTCGCCTTCTGAGCTATATACATTCTGTCCTGTCGAATCATTGATCATAATTCTATAATTATACTTTTTGGCAATCTCATCAACATCATTCTTACGAACTGTATCCTTCTTAAACACTTTCTGTATCTCACAGTATGATTCCTTAATTGCCTTTTTCTCTTTTTCTGTATAGTATGTTTTAAGCATCGTAAGATTTACTAATACAGACAATAAGATCACCGATGTCATGATAATGATCAGCATCAAAGTCATCTTTACTCGGACTGAACGGTTTTTTAATACTCTCTTTTTCAATTCTCTTCAACCTCAAATTTATATCCCATGCCCAGATCGTATGAATGTAAGAACCTTTCTCGCCAAGTTTACTTCTTAATTTCTTCACATGCGTATCAATTGTTCTGGCATCTCCAAAATAGTCATAATTCCACACCTGATTTAAGATACTCTCTCTTGTAAGTGCTCTTCCCTGATTAGACATAAAGTATTGTAACAATTCAAATTCTTTATAACTTAAATTGATTCCTTTCCCATCTATCGATACATGGTGTCCTCCAACATCCATCACGATTCCGCCTGCTTCTAACTGTTCACCTTCTGTCTGAACCGTTCTTCTTAAAAGAGCTTCCACTCTGGCTACTAAAATCTTTGGGCTGAATGGCTTGGAAATGTATTCATCCACCCCAAGTTCAAATCCAAGAAGCTCGTCCTGTTCCTGATCCTTGGCTGTCAGCATGATAATCGGAACTTTCGATACTTTACGGATCTCTTTGACAACTTCCCATCCGTCCATCTTCGGCATCATAACGTCTAAGACTAAAAGATTGATTCCTTTTGTAGAATAAAAGGTATCAACCGCTTCTTCACCATCCTGTGCTTCTAGTACCTGATAGCCTGCTCTTGTGAGAAAGTCTTTCACTAGCTTTCGCATTCTGCTTTCATCATCCACAACTAATATCTTTAATTCACTCACCTTATATCTTCCTCCTGATTTTATTTTTATACGATCATTTATAATACTGTACTTCCTATAGAGTAAAAAACAGCTTTTCTCATTTTGTTGATTTTATTCTATCATAGGATTATGTCAAAACTGTGAATGTTTGTTATGAATTTACAATCGTAATTTTACGACATACATAACATATGCAAAAAGGAGCTTTACAGATAAAATTCTGCAAAACTCCTTTATTATACTCTCGTATTTTATTAAATTCATTGGATTATTCAGAAATTGCTTTGATCTTCTCAAGTCCAAAAACGATTGCAATACCGATAATAAAGAATACCGGATGGAACGTATGAAGTGTCATTGCTGCCTTCGTATTCTCCAGTGTTGTTGGTCCCATAACGATTGCATATAAAGACCCGATCATCATTCCAATGACAAAATAAATCATTGCTGAACGATGATTTTCCAAAGCTCTCTTGATCAATTTAATGACAAGTGCGATCCCTGTTAAGACTCCAAGTCCGAAGATCACAACAACTGGAAAGTAAGACAGATTTAGATGCATTACTTCTTTAACAGCAGTGATCACTGGAACGTATAATCCAAAGATCAAAAGCATAGTTGATCCTGAAATCCCAGGAAGCACCATTGCTGAAATTGCTACCATTGCTACCGCAAAGATGTAAATACCAAGTGTAACATTTAAATGTTCTACACTGACACTGATACCTTTTCCAGATACCGGATTAAAATATGTGATCGCTGCAACTAATACAACTCCGATCACTACAAAAATGATATTCTGATATTTCCCTTTTAAGGAATCCCTCTCTTCTTTACAGATCATTGGAATCGCAAAGATGATAAGTCCTAAGAATAAGGAACTGATCTCATAGATCTTATCATCAAAATACTAGCCAGAACAGAAACCGCTGCCCCCATTCCGATTACCCATCCAATTCCAATTCTTATTAAAAACTTGATTGCTTCGATTTTTTCTTCTTTTGTTCCTGACATCAAATGATCGAGTGATGTTATAAACTTGTCATAAAATCCAAGTAAGAACGCAACCGTTCCACCAGATACACCTGGAACGCTGTCAGCTAATGCCATACAAAATCCTCTGATAAAATTTAGCATACTACCTCTTTCTCCTGTTATTTGTTAATATACAACTCATAGTATTGTAACATACCTTTTTTTTTAGAAGAAAGTATGAAATAAAATACGCATATACTCATCTGATATCTATAAAGACTAAGAAGATATTAACAATAAAACCTCTTCCAACTTAGCAAGATCGATCGGTTTAGATAAATGTCCATTCATCCCACTTGCAAGAGACTTTTTCACATCTTCATCAAATGCATTCGCACTCATTGCTATGATTGGAATCTCCTGACAATCTCTTCTTGAAGTCTTCGAATCTCTTTGGTTGCCTCAAGCCCATCCATCACTGGCATCATGATATCCATAAAAATAAAGATCATAATATCCTGGAGCACTTGCTTGATCTTATCCAATGCTTCTTGTCCATTATAAACAGATTCCACAATCACTTTATAGTCCTTTAGTATCGTTGTAATGATTTCCATATTCAGCTCATTATCTTCTGTCGTATCAAAATTCTCTTTCCTTCCACATTTAATGGATGATCCTCTGCTTTCTTTACCTCTTCCTGATCTTGTGCAAGTTCCAGTGTCACATGAAATCCAAAGTTACTTCCTTTTCCTAACTCACTTTGAAGTTCAATCTCTGAATCCATCATATGAACTAAACGATTACTGATTGCAAGTCCCAGTCCTGTTCCTTGTCTTCTTGCGAGATCAGAATTATCGGCCTGCTCAAAACGTTTGAAAATGATCTCCTGCTTATCTTTTGCAATTCCACATCCATTATCCTGCACCGCAAAATAAACATCAGAATGTTTCTCATCCATAGCTGTTTCTTTCACGATCAGTGTGATATATCCAGCTTCATCACAATATTTGACCGAATTACTTAAGAAATTCACAAGAATCTGATTAAGTCTTAGTTCATCGCATATGAATGTATGGTGAATCAGTCAATCTGTTTTACAAAATGTAGCTTCTTTTGCTTTATCTTTGATTCCATCACAACGCTTAGATCTTCGATCACCTGATTCAATGAATATTTCTTTTTTACAAGATGCATCTTCCCACTTTCAATCTTGCTCATATCAAGAATATCATTCAAAATGCCAAGCAGATATGTAGAAGAACTCTGAATCTTTCTTAAACAATCCATTCTTCTTGCTTCCCCTTGATCTTCTCTTAAAACAATCTCCGTCATACCGATAATACCATTCATTGGTGTCCTGATTTCATGTGACATTCGTGCAAGGAAATCAGATTTTGCCTGAGCCAGGAGATTGTGACGTTGCAGGTTCATTCGGTTTTGGATGATCGCACTAATCTCTTCTAACTGTTTCTGCTCTTTCTCCTCATAAATATATTGACGCTCTACTCCAATAAATAATACACTTCCAGAATATTCTCCATCATCAAGCATATGGAAGATCATACCATCTTGTTCTTTGACAAGTCTTTCAGTGATGGTTCCTGACGCAGCTTTTGTGTGATTGGAAGAATCTTTTGCTTAATGTTATTTTTTATGAAATCTGTATATTGTGTTGCATTACAATGTACGATTCCGCTCCATTTTTGCGTATCTTCCTGTTTCCACTGATAGGAATAGCTATTTACCAGATATTCTTTGCTAAGTTTATGATCTCAAGATTTTTAAGATGACAAACTTCCTGAAGTTTCAGAGCAAGTACATCCATTGCAACCTTCATATCACTACTACGGTCAAATAAATTTAATGCCAATGATGACAGACTCATTTCTTTTAGCTTTTCAAAAATTGGGCGTTCTTCAATCTTCATATCTTTAGGAATGATCTGTTCTTCTTTGGATAATTCTTCATAACAAGTTCTTTCATCTGCTTGCTTTTTGCTAGCTGTAAAGCTTTTTCTGTCTGTTTTAGCATTTCCCATATATCATCATCCTTTGATATCATAGATATTCCTGCCTTAAAGCTTAATTCCTGATAATCTTTATGAATCATATTTTCAAAATCTTCTCTGATCAGATCAAGAAGTTGTTTCATATCATTTACACTTTTGTGTGGAATCCAGATTACAATCTTTCCTGCATTTCCACGAATAAAAAATAGCATCGTTGATCTTCTGCTCTATACATTCTCTACGAATGATCTTTGCTAAATGTTCCAGTATCAGGTCTCCAAATACCAGACCATATTTTTGGTTTAATTTTGTAAACTGATCAATCTCAAGTTCTGTGAATACTGACTTATGAACCTGTTTCATTCGTAACATGATTTCATTAATTCCATGTTCCAAACGGTAAAACTTCGTTGTAGAATCAAGAATCTGTTTATTTTTCTGTGCTTCTTCTAACATCTTGTGCTGCTGAATGTCATGTACACAGGCAACCACACGATCATATTCTCCATTCTCATCCTTCATCACACTTCCCGTCAGATTTACCCATTTATAGTCTTTATGAACATTCTCTCTTAAACGGCATTCAATATTCAATTTCTTCTCGTCTGTCTTAAAAATGTCAAATACTTTCTTGCGGTCTTCCGGATGGATACACTCGTTTCTTAAATATTCTGGATGGTCTTTGCATTTCCAGACTCCATCAAATTCTTTGCTGTTTACAATTTCAAGGATCTTATCCTTCTTACGATAAGTAAAGAACAAATCATTGGATGTCTCTACTGCAATCTTATAACGTTCTTTTTCTTCCAACAGCCTATCTTCTGCTTCTTGCTGTGCATCTGTCAATGTTTCGATCACTTCATGAAGTTCATTGATTTCTTTGATCGATGATGATCCATACTGATGAATTTTCTTAACCCCGCCTCTTACACTTTCAGCAAGCGTATATACTGGTTTTGTCACATAACGTATCAAAATATATAAAAGGATAACTGCACATAATGTACTTCCTATGATTGTTGCAATGATCCACATATATACCTGATTCCCAAGTCCATAGATAGAATCCTCTGTAACAAATCCACACAATGTCCACTTCGTATCCTCATATGGTACATTATTACTATATAATTTTAGAGGTTTTGTGATCGCATAGATTCTTTGCGTTCCAACAAAAGCATCCTTCACTTTATATAATTCTTTTCCTGTTTGTTGTTGTAATTTTAAAGTCTTTCCAACTCTTGCTGCTGCATCATAAAGTGTTCCTTTTCCACTGATGATCTCATAAGTTTTATCAGAATCATCCGACTGATCGATCGTCAATGCATATCCTGCATTTCTTGAAGTATCAAGATCATGTACAGAATAGTAACTGTTTAAAAAATCCAAGGAAATCTCCACTCCCAAAACTCCATAGATTTCTCCATCATACTTCAAAGGTACAGAATAAGTGATCATCTTATGATCATCCAAATAACTGTCTTCCAAGATAAATGGCTTAGCCCAATAGCCAAGATCGACCATCTTACTGTCTTTATATTTCTGTGCCGCTATGTATGGCTGATAATAAAAATCATCGGCACTTCGCTGTCCATTTCCACAAAAATGGAAATTGGTTACCCACGGACTATCTAAGGAAATCTTCTCATTATGAGACAGCTTCTTACTGCCACGTTCCATTAGTAAATCTGTATTCGAAACTGTCTTAGACTGTGGATTAGAATCTCTTACAAAAACTCCTTGATAATCTGCTTCTTTTGAAATATCCTGGTCATTCGCCAG
>ENA-OQDF01000811-OQDF01000811.1-human-gut-metagenome-genome-assembly--contig:-NODE-811-length-13047-cov-3.019040_pt1 | contig 13047 bp, 19 predicted proteins | sample MGYA00242769_ERZ504597 | MGnify/ENA primary metagenome ERZ504597 (study PRJEB26092, sample SAMD00036305) | human gut metagenome | host: Homo sapiens | study: EMG produced TPA metagenomics assembly of...
TATTGTACTTCCGGGAAGATTTAGATGCAGCAGGATTCATTTGCTGTGCAGAAACATCATCTGGATACGAACCATCATGTAAATAACTGTCAGTATGTACAGATGGCAATGGATTATCTGCCGGAGAATTTCAAGATACATCAGATGCGTGCGGAATATAAGCAGCAGGCGAGACTGAATGATGTGATCTGTCCGGCAAGAGCAGTAGATGAAAATAAAACAACAGTTCTTCTGAATGATCAGAAGGGTGAACCGTATGCAGTTGTTGAGTTTAAATAAAATTGGAGGAAAAATATGATCGAATTAGGAAAGAAACAGACGTTACTGATTGTGAAGTCCGTAGAGTTTGGCGTATATCTTGCAGAAGATATGAATGCAGATACAAAGCATCAGGTACTTTTGCCGGCAAACAGGTTCCGGCAGGGACAAAAGCAGGAGATAAACTGGAAGTTTTATTTATAAAGATTCTCAGGATCGTCTGATCGCGACAACAAATGAACCACTTCTTATGGTGGGGCAGGCAGGACTTCTGAAAGTAAAACAGGTAACAAGAATCGGAGCATTTCTTGACTGGGGACTGGAAAAAGATCTTTTGCTTCCATATCATGAGCAGACAACTCGTATCTTTGAGGGGCAGGAATGTCTGGTAGCTGTTTATGTGGATAAAAGCAGCCGTCTCTGTGCAACTATGAAAGTTTATCCTTACCTGTCCAAAGAAACACCTTATAAAGAAGGTGACCAGGTAAAAGGCCGTGTATACCAGATCAGCGAGAATTTTGGAGTATTTGTTGCAGTCGATAATAAATATTCTGCACTGATCCCTGCAAGAGAAGCAAAAGGTAAATATCGTCCTGGTACTGTTCTTGACCTGCGTGTGACCAGAGTCAAAGAAGATGGAAAGATGGATGTCAGTGACCGTCAGGAAGCATATCTTCAGATCAACGAAGATGCGGAAAATGTTCTGGAGATCATTGAAGAATTTGCAGGAGTACTTCCTTTTGATGACAAGGCTTCACCGGAAGTGATCCGCAGAGAATTTGGCTTAAGCAAAAATGCATTTAAGCGTGCAGTCGGACATCTTCTTAAAGAAGGAAAAATTCAGATCAAGGACCGCAGGATCTATCTGGTGAAATAACAGGTAAAGGATGAGAGTATGAACTTACACATCTTCATGTCCATACAGAATACAGTCTTCTGGATGGTTCGAATAAAATAAAAGAATATGTGGACCGTGTCAAAGAACTTGGCATGGACAGTGCGGCTATTACGGACCATGGTGTGATGTACGGCGTGATCGATTTTTACCGTGCGGCAAGAGCTGCGGGAATCAATCCGATCCTGGGCTGTGAAGTTTATGTTGCACCGGGATCCCGTTTTGACCGTGAAACAGGAAGTGGAGAAGACCGTTATTACCATCTGGTTCTTCTGGCAGAGAACAACCAGGGTTACAGTAATTTGATGAAGATCGTTTCCAAGGGATTTGTGGAAGGATTTTATTATAAACCGCGTGTGGATCTGCAGCTTCTGGAGAAATATCATGAGGGAATCATTGCGTTGAGTGCGTGTCTTGCAGGTGAAGTGGCAAGATTCCTTACAAGAGGTATGTATGAAGATGCAAAAGCGGCCGCACTTCGGTACCAGGATATCTTTGGAAAAGGAAATTTTTTCCTGGAATTACAGGATCATGGCATTCCGGAACAGCAGAATGTAAACCAGCAGCTTCTTAAGATGCACCGTGAGACCGGAATTGATCTGGTTGCAACAAATGACGTACATTATACCCTGGCAGAGGATGCCCAGCCACATGATGTCCTGCTCTGCCTGCAGACCGGTAAGAAACTGGCAGATCAGGATCGTATGCGTTATGAGGGCGGTCAGTATTATGTGAAATCTCCGGAAGAGATGGAACGTCTTTTTCCATATGCGACAGAAGCATTGGAAATACGCATAAGATTGCACAGCGCTGTCATGTAGAGATTGAATTCGGTGTTACCAAGCTGCCGAATTTGGCGTTCCGGACGGATATACTTCCTGGGAGTACTTAAATGAGCTTTGCTTCAAAGGACTGGAAGAACGTTATCAGCCAGTGACCGAGGAATTGAAAGAGCGGCTGAATTATGAACTGACGACGATCAGGAACATGGGATACGTTGACTATTTCCTGATCGTGTGGGATTTTATCAAATATGCCCGTGATCATGATATCATGGTCGGACCGGGACGTGGATCTGCAGCGGGAAGCCTGGTTGCATATACACTGGGCATCACACAGCTTGATCCAATTCGTTATGATCTGCTGTTCGAGCGTTTCCTCAACCCGGAACGAGTATCCATGCCGGATATTGACGTTGACTTCTGCTTTGAACGAAGACAGGAAGTTATTGATTACGTCAGAAGAAAATATGGCGATGACTGTGTCGTTCAGATCGTTACGTTTGGTACACTGGCAGCGCGAGGCGTTATCCGGGATGTCGGACGTGTGATGGATCTGCCTTATGCGCAGGTGGATACGATCGCCAAAATGATTCCACAGGAGCTGAATATTACGATTGACAAAGCTCTGCAGATGAATCCGGAATTTAAGAAGGTATATGAAGAGGATAAAGAAATCCATGAACTGATCGATACAGCGAAACGTCTGGAAGGATTGCCACGCCATACTTCCATGCATGCAGCAGGTGTTGTGATCAGTCAGAAGGATGTTTCAGAATATGTACCGCTTTCCAGAGCATCGGATGGTTCGATCGTTACCCAGTTTACAATGACAACTCTGGAAGAACTGGGACTTCTGAAATGGACTTTCTGGGACTTCGTACATTGACTGTTATCCAGAATGCGGTACACTGGTAGAACAGGATACCGGTGTGAAGCTGGATATGCAGCATATCGATTATAATGATAAAAAAGTCCTGGATTCTCTTGGAAAAGGCCATTCAGATGGTGTGTTCCAGCTGGAAAGTGCAGGAATGAAGAACTTCATGAAGGAACTGAAACCACAGAGCCTGGAAGATGTGATCGCGGGAATTTCCCTGTATCGTCCGGGGCCGATGGATTTTATTCCGCAGTATATCCGGGGAAAAAATCGCCCGGATACGATCAAATATGACTGCCCGCAGCTGGAGCCGATCCTGAAACCGACATATGGATGTATCGTATATCAGGAGCAGGTTATGCAGATTGTGCGTAATCTGGCAGGTTATACACTTGGACGGAGCGACCTGGTACGTCGTGCAATGTCCAAGAAAAAAGCAGCAGTCATGGAGAAAGAGCGTCAGAACTTTGTTTATGGAAATGAAGCGGAAGGCGTACCAGGCTGTATTGCCAATGGAATTCCGGAGCAGACGGCAAATAAGATTTATGACGATATGATTGACTTTGCAAAATACGCATTTAATAAGTCTCATGCGGCAGCGTATGCTGTAGTTTCTTATCAGACGGCATTTCTGAAATATTATTATCCGGTTGAATTCATGGCTGCTCTTATGACATCTGTGATTGAAATGCCAATCAAAGTGGCAGAGTATATTCAGGTATGCAGGAAGATGAACATTAAGATCCTGCCGCCGGATGTGAACCGCGGAGCCTATGGATTTTCTGTGGATAATGGTGCAATCCGTTATGGACTTTCTGCAATCAAGAGTGTGGGAAGACCAGTGATCGATGCCTGGTGGAAGAGAGGGAGACAAACGGAGAATATCGATCGCTGAAGGATTTATCGAGAGACTGACCGGTACGGTAAATAAACGTGCGATTGAGAACTTTATCAAAGCTGGAGCACTGGACTGTCTGGAGGGAAACCGCCGGCAGAAAATGGTTGTTTACAGTCAGATCGTGGACAGCATCGCGCAGGAGAAGAAGAATTCTTTTGCCGGCCAGATGAGTCTGTTTGACCTGGTCAGTGAAGAAGATAAAAAAGATTATGAGATCCGCATGCCGGATGTGGAAGAATATGATAAGGATATGATCCTTGGCTTTGAAAAAGATGTTCTTGGAATCTATCTGAGTGGTCATCCACTGGAAAAATACCGGAATATTATGGAGAAGATGATCTCAGCGAGAACGATTGATTTCCAGCCGGACGATGAAACTGGTATTCCGAAGGTTTATGACGGTCAGAAAGTGATCATTGGTGGTATGATCACAGAGAAGACGATCAAGTATACAAGAAACAATAAGGTGATGGCGTTCCTGACGGTAGAAGACTTGATGGGAACTGTGGAGATCGTTGTATTCCCGAGAGATTATGAGAAATGGCAGACGTTGATCAATGAAGATGCGCGAGTCTTTATCCAGGGACGTGTCAATGCAGAAGATGATAAGCCGAGTAAGCTAATTCTGGAAAAAGTACGTGCTTTTGATGATATACCACGAGAAATCTGGATTCAGTTTAAAGACCGTGAGGATTATGCACAGAAAGAGCAGGAACTTCTGAACTATCTGAGAGGTTCAGTGGGAACTTCTGCGGTAGTAATCTACCTCAAAGATGTGAAGGCGATAAAACGTCTTCCGGCAGGATACCATGTGCAGATCAGCGATTTTCTGTTAGAAGAATTAAAGAAAAAATATGGTGATTCCAACGTTAAAGTTGTGGAAAGAGTATTGAAAAACTTCTAAAAATGCTTTACACTATACAACGAATATGTGTAGAACAGATAACAAGGTTTCCTATTATTATGCAAGCGATGAAAGGAAGCCTGGAGATGGAGGAATGAATCATGGCAGAGAAACAGATAAAAACCATCGGTGTACTTACAAGTGGCGGTGACGCTCCGGGAATGAACGCTGCGATCCGTGCTGTTGTAAGACGAGGACTGAGCAGCGGACTGAATGTAAAAGGTATTTATAAAGGATACAACGGTCTTCTTAATGAAGAAATCGTTGATATGACTGCCAGAGACGTATCAGATACGATCGAACGCGGTGGTACAATTCTTTATACAGCAAGATGTGCAGAATTCCGTACACCGGAAGGACAGCAGCGTGGTGCAGAAATCTGCAAGAAACATGGAATCGATGGACTGGTAGTTATCGGTGGAGACGGTTCTTTTGCAGGTGCACAGAAGCTGGCAAATCTTGGAATCAATACAATCGGTGTTCCAGGTACGATCGATCTGGATATTGCCTGCACAGAGTATACAATCGGATTTGATACAGCTGTAAATACAGCAATGGAGGCAATCGATAAGTTCGTGATACTTCCACATCTCACGAAAGATGCAGTATTATCGAAGTTATGGGACGTAATGCAGGATACCTTGCTATGTGGTGCGGTATCGCCAATGGAGCGGAGGACGTCCTGATCCCTGAGAAATATGACTATGATGAGCAGAAGCTGATCAATAACATTATTGCAAGCCGTAAAGCAGGAAAGAAACACCATATCATCGTAAATGCAGAGGGTATTGGTCATTCTGAGGCTATGGCAAGACGTATTGAAGCAGCTACAGGTATTGAGACACGTGCAACGATCCTCGGACATATGCAGCGTGGTGGTAACCCGACATGTAAAGACCGTGTATATGCATCTATGATGGGTGCACTTGCAGTAGATCTTCTCGTACAGGGCAAATCCTGTCGAGTTGTTGGATACCGTCATGGTGAATTCATGGACTTCGATATCAATGAAGCACTTGCTATGCAGAAAGATGTATCCCCATATATGTGGGAAGTATGTAACTCTCTTTCTCATAACTACAAAAATAAAAATACGACGTTTTTACAGCGGAGGCCACCGTTAGGCGGCCTCCGTTCTGGATTAAAGGAGTAGCTGTATGATTTCCAGTGCACAGAATACACAGGTCAAAAATATAATAAAGCTGAATCAGAAGGCAAAGGCAAGACGAGAGCAGGGACTGTTTATCGCAGAGGGAAGAAAGATGTTTCTCGAAGCTCCGGATGACTGGATCGAGAAGATTTATGTGGCAGAATCAATGCTCGAAGATGAAGAAGTAATGAAAAGGTACGGAGATTTTCCTGGGAAGCAGTTGAGAACGGTGTGTTCAGGCAGATGTGTGATACACAGACGCCACAGGGAATCCTTACCGTACTCCGACAGCCTTCTTACGAACTGGAAGATCTTCTGAAAGAGGAAAAACCACTTCTTATGGTTTTGGAGGATCTGCAAGATCCCGGAAATGCAGGGACGATCATCCGAACCGGAGAAGGCGCCGGAGTGAGTGGGGTTTTCCTGACAAAAACCTGCGTGGATATCACAAATCCGAAGTAATCCGTGCAACGATGGGATCTGTTTACAGAATTCCTTTTTTCTATGTGGAAGATGTGGTATCATTAAAACAGAAACTTCAGGGAAGAGGAATCCGCTTTTTTGCCGCACATTTACAGGGTAAAAACTCATATGACAGGGAATCCTATGAGGACGGAACTGCGTTTCTGATCGGAAACGAAGGAAAGGGCCTTACAGACCAGGCAGCGGATGCAGCAGACTGTCTGATACGGATCCGATGTGTGGGCAGGTGGAATCCCTCAATGCAGCTATGGCGGCTGGAATACTCATGTATGAGGCGGCAAGGCAGAGGAGGGGATAAGATGGAACCTTTAATGTGGCTGATCGTGTTGGCGGTCTTTCTTGTGATCGAGGCAATCACGGTAGGACTGACTACGATCTGGTTTGCAGGAGGCGCACTGGTCGCAGCGATTGCGTCAGGCGCAGGTGCAGGTATACTGGTGCAGTGGATCCTGTTTTTAGTCATTTCACTGGTCCTGCTGATTTTTACAAGACCACTGGCAGTTCGATATATGAATAAGGGTGTGCCAAAGACCAATGTAAACAGCCTGATCGGAGAAAAAGCTGTTGTGATTCAGAAGATCAATAATCTGGAGCAGACAGGGCAGGTCCGTATCAATGATATTGAATGGATGGCGAGAACATCTTCTGATGAAGTAACGATTCCGGAACAGACAGTTGTAACAATTGAAGCTGTTCAGGGAGTAAAACTGATTGTGAAAGAAGAAAAGGAGGGTAAGTAACATGGCAGGAATTATTATTTTTATAGTACTCATCGTACTTGTACTCTGGATCCTGGCATCCTGTATCCGTATTGTGCCACAGGCATATGCAATCGTTGTAGAACGTCTTGGTGCATACAAAGAAACATGGAACACAGGTATTCATTTCAAAACACCATTTATTGACCGTGTGGCAAGAAGAGTCAATCTGAAAGAGCAGGTTGTGGATTTTCCACCACAGCCGGTTATTACAAAAGATAACGTAACAATGCAGATCGATACTGTTGTGTTTTTCCAGATTACAGATCCAAAGCTTTTTGCATATGGTGTGGAAAATCCGATCATGGCAATCGAAAATCTGTCAGCGACAACCCTTAGAAACATCATCGGTGACATGGAACTGGATGAAACGCTGACTTCCCGTGAAGTTATCAACACTAAGATGCGTGCATCCCTGGATGTGGCAACAGATCCGTGGGGAATCAAAGTAAATCGTGTGGAACTGAAAAATATTATTCCGCCGGCAGCAATCCAGGAAGCTATGGAGAAACAGATGAAGGCTGAGCGTGAAAGACGTGAAGCAATCCTCCGCGCAGAAGGTGAGAAAAAATCTACGATCCTTGTTGCAGAAGGTAAAAAAGAATCTGCAATCCTCGATGCGGAAGCTGAGAAACAGGCTGCGATTCTGAAAGCAGAAGCGCAGAAAGAACGTATGATCAAAGAGGCTGAAGGACAGGCGGAGGCAGTTCTGAAAGTTCAGAAAGCCAATGCAGAAGGTATCCGTATGATCCGTGAAGCCGGGGCAGATCAGGCAGTACTTACACTGAAGAGCCTGGAAGCATTTGGAAAGGCAGCAGATGGTAAGGCTACCAAGATCATTATCCGTCTGAGATCCAGGGACTGGCAGGACTTGCATCATCTCTGAAAGAGATCGTTGTTGAGGATAAGAAAACAGAAGAATAATTTTTTATAAAGAAACACGAAAAAAGAGGAGTAACTGTTATGAACTTAAAAGGACGCAATTTTCTTACGCTGAAAGACTTACACCAGAAGAGATCACCTACATGATCGATCTCGCTGCTGAATTAAAAGCAAAGAAAAAAGCAGGAGAGCTTCATGAATATTATAAAGGCAAAAACATTGCCCTGATCTTTGAGAAAACAAGCACCAGAACACGTTGCGCATTTGAAGTAGCTGCTCATGATCTTGGAATGGGCAGTACATATCTGGATCCGACCGGTTCTCAGATCGGCAAGAAAGAAGTATTGCCGATACCGCAAGAGTTCTTGGAAGAATGTATGAAGGAATCGAATACAGAGGATTTGGACAGGATATTGTTGAAGAACTGGCCAAATATGCAGGCGTTCCGGTATGGAACGGACTGACAAACGAATATCATCCGACACAGATGCTGGCAGACATGCTGACCATCCGTGAGCATTTTGGAGATCTCAAGGGCCGCCGTCTGGTATACATGGGAGATGCCCGTTATAACATGGGTAACTCACTGATGATCGCATGCTCCAAGCTTGGAATGCATTTTGTAGCATGCACAACAAAGAAATACTTCCCGAATCAGGAACTTGTAGATCTGTGCAAGACTTATGCAGAGGCTTCCGGTGGAAGTGTGACTCTGACAGAAGATGTACAGACAGGAACAAAAGATGCAGATGTAATCTATACAGATGTATGGGTATCTATGGGTGAGCCGGATGAAGTATGGGAAGAGCGTATCAAAGACCTGACACCATACAAAGTAACTGCTGATGTTATGAAAAATGCAGGGGAAAAAGCAATCTTCCTTCACTGTCTGCCAGCATTCCATGATCTCAAGACAAAGATTGGCAAGGAAATGGGAGAACGTTTCAACCTGACAGATATGGAAGTGACAGATGAAGTATTTGAATCTGCACAGTCTCATGTATTTGATGAAGCAGAAAACCGTATGCATACGATCAAAGCAGTTATGGTGGCAACTCTTGGAGAGCCGGAGAACAAATGATAACTACAATCTATAATGAAGAAACAATTTCAAAAGAGATAAACACAAAATGGGCGGGCAAAACCGTCCATTTTGCAAAGGAAACAGATTCCACAAATGAGTGGTGCAAGCGCATGTCAAAAGAAAATGCGGAACACGGAACACTGGCAGTTGCAGAATTTCAGTCTGCCGGTAAGGGAAGGCTGGGACGTAAATGGATGGCACCGGAGGGAAGTTCAGTGATGATGTCCATTCTTCTGAAACCGGAATTTGAACCGCAATATGCGTCTATGCTGACACTTGTAATGGGATTGAGCGTAGCGCAGGCAGTGTGCGAGCTTGGTGTGGAAGTTTCTATCAAATGGCCGAATGATGTGGTCGTTTCCCACAAGAAAATCTGCGGAATACTGACAGAAATGGGAGTGCAGGATGGAAGATCCGAGAAGTGGTGATCGGTGTCGGACTGAATGTAAATCTGAAAGAAATTCAGGATGAACTGAAAGACAAAGCGACCTCTCTGTACCTGGAAACGGGAAAAACATACGACAGAAACCGTCTGATCGGGCTTGTTATGGAGAAATTTGAAATCAATTATGAGAAATTTGTCCAAACCTGCGATCTTTCCATGATGCTGGATGATTATAACATGCTGCTGGCAAATAAGAGCCAGCCGGTCCGCGTTCTGGATAAGATCAGCCCGTATGAAGGCGTGGCTCTGGAAATCGATAAAGATGGAGCACTTCTGGTGCGTGTGCAGAGCGGAGAGATTCGTAAAGTGTGCTCCGGAGAAGTGTCTGTAAGAGGATTGTACAGCTATATTTAAGTTGCTGCGGACAGGAACATATTTAACAAAGGAGTTTTTATATGTATCAGGAAAATGTTGTGCTCTGCGGTGCAAGCGCTTATGAGCAGAAATATTATTTTAATCAGGATTTTGATTCTCTTCCGGAATCGATCAAACAGGAACTGCATATCATGTGTGTCCTTTATACCGAAGATATCGGCGGAATCCTGACACTGGAGTTTGATGATAATGGCAGTCTGCAGTTCAAAACAGAGGCACTGGATTCCGATGCCATGTATGATGATATTGGAAGTGTTCTTAAGATCAAACAGCTGCAGACCGAAAAAAGAGAACTTCTGCAGTCTCTGGAAATGTATTATAAGGTATTTTTCCTTGGTGAGACCATCGAAGATGATGGCGAAATGATAGGTAAGGAAAGCTGATCTATGGAAACACTTATGAAAATGAAGTGGAAATTGGTTCTGTAGAGATCGAGAATCCTTTTATTCTGGCACCAATGGCTGGAGTTACGGATCTTCCATTCCGTATTCTCTGCAAGGAGCAGGGGGCAGGTCTGTTGTGCACAGAGATGGTCAGTGCAAAGGCGATTTCTTTTCATAATAAAAATACAATCTCTCTTATGCAGATCGATCCGGTGGAGCATCCGGTTTCCATGCAGATTTTTGGAAGTGAGCCGGATCTGATGGCAGAAGTTGCAAAAGTATCGAAGAACAGCCATTTGATATCCTGGATATCAATATGGGCTGCCCGGTCCCGAAGGTAGTCAACAACGGAGAGGGGTCTGCATTGCTTAAAAATCCGGAACTGATCCGGGAAATTGTGACAAAAGTTTCTCGTGCGGTGAAGAAACCGGTAACGGCGAAGATTCGTATTGGTTTTGAGGGATATCCGGTAGATCCAGTGGAGATTGCAAAGATCATTGAGGATTCCGGTGCAGCTGCAGTTGCGGTCCACGGAAGAACAAGACAGCAGTATTATGCAGGCGAAGCGGACTGGGATACGATCCGCAGGATCAAAGAAGCGGTATCTATTCCAGTCATTGGAAACGGGGATGTGGATTCTCCAAAGAAAGCAGAAGCACTGGTGCGTGAGACAGGCTGTGATGGGATCATGATTGGTCGCGCAGTGAGAGGAAATCCATGGATCTTCCGTGAGATGAACCATTATTTTACTACGGGAGAGCTGCTTCCGCGTCCATCTTGGGAAGAAATCAGAGAGATGATTCTTCGTCATGCAAGAATGCAGATCGAACTGAAAGGTGAATTTACCGGAATCCGTGAAATGCGTAAGCATATTGCATGGTATACTTCAGGAATGAGACATAGTGCAGGGCTGCGCAGAGATTCTATCTGGTCAGCAGCTATGAAGAATTGGAAAAGCTGCTGGATGTTACTGTTCAGAGATAAAACAAGGAAAATTACAGAAGCTGGGAATTCGCGGTTAATCGCGGAATTCCGGCTTTTTGGTTCTTGACAAGGTATACAGATTTGTATAATACAGAAATTGTGAATATCCTAGAATAAGTCTGCCTGTTTTGAGGTATGATGTTTTGAGAAGTTATGTAGACAGCAATTATTCCGGGAATGTATATCCAATAAATATCCGGCTATTTTGAAAGGGTGTAAGGATTATGGAAGAAAAGAAGAATTTATTAACATATGCAGGTCTTAAAAAACTGGAAGATGAGCTGCATGATTTAAAAGTAGTAAAAAGAAAAGAAGTTGCAGGTAAGATCAAAGAAGCAAGAGAACAGGGTGACCTTTCTGAGAATGCTGAATATGATGCAGCAAAAGATGAGCAGAGAGACATCGAAGCAAGAATCGAAGAAATCGAAAAAATCCTTAAAAATGCAGAAGTCGTTGTAGAAGATGAAGTAGATCTTGATAAGATCAACGTTGGATGCAAGGTTAAAGTACATGACTATGAATTCGATGAAGATATGGAATTAAAGATCGTTGGTTCTACAGAAGCGAACAGCCTGGAAGGTAAGATCTCCAATGAATCTCCAGTAGGAAAAGCTCTGATCGGTGCACATACAGGAGATGTTGTTGATGTAGAAATGCCAATGGGAATCATGAAATACAAGGTTCTGGAGATCCAGAGAAACGTTTAAATAAGTCAAAAAACAGAAGGAGGCCAACAAAGTGGCAGAGCAGAAGAAGCAGGATACAAACCAGCTGCTGAAGGTTCGTCGTGAGAAGCTTGCAGATTTGCAGGCAAATGGCAAGGACCCGTTTCAGATCACAAAATTTGACCAGACACATCACTCACTTGAGGTAAAGAATCTCTATGAAGCGCATGAGGCAGAGATCTTAAAAGACCACAAGACTCCAGATGTAGAAGGTCTTGATGAAGCACAGGCAAGAGAAGTCCTCAAACAGGACTATGAAGAAAGAAGAAAAATCATGGATGCGAACCCGATCCACGTAGCAATCGCCGGTCGTATGATGTTCAAACGTGTCATGGGCAAAGCTTCTTTCTGTAATATTCAGGATCTGCAAGGCAATATTCAGGTCTATGTGGCAAGAGATGCAATCGGAGAAGAATCCTATGCAGATTTCAAAAAATCTGATATCGGTGATATTTTCGGTCTGGAAGGCTTTGCTTTCAGAACAAGAACAGGCGAAATCTCTATCCATGCTGAAAAAATGACTATGCTGACAAAGAGTTTACAGATCCTTCCGGAGAAATTCCACGGACTGACTGACACAGATACCCGTTATCGTCAGAGATATGTAGACCTTATCATGAATCAGGACAGCAAGAATGTATTTATCAAACGTTCCCAGATCCTCAAAGAGATCCGTAACTTCCTTGCAGGACGTGACTTCATGGAAGTCGAAACTCCAATGCTGGTTTCCAACGCCGGCGGTGCAGCTGCAAGGCCGTTTGAGACACATTACAATGCACTGAACGAAGACGTTAAACTTCGTATCTCTCTGGAGCTTTATCTGAAGAGACTGATCGTTGGTGGACTTGAAAGAGTTTACGAGATTGGCCGTGTATTCCGTAACGAGGGTGTTGATACACGTCACAACCCGGAATTCACTCTGATGGAGCTTTACCAGGCATACACAGATTATGAGGGAATGATGGAACTGACAGAGTCCATGTTCCGTTATCTGGCAGAAAAAGTGTGCGGATCCACTAAGATTTCTTATAATGGTGTGGAAATCGACCTTGGTAAGCCGTTCGCCAGAATGACAATGAACGAAGCAATTAAGAAATATGCAGGAATCGACTTGATGAAGTAGCAGATGATGAGGCAGCTAAAAAGCTTGCTGACGAGCATCAT
>ENA-OQDF01000812-OQDF01000812.1-human-gut-metagenome-genome-assembly--contig:-NODE-812-length-13031-cov-1.880967_pt1 | contig 13031 bp, 16 predicted proteins | sample MGYA00242769_ERZ504597 | MGnify/ENA primary metagenome ERZ504597 (study PRJEB26092, sample SAMD00036305) | human gut metagenome | host: Homo sapiens | study: EMG produced TPA metagenomics assembly of...
ATGGTTTTAGTATAGCACAAATCAATAACTATGGTTATTTATTAAAAAAACTTATAATTTATAAAAATTTTAACGCAATGTTAAATTCATGGCACAACGATTAGCTTCATATTTAATTTTTTCTTCATCAATAGTAGTAAAAGTTCTATTTTCTAATAAAACTTACCATCTACTAATACTGTATCAACCATTGATCCATTCATGCTATACGCTAATAAAGATACTAAATCATGACGTGGATAACATTGTGGAGCAGACATATCAAATAAAACGATATCTGCTTTATATCCTTCTTTGATTAAGCCTACATTATTTAATCCTACAGCTTTAGCACCGTATTCTGTTCCCATTTTACACCTTCAAGAGCTGGCACAGCTAATGGGTCTAAAGTATTTACTTTATGCAGTAAAGTTGCTAAATTAATTTCTTCTAGCATATCAAGATTATTATTACTAGAAGCTCCATCTGTACCTAAGCCTACGCAAACTCCTGCTTTTAATAATTGTGGAACTGGAGCAACACCGCTGGCAAGTTTCATATTGCTTCCTGGATTATGCGCTACACGTACATTGTATTTTTTCATAATTTGAATATCTTCATCTGTTAAATGAACACAATGAGCAGCTAATACGCCACGGTCTAAAATGCCTACTTCTTCCATTAAAGCTATAGGTGTTTTGCCATATTCTTTTAAACAATTTTCTACTTCACCTTTAGTTTCTGCTAAATGAATATGAATTTCTCCATTATATTCTTCACTAGCTTTCACTACTTTTTGTAGAAAATCTGGAGGGCAAGTATATGGTGCATGAGGGCCAAACATAACTGTTATTTTACCATCATTAGCATTGTTAAAATCTCTGAATAAGATTTTATTTTCTTCTAATGCTTGATTGCCATTTGGTGCTACACCAATAATGCCACGAGAAAGCACTGCTCTAATATCTGTATCAATACAAGCCTGTGCTACTTGATCCATATCGCCATACATATCAGCAAAAGTAGTTGTACCGCTTTTTATCATTTCAGCGATACCAAGCATAGCACCCCAATAAATATCTTCTTTTTTCATTTTAGCTTCGATTGGCCATATTTTATTTTCTAACCAATCCATAAGCTTCATATCATCAGCATAGCTACGCAATAAAGTCATGGATACATGTGTATGCGCATTAACAAAACCAGCTGTTGCTAATTTATCTGTACCCTCAATTACTTTTTCTGCTTTAAATGTTTCTGGTATATTTTCTATAGCTAAAATTTCACTATCTTTAATTGCAATATCTGCAATCTTACTTACCATCAGCTAATAAAACGTTAGCATTTTTTATTAAAATATTCATATTTAAACCTCTTAATTATGCTTTTGCTAAATATGCTTTTGTTCTTCTGTCAATTCATCAAGTTCTACACCAAGAGCTTTTAATTTAATTTGAGCAATTTTTGTATTGATTTCTTCTGGCATTAAATATACTTTATTTTCCATTTCTTGATGATGATTCAAAATATGAAGTGCAGAGAAGAATTGTACACCAAAGGATAAGTCCATGATTTCTGCTGGATGTCCATCACCTGCTGCAAGGTTAACTAAACGGCCTTCAGCTAAAAGATATAATTTGCGTCCATCTTTTTGTACATATTCTTCAATATTTTTACGAACAGGACGATGAGATACAGAATTTTTGAGTAAGTCCACTTTGTTGATTTCTACATCAAAATGACCAGAATTTGCCATCATTGCGCCATCTTTCATGAGTGCAAAATGTTTTTCATTGATGACATTATCACAGCCTGTAAGAGTCAAGAAGATATCGCCAATTTTTGCAGCTTCTTCCATAGGCATTACTCTAAAGCCATCAAATACTGCTTCAATAGCTTTAATTGGATCAACTTCAGTGATAACTACATTCGCACCAAGACCTTTAGCACGCATAGCTCCACCTTTACCACACCAGCCATAGCCAGCAATTACTACTGTTTTGCCTGCAATTACTAAATTTGTAGTACGCATGATGCCATCCCAAGTAGATTGACCTGTACCATAGCGATTATCAAATAAATATTTACAATATGCATCATTTGCTGCAATCATAGGAAATTTTAATTTTCCTTGTTCAGCTAAAGCTTTTAAACGAATAACACCTGTTGTAGTTTCTTCGCTACCGCCAATAATTCTATCAATTAATTCAGGACGTTCATTATGAATACGTGCTACTAAATCGCCACCATCATCAATAATCATATCTGGATTGCAATCTAATGCTTTATCAATGAACATATCATATTCTTCATTTGTACAATTATACCAAGAATATACTGTTACGCCGTCTTCAACAAGTGCAGCTACGACATCATCTTGTGTAGAAAGTGGGTTACTGCCTGTAGCGATAACTTCTGCTCCTGCATTTTTAAATACTAAAGCTAAATATGCAGTTTTAGCTTCTAAGTGCATAGTGATAACTACTTTTTTACCTGCAAAAGGTTTTGTTTTGCTATACTCTTCATCTATAGAACGAAGTACAGGCATAAAGTTTTTTACCCATGCAATTTTATCATGACCTGATGGTGCAAGTTTAATATCTCTAATCATTGATTCCATTAAGAATTCCTCCTAAATTATTTAAAGTTTCTAATTTACTAAAATCAGTACGCTCTATCTGTAAAGGCGTAACTGATATATAACCATTTTTTACAACTTCAATATCTGTAAATTCATCATTGCCTATATCTTTAGCTCGCCCTTGCATTTTATACGCTATACGAGCCATCATCTAAAATCACAGCATCAAATTCATTTTCATAAATGCGACGCCCATGTTTAGTAAATACAAATTTTATTTTATTATCTTTCAAGCTTTTAGGGAAGTTTATATTATACATAAATAATTTATCAGTATCATAAAAAAAACTAATCCTATCTGCCATTATTTTTGCAATCGTTGAAAATGATACATTTGATTTACTAGATACAGAAACGGCTATAGAAGATATTTTATGATTATATCCTTCTAAAGCCGCTCCTACTGTTCCTGAATAAAGCACATCTGTTCCTAAATTAGCTCCATTATTTATACCTGAAATTATCAAGTCTGGTTTTTCTTTTAATAAAAATTCCAAAGCTAATTTAGTACAATCTGCTGGTGTTCCTTCCACAGCATAAGCCGTTACATTTTCCATCTTCATATCCACAGTTTCTACACGCAAAGGAACACCCATAGTCAAAGCCTGCGACATTCCGCTTTGCTCTGTCATCGGTGCTACAATAAAAACTTCATGTTTTAAAGATAATTCTTTAGCTATAGCTTTTAAGCCTTCGGCTTTTATGCCATCATCGTTAACTAATAAAATCTTCATAAAAACCTCATCAATATTATAATTGGTTCATCATTTATGAGTTTGTGGTATTACTCTAACATTTTTCAATACTTGCATTGCTCTAGTTTGCCATTTGAGCATTTTTTCCGGAGGAGCTTCATGTAATCCTCCTAATGGTGTAATTGGCTGTAAAACTAATAAAATATTTTCATCAATATTTTTTATGATGGATAATGCTTTTTCAAAATCTTCAACTGTAGACTCATTGGAAACTACAATTTTTACATAAACATCTTTTTTACTAGCCAATTTCAAAAATTCTTCATGCTCTTGCCAATAAGCTTTACCAATATCACTTGGCAATTTCATATCCATACTGATTATATCTATTTCATCAATAACTTGAGCTAATTGTTTCACCAAAGTACCATTTGTTTCCAAAAATAATGGTATAGATAGTGGCTTTAGATTTTTAGCCAATTCTAAAATAATCTGTGGATATAATAATGGCTCTCCACCTGTAATACTGATAGAATGATGCGGCTGCTGTAAACGATAATTGATATAAGGCATGATGTCATTTAAATCCAAAGGATTTTTTAATTCTAAATCGCCTTCATATCCTTCACATTTTTCTAAAACACATGGAACTAAATTACTATGTGCCAATTTATCCGTATCACAATAAGGGCAATCCATATTGCAACCAATAAGACGAATAAATAATTGTCTGCAACCTACATATTTTCCTTCTCCTTGAATAGAAGAAAATTTCTGATACTCCTGCTTGCAAATTAAGCATCCTTTCTATATATAACTGCTGCTTTTGGTGATTCCCATACTTTTATATAATTTAATTTACAATTAGTTTTAAATAAATCATTTGCTTCAATTGTTTCATAAATATATTTAGCCAAATGTTCTGCTGTAGGATTTAATTCTTTAAATTGAGGTAATTCATTTAAGTATTGATGATCCATAGCATCTAATACTTCCATTAACATAGATTTTAATACTTTAAAATCTGCAACCATACCAATATTATCTAATTTATCTCCACTGACAGACATCTCTACAGTCCAACTATGACCATGTAATCTGTTGCATTTTCCAGGATAATCTACTAAGCGATGAGCTGCTTCAAAAGCTCCATTTACTACTAATTCAAACAAAAAAATTTCCTCCTTAATAATTAATAAAATTAATATAAAAATTATACCATATATTTATCTACTATAAAAATTTTATAATAATTTATTTATATAGCTAAAAAAGAACTATTAGTTTAATCTAATAGTTCTTTTCTTAAATTAACGAGTCAATTCATCATAACTAACTGCACGAGTATGTTTTGTATGTGACCATTCATGTTTATTTCTATCTAAAAATCCTAAAAATACAATTGGGATCCAACTATAAATAAACACTGGATATAAAATTAAGTAAAACCATGCTTTCCATTTAACATGTATCTTTGCCAAAATAATAATAGGTAAAATATATTGCCCCATAGTAATTACAGTTAGCAAACTAGATGGTAAAAATTGATATATATTTGTAAATAATGGATAACCTAATCCCATCTGTACATATGATAAGATGACAAAGAATGTGGAAATCAATAAGAAATGAGGCTGTAATAAATGTAGACAACCATCTAAAATACGAATATCACGACGACGAATACCTTCTTTTAACATCTTCGGAATAAAGCGATGTGCCACGTCAAATTGACCTTGTGCCCAACGTTTACGCTGGTTCCAAGATTGTTTAAAAGTAAGTGGTTTTTCATCATAAACAATCGCATCATGAGCCCATGTTGTTTTTATACCTTCTGCCAAAGATTTCATGGTAAATTCCATATCTTCAACAAGGCAAGTAGCACCCCAACCATGTTTTTTCAAAACATCTGTTGTAATACACATACCTGTACCACCAAGTACAGAAGATAAACCAATATTTGTTTTTGCTAAATGCCAAATATGGTCAATAACCCAAAAGGCAATCGCAAAAGTTCCGGAAACCCATGTATCATAAGGATTTTTCGCATCAAGATAACCTTGTACTAATTTATCCCCTTTACATAAGCGATTATTCATCTCTAATAAGAAGCGTTTATCTACTAAATTATCTGCATCGAAGATTGCCACTGCATCATATTTGCGTTTCATTTCAAATAATCTAGCAAACATCCATTCCATTGCAAAGCCTTTACCACGTTCTTTATCATTAAAACGTTCATGAACAATAGCTCCGCAATCGCGTGCAATCTGAGCTGTATTATCTGTACAGTTATCAGCAATTACAAAAATATCATATAGTTCTTTTGGATAATCTAACATTTTTAAGTTATCCACTAATTGACCGATTACTGCAGATTCATTATGTGCTGCCACAATTACTGCAAAAGTTTTTTGTGGTGTTAAATTTTCTTTTCCTTTTGCGCCACAGACCATTTACACCTATTAAAAAATAATAAACTGTAAATAAGAAAATTATTATCTGAATTGGCACCATAATCCAATCGAGAATATACATTTAAATCCCCTTTTAGCTATTTATTTTAGTTACGACCTAAAGAAAATATAGTATTTAAAATACCTAACAATGCATAAGATATAAAGATATCAAACAAAATTGCATATCCTATAGCATCGCGACCAAAATACAATACACAAATAGCAAAAATAGCTATTATACCTAATGCTACTTTGCTAATTTTTTCGCCTTTGCCCTTAAAATCTGGATATTTAAAAGTACTAACCAATAAATATCCTACAAACATAAATTAAAATAGGTAAAAAATATCCCAATGTATCAATTTGCATAGCTGGTGTAATACCTAAATGAGTGGATAATAAAATCCATGTGGCGATTAAACAACCGCCAGCTGGAATAGGTACTCCCATAAAATAGCCATGTATTACGGAAGCATTTACATTAAAACGAGCTAATCGCCACATGCCACACACAGCGTAAAAAATCACAGCTATCCAACCAAAATAACTAAATTCATGCATAACAAAACTATATGCTAAAAATCCTGGTGCTGCACCAAAGGAAACACAGTCGCATAAAGAGTCCATCTCTTTACCCATTTCACTGCTAACACCAAAAAACGAGCTGTTCTACCATCTAAACCATCAGCTACTAATGCCAATAAGATGAATACAGCACCCCAGAATATATTTCCATTAAATGTGGAAATAATTGAACACATACCAAAAACTAAATTACTAGAAGTAAACAGATTTGGTATGATTACTCTATAATTCATTACTCTTTAATCCTCCCAATAATTGTTTCTCCACCGACAACTTTGTCGCCTTTTTTTACTAATAATTCTACATTTTTTGGTACAACAACTTCTGTGCAAGAACCAAAGCGAATCATACCGTATAATTCGCCTTTAGAAAGTCCATCATTTAAAGTAACCCAAGAAACAATTCTGCGAGCTAAAATACCTGCAATTGCGTTACTGTTATACGCAAATCCTCATTTTCAATACCTATCATATGACGTTCATTTTCAAAACCTACATCTTTTTTATATGCAGGGTCAAATCTTCCACAACTATATTGCTGACATTTTATTTCGCCTGCAATTGGGCTGCGATTTACATGTACATTAAATACTGATAAGAATATTACTACTTTTCGACCTGGAGCTTTTATAAACTCATCATTATCTACATCTGATACTTCCATCACTGTCCCATCTGCCGGAGATACTAAAATATCTTTTCCCTGTGGAATATTACGACGTGGATTGCGGAAAAAATACGTGAAAAATAACGTTAATACCGCAGGAAAAACAGCAACTACAGGATGCACAAAATAACCCAAAAGAAAGGTAATTACTACACCAATACCAATGAACGGAAACCCTTCTTTAACAATGGGCAATCTTAACACTCCAACCCCTCCTATGAAAAATTACTAAAAACCCTTAAAAACATTATATGCTATCCTAAAATGTTTGTCTATCTAGACTATTTATATTTTATATATTTATTTAATTAAAATTATGTACTAAAATAAATAAACTTTTTATATTTTTTAGTTCTATAAATATATTTTATTTATAAAAGTGAACAGCCTTCAACTTTAATAATATTAAGGCTTCCAGCATTTTAGGTGTTGAAAGACATTCAAAAATATGCTAAAATTTTCATTACATGAGGATATTTTTATCCAATTTGTTCGTGATAAATCCCCCACTACTTTTAACCAGTGGTGAGAGTTAATTTATTAGAGATGGGACAGATCTCAAAATAGATAAATTCTTATTTATTTAAAAATTTTCTACTTAAAAAATATATACTTATTAAGTAAAAATATGTCCTTAACCGTTAGTCATTAATGGGGATTGCCTAAATTTAGGAAGTTTAATAAAACAATGACTAATATTTTAATCCATTGGAGGGGTTATGGTGCGTACAATCCAAGCAGAACAAATCACTCAAGAAGTAGCGCAGATGTGTAAAGAAGCTGCCTACTATTTACCAGGAGATGTGTTTGCCGCATTAGAAAGAGGTAGACTTAGTGAAAAATCTCCAGTAGGAAGAGAAGTACTCGACCAAATTATCACAAATGCAAAAATTGCAAAAGAAGAAGACAGACCTATTTGCCAAGATACTGGTATGACTATTGTTTTTGTTGAATTAGGTCAAGATGTTCACATTGAAGGCGGCAACTTAAATGACGCTATCAATGCTGGTGTAGCTAAAGGTTATACTGAAGGCTATTTACGTAAATCCGTTGTAGCTGAACCACTTTTCGATCGTAAAAATACTCAAGATAATACACCAGCTGTTATCTACACAGAAATCGTTCCTGGCGATAAATTAACTATCCAAGTTGAACCAAAAGGTTTCGGTAGCGAAAATAAATCTGGCTTAAAAATGCTTGTACCAGCTGATGGTGTAAAAGGCGTTAAAAAAGCAGTTATGGATATTATCCTTCATGCTAGCTGCAATCCTTGCCCACCAATGGTTGTTGGTATTGGTATTGGCGGTACTATGGACCGTGCTGCTGTTATGTCTAAAAAAGCATTACTTCGTCCAACTAATGTTCGTAATGCTCATCCTGAATATGCAAAACTTGAAGAAGAGCTTTTAGAATTAATCAACCAAACAGGTATTGGTCCACAGCTCGGTGGTACAACAAGTGCTCTTGCTGTTAATATCGAATGGGGTCCTACTCATATCGCTGGCCTTCCTGTGGCTGTAACAATTTGTTGCCATGCATGCCGTCATTCTAAACGCGTATTATAATTTATTCGGGAGGTACATTTAAATGGCTGATAAAATTCGCATTACAACACCTTTGACTGAAGAACAGTCTCGTAAATTAAAAGTAGGCGATAGCGTTCTTATTTCTGGCGTTATCTATAGCGCACGTGATGCTGCTCATAAAGTTATGACAGAAGCACTTGCTCGTGGTGAAAAACTTCCAATTGATTGGAACAATCAAATTGTTTATTATCTTGGACCAACTCCAGCTAAACCTGGTAATCCAATTGGTTCTTGCGGTCCTACAACTTCTGGTCGTATGGACGCTTATACTCCTACAATGCTCGAACAGGGTATTAAAGGTATGATTGGTAAAGGTTCTCGTGATAAAGCTGTTATCGAATCCATGAAGAAAAATGGTGTTACTTATTTTGCCGCTGTTGGTGGTGCTGCTGCACTTATTTCCAAATGCGTAAAAAATATGAAGTAATCGCTTATCCAGAACTTGGTCCTGAAGCACTTGCAGCTCTTACTGTTGAAGATTTCCCTGCAATCGTAGTTATTGACTCTGAAGGTAATAATTTCTATGAAATGGGTCAGGCTCCATATCGCACTTTAGATATGGATAAACTTTAATAATTAACAAAATCCTGAGCTCCTTTATTATCTTCTAGGAGGAGCTCAGTTTATTTTGCGAACCGTGGGACACACGGGGATAGCCATCTATCATTTATATTACATATAATTAATATATGGAAGCTTTTTTAAGCATGTCATAAGGTGTGTAAATTTTCCCTATGAAAATTAAAAAGTACAGGAGGTTCAAGGATGATTCACACAACATTTTATATTCGCAGATTACATTCCCTCTGCGGTATTGTTCCTGTAGGTTTATTCTTACTCGAACATATCTTTACAAACTCTATGGTATTAGGTGGACCAGCTCCATTCAATGCAGCAGTTGAGCATCTTGCATCTATTCCACATGAAATTATGCTTCCTTTGGAAATTTGCTTCATTTTAGTTCCATTCCTTTTCCATGGTCTTTATGGTTTGTACATTTTAATGCAAGCTAAAAACAACGTAAAAAGCTATGGTTATGCTCGCAACTGGAATTTCTATTTCCAAAGAATAACTGCTGTTATTATCTTCCTTTTCTTAATCTGGCATGTTGTTTATCTCCGCATTATGGTAAAAGGTGGCGGTACTCCTATTTCCTTCGAATTATTACAAGCTTATTTCCAAAATCCGCTTGTATGGGGTGCTTATACAATCGCTATGATTGCATCTATTTTCCACTTCTTTAACGGTCTTACTACATTCACTATGACATGGGGTATTGCAAAAGGTCCTCGTATCCAGACTTTCTTCTCTCGTGTATTCATGGCAATCTTTGTAGTATTATCCCTTTTTAACAATTGCTTTCATGAGCATGTACTGGTTTTAATCTATAAATTCTGATATAAGGAGAGACTCACGTGAAATCTACAAAAAAAATCATCGTTGTCGGTGGCGGTTTATCCGGTCTTATGGCTACGATTAAAATTTGTGAATCTGGCGGTATTGTAGACTTATTCTCTTATTGCCCAGTAAAACGTTCCCACTCCCTCTGTGCACAGGGTGGTATTAATGCTTGTATGGATTCCAAAGGTGAACATGATACTGTTTGGGATCATATCGATGATACAATTTATGGTGGCGACTTCCTTGCTGACCAATTAGCAGTTAAAGGTATGTGCGAAAACGCTCCAAAACTTATTAAAATGTTCGACCGCATGGGTGTTCCTTTCACTCGTACACCAGAAGGTAACCTTGACCTTCGTAACTTCGGTGGTGCAAAACATAAACGTACTTGCTTCGCTGGTGCTACTACTGGTCAACAGCTTTTATATGCTCTTGATGAACAAGTTCGTAAACTTGAAGTAAAAGGCAAAGTTAAAAAATACGAATTCTGGGAATTCGTTCACATCATTAAAAACAAAGAAGGCATCTGCCGTGGTATCACTGCTCAAAACATGAATTCCATGGAAATTGAAGCTTTCCCAGCTGATGCAGTTATCTTAGCAACAGGTGTCCTGGTGTTATTTTCGGTAAATGTACAGCTTCTACAATCTGTAACGGTTCTGCTGTTTCCGATGTATACCAAGAAGGTGCTTACCTCGGTAACGTTGAATTCATTCAGATTCACCCAACAGCTATTCCAGGCGAAGATAAAAACCGTCTTATGTCTGAAGCAGCTCGTGGTGAAGGTGGTCGTGTTTGGACTTACAAAGATGGCAAACTTGGTACTTCCTCGAAGAAAAATATCCAGCTTATGGTAACCTCGTTCCTCGTGATATCGCAGCTCGTGAAATTTATCAAGTTTGCGTACACATGGGTCTTGGTATCAATGGCGAAAATCGTGTATACCTCGATCTTTCCCACATTGATGCAGATTACTTAAACCGTAAACTCGCTGGTATCATGGAAATCTACGAAGAATTCGTTGGTGACGACCCTCGTAAGTTCCTATGCAGATCTTCCCTTCCGTTCACTATTCCATGGGTGGTATTTGGGTAGACCGTAAACACAGAACAAATATTCCTGGTTTATTCGCTTCCGGCGAATGTGACTATCAGTACCATGGTGCTAACCGTCTTGGTGCTAACTCCCTTCTTTCCGCTGCTCATTCTGGTACTATTTCTGGTCCAGAAGCTATTCGTTGGGCTAACGGTGATTCCGCTTGGACAATTGAAGGTAAAACTATTGCTGAAGACAATGGTGCTGCTCTTACTGATGCAGAACTTGCTGCAGCAAAACAACAGACTGTTGATGAATTTGAAAAATCATGAATATGAAAGGCGACGTTAACGCTCATAAACTCCATATGGAATTAGGCGACTCATGCTTCGTTACTGCACAATTGAACGTATTAACAAAGACCTTGAATATTGCTATGAAGAAGTTAAGAAAATCCTCAAAAATGGGATCATATCGGTCTTACTGATACTAGTCGCTGGGCTAACCAAGAAGCTATGTTCGTACGTCAGCTTCGCAACATGATCATCTACGCTCTTGCTATCTGTAAAGCAGCTCGTATGCGTGATGAAAGCCGTGGTGCTCACTTCAAACCAGAATTCCCTAACCGTGATGACGAGCATTTCTTAAAAACTACACTTGTTAGAATGAACCCTGAAACTTGTGAACCAGAAATCAGCTATATCGATTTTGATCACTCCTTAGTTAAACCTCGTCCACGTCGTTATGATGTTACTAAAGGAGGCAAAAAATAATGGCAGATACTAAAAAAACTGTTCATTTGATTATTGAACGTCAAGATAGCCCTACTGGCAAACCTTACACAGAAGAATTTGAAATTCCTTATCGTCCTGCACTTAACGTAGTTGCAGCTTTAATGGAAATTCAGAAAAACCCTGTAACTAAAGATGGCAAAAAACTACTCCTGTAGTTTGGGAATGCAACTGCTTAGAAAAAGTATGTGGTGCTTGTATGATGGTTATTAACGGTCGTGCACGTCAAGCTTGTGCTTCTCTTATCGACAAACTTCCTCAACCAATCCGCATTGCTCCAGCTCGTACTTTCCCTGTAATCCGTGACCTTTTAATCGACCGTAGCGTTATGTTTGAAAGCCTCAAACGTATCCAAGGTTGGATTAATGTTGATGGTAGCTGGGAAAATCGTGAAGCTCCAATTCAAAACCCATATACTGCTGCTACAGCATATGAAATTTCCCACTGCATGACTTGTGGTTGCTGCTTAGAAGCTTGCCCTAACGTTGGTCCACAGTCTGACTTCATCGGACCTGCTCCAACAGTTCAAGCTTATCTCTTCAATTTACATCCATATGGTAAATTTGACAAAGAAAAACGTCTTAATGCTCTTATGGAAAAAGGCGGTATCACTAGCTGCGGTAACAGCCAAAACTGCGTAGAAGCTTGTCCAAAACACATCAAATTAACTACTTACCTTGCTCAGTTAAACCGTGATGTAAATAAACAGGCTCTCAAAAATATCTTTGACAAATAATAAAAGATATATCAATCAAATAACAAAAGGAGTTAGTTTAAAACTAAACTCCTTTTTATTATCAAAAAAACAGCACCTTAAAAGGTGCTGTTTTCTATTTCATATCTTATTGTCTAAAGTAATGATAATTGTCTTTTATCTCAACTAATTCATCTAATTTTACATTTAAAGCTTTTGCAATAGACGCTATTACTAAAAAGTTGGTTGGCGTTTATCATTTTCTATAAAGCTAACCATAGCTGTACTAATACCTGCTCTCATAGCTAATTGTTTCTGAGTCATCTTTTTTCATGTCTTTTTTCGCAAATATTATATTTAATTGTCATAATACAAAGCTTCCTTTCAATATTGGATAATGGGGTGAATAATCCCAATTGCAAATAAAAAGTAGCTTTTGTTTGTAATCAAAAAACATACATCTCATTATCTAAATACTAAATAATATTTTATTATTTAT
>ENA-OQDF01000813-OQDF01000813.1-human-gut-metagenome-genome-assembly--contig:-NODE-813-length-13027-cov-1.344651_pt1 | contig 13027 bp, 21 predicted proteins | sample MGYA00242769_ERZ504597 | MGnify/ENA primary metagenome ERZ504597 (study PRJEB26092, sample SAMD00036305) | human gut metagenome | host: Homo sapiens | study: EMG produced TPA metagenomics assembly of...
ATAAAATTGAAAATACTAATGTAATATATCCCTTTTTATCATGATATTTCCACCACGATACATGTAATATTGTCTTTTCCACCATAATTAATTGCTCTTTGTACTAAATGTTGAGCTTTATCTTTTATATTACTATCATAACAGATATTTTTTAGCTCCTCATTATCTACCATATTTGTAAGGCCATCAGAGCAAATAAGGAATTTATCCGCTTGTAAAATATCACAATAACCTGTATCTACATTTAAATTCACAGAAACACCAGCTGCTCTTGTTAAAATATTCTTATGTGGATAATTTTCAGCTTCCTGTGCTGTGATTTTATTTTGTTTTAATAATTCATTCACCAAAGAATGGTCATTTGTCAATTGATAAATTTGACCATTGCGCAATAAGTAAATTCTGCTATCACCTACATGAGCCCATGTGGCATATCCATAATGAACATAAAATAGACTAATCGTAGTCCCCATGCCATTATAATCAGGATTTTCACTAGAAGCTTTCATAATTTGTTTATTCGCTTCTAAAACAACAGATTTTAAACATTCTTCACTACATTCATCAGGATTTTTATTCTCCAAATGAATTTTATAGTATCCACCATTATGCGACTGGCAATCTCTCCAGCTGCATGTCCTCCCATGCCATCTGCAACTGCATAAATATGTGGTTCAATACAAAGATAACTATCTTCATTTGTAGTACGTACACAACCAATATCAGTAGCATGAGTAATTATCATAGCTCTCACCTCTCAAAACGGAATGATACACAACCTATTTTTATAACATCACCATTTTGTAAAAATTCTTTGCCATTAAGAATATTACCATTTATATAGGTGTGATTTCGACTTTGTAAATCCTCAATCTGATAAAGATTGCGAACTGGACTAATAACAGCATGATGATGTGATACATAAATATCATCTAATACAATATCATTTTCTTTACCTCTACCGATAGAGATTTGACCAGAAAAAGATATTTTCTTATTAGCCAATTTAGGATCTGCTGCTTCTAGCACTATTAAAGCCACTTCATTTTGTGCAGATTCTTCTTTCACTGGCTTTAAGCTGGAAGTGCTTTTCAAATCTTTGAACATGGATTTTACAGTTACAAAAATATAACCACAGATACAAAGAAGCATTCCATACTGTAGTGCTACTAAAAAAGCTTTACTTGCCATTTGACCACCTCATCAAAGATATATCAATACTTTATTATAGGCATAAATCCTAGATAAAGCAACTTCAAAACCATTATTATAATAAAGTTTTTTCCTAATTATATATATAAATCTTTCTATAAAAAAACTAGACAATCAAGTTTTTTCCTCAATCATCTAGTTTGAATTTATAGCCAACGATAATTCACAAAACCTGCTCCTCGTGAATTCATCTCACCTAAACCCACGCCTAAAGATAAATATGCCATTTCTTGAGATTTTTCATCATCTAAGATAGCAAGACGCACTTTATCGCCGAGAAGTTTTATATTTTTATATTTCATTGGTACAGGTGTTTTATTTAAAAATTCTATAGTGGAATAAAATTTTTCTATATTTATTTCATCTTTATCATTTATATCGCCTTTGAAATTATTTATTTTCTTAGTTAAATTAATGATAAATCGCTGTTCAAATTCTTCTTGACTCATACAATTTTTCCAATAACCATTTTCTGCCTTGATTATCATTGGTGTCAAAGTATAGATAAACTCTATTATCTTTCGTGGTAAAACTCTTTTTTCTGCTGTCAGACCTTTAAATTCTCTAGTATTTATATTTGGACAAACTTCATAGAAAAACTCTGCCATATCCTCATCAATAGTTCTAATGGTCAAAGTATATATCTTGCCTTTTTTATAGATTTTATCTTTTTCCAATGGCGATAATAAATCATAGCAATAATTTTTATATGTATTTATATTATGTAATTTTCCTAGATTTTCTCTTGCAAATAAACTTTTATCAATAAATCTAGTCAACATAATTTGCACATCTTGTGCCATGATATCCTTTAATAAATATAATTTTATGCGTATTTGATAAACTTTCATCAAAATGCCCCTTTCTTTGAATTTACCAAGTGATATATTCATCTTTATTTAAAAAATGCTGATATATCAATAATTATAACAAAAATTCGTCATTAAATTCTCAAAATCCTTTTTGCTGGTAAAAAATCCCTAAATCTTGATAAAATCACTATTTTCATATATAATATATTTCATAAACCTTAATCTTTAAGGGGATAAATATCAACAGATACTGTACGAAAACATTTTTAGCATTAATTAAACCTTTTAAAGAATTTATTGATAAATATCAACAGATACTGTACGAAAACAGTTCCTTTCGTGTTAAGATGAAGTTGGAGATATTGATAAATATCAACAGATACTGTACGAAAACGCAGCTTGTCGTGTTTATTTTATTGCGACTACTTTGATAAATATCAACAGATACTGTACGAAAACCTAATACCAACATGATTTATCAATTTTGTGCATTCCGATAAATATCAACAGATACTGTACGAAAACCCTTTATGGTGTTTTCTTTCTTCTATTAGTGTGACAAGATAAATATCAACAGATACTGTACGAAAACATTGTTCCAGATTTTCCTGTATAAATAATGCTCTCAGATAAATATCAACAGATACTGTACGAAAACATAGTAAAATAACCATTCATAAAATTAAAACAATATGATAAATATCAACAGATACTGTACGAAAACTATTATTAACTGGGCTAGCCAAAAATTCATCTTCTGTGATAAATATCAACAGTTACTGTACGAAAACTTTCTCCTGCCTTTTCTGTTTCTTTGTAGCCTTTAGATAAATATCAACAGATACTATACGAAAACTATCCATTTATTACTACCTACCTTTTTATTATTTAAGATAAATATCAACAGTTACTGTACGAAAACTCTTAATCAACATATTTACAAGAAAAACGGCGTGAGATAAATATCAACAGTTACTGTATAAAAAGACTTGTTATAGTTATTTTTCTATAACAAGCCTTTTTATTTTGCTTTAATTTAATTTTATCTGTATTGCTCCCATGCCTAGATGCGTATTTACTCCTATTGATGTATACTGGGAAAATTCTGCCAGCATTAAGATTATTTTATTTGCCATTATATTATTTTTTAAACTAAACCTACATTTTCCTTGAAATGTAGGTCTTTTTTTGCCATTTATCAGCTGTGGTCTTAAAATGACTTCATAATCATCTAGCTGTATTTCTTGTGCTAGATTTTCAATTAAATCTTGTTCATACAATTTTTCATCAATGGCAAATAAATTCCAGATAGCGACTAAATTCATTATTATATCATGCGGTTGACAAATCATTTTATCTTCTTCGCCAAACAATAAAGTCGGTGTCAAAAAATTAAATTCAATATAGCTACTTTTCAATCTACGTGTAAAATATTTCGTTACTAATTGCTTATATGTAGCACTATGAATATAACTTTTCTTCTCTATCTGAAATACTATCTTATCAGCTGTTATAAACTCACAATTTTCCTTCGTCAATTTATCCATCAATCTATAAGCTATATTTTCTGTAGCTTCTTGATTTAGTGTAGCAATCCGCCAATAATATATATCTTCAACCTCTATATCTTTTATTATATATTGTGTATATGGCTTTATCATCTGCATAGATAAATATTCTCGATACTTGTCGTCTACATATTGCATCAAAACATCATTCATAATTGACGCTAAAGATTTTTCTGCCTTTTGTATTTCTTTATCAGCTTTAGCTTTTAATACTATCTCAATTATTTTCAACATAATTATACTTTACCTATCTTCGCTATACCTAGCAAAGTCAATTTTCCATTATATTTTGTAGCCTTCAATGTTCGTGGAGCAATCTTCGTATCTCTTATACCAGGCTTTACTCTTTGTTTGAATTTCATATTTAAATATCTACTGATAAATTCTTTTGCTTTCATCTTTGTAGGTGCTAGATAAGCCACTAGAGTTTTCGTCAAAAAGCCTGTACCACCACCGATATAAGTATTGCCTAAGTTCGTATCATTAAATAAAAATCCATAATCTTTGCCAAAAGCAGATGATAATAATTCATTACTAACATCAAAGAAATTTTGTATCATTATTAAAATATCTCCTGCTGAATTTATATTTAATTTTTGCGTTAAATCTTTTTCTATCTTGCATATCAAAATAAAATCATCTCTTCGGCTTCTATACATTCACGATAAACACTTAGCGAATTTTCTTTTATATAACTATCCTTCACTTGCTAAATCAATTTTTTCAATAAAACTAAGTTATTATGCTCTGTCTTTGCCATAGCATCACTTAATTTTATCCCTTGCATAAAATTATAATACTCACTTTTTGTATTTTTCTTATCGTATTTCGTATATTCTCTCTTTCCTGTACCTTCTATTTCAGCCGTCAATAATCTATTTAAATTATTTTCAACCCTTTTTATTTCATCATAAGATTTATTACTATTTATAGCTCTTTCCAAACTTTGCCAAAGTCTTTGTTTTAAATGCGGATTTTTTTGCAATAAATCATATAAAATAGCCGTCCTTATCAAGCCTTTTAACGTACTACCTGGTATATAAGCACTGCCATCTATTAATTTTGTCTGCAAAATAATATCATTTAAACTATCTTTACTTATCTTATCTATATTTTCATGTGCGATTAATTTATATTTTACGACTTCTTTTATATCCTCAATATTATAACCTTGCTCTATCAACCATTTATATAATATTTTTCGTGGTTTAGTCTTATCATTGATAAAATCCATATAAGCAGGAAATAATTTTTTCGTATAAATAAATTTATGCCACAACAAAGGATTTAAAAAATATGCTACTTGATTTTTACTATCATATATATAATCTGTAGTATTCAACTTTTCATTGCTGGCTATATTGACAGGTGTGATGATATCCAGATACATTTTATTAAATTCTATCAAATTCATATTATTCATAATCTATCCCCACAAACATACCCATACCATTCGATAAATAGGATAAGATATGCCTCATATTCTTCTTTTAGCATCATGCCTTCTAAATACTTCATCAAACAGGAACCTTCTGCTAACATATATAGATTATTTTTTCGGCTTCTTATTATGTGTATTTTGGTCATAGATAAAACCACTGCGTTTTACAATCTTATAATTGCCAACAGATATATATTTTACATCTTCTTTTCTAGGCAATAATGGTGCTATACATAATTTTCTGCCCCTATTTACACTCATATCCATATTTATCATTTTAGTTAAAATCAAAACATCTCTATATTTGCTAATTTCTCCATTTAAAATTTTAGGATTTCTAAAAAATTTATATTTACCATAACCACTGCTTTTTTTGCCACCAATACCACTATAACCCAGACTTCTATTATTTTTTCCATTAATAATAGCGTCATCATCATCTTCATAACCCAAGATAAAATACAATCCTGCATTATCATTGAATTTATAGCTATTCACAAAATAAGGCAAAGGTTCTTGACCTCTACAAGCTACTTTTTCCATTGTATTTTCTATAGCAAAAATAGGGTTATCTATGCTATATACTTCTTTATCATTTATAGATTGTAGCCAATTTTTAATTTCACTAATACGGATAAAATTTTCTTTATCATTTTGCTTCCATAATCTACTGTATTTTTTCTGTTCAGAATAAGAGTCTAGCTTCGACAAATTATCCACAGATAAATATATCTTTGGCAAATATAATTGTAAATCATCATTTGGACAGAATAATAATAAGGAAATAAACTGGATATCGCTAATTTTCTCTGCTCAAATTTTTCAATAATATTTTGTAGTATTTCCTTAGAAATCAAATTAGCTTCTGAACAAATGGCACTAAAATAAGTATCTGCACTACAATAAAAACTAGCTTTTTCTAAATCTCCGCCAAAATTATTATCCGCAAAATGCACAGGTGTCAAAAACTCTAAAAAATAAGCTCTATATTTCATTATGAACATTTCCCTTCAAAAAATATTCATATTCATCAGCATCAATTTTCTTATTTATAGCTTTAACTTTAAAATCACTGAATTTCACTCTACCATATCCACGAGAACCATGTCCGCCAAGATAATCCATCTGTAATAATTGAAAACCTTGAGCTAAAATCTTCATATCTTCATCTATCTGCTCTTCATCTTCAATATTATAAACAAGTTTAAATTCAAATTCTGCCCCAGCTGGTACTCTTTCAATCTGACGAGGATTTGCCGAACCTGTCAATCTCGCTATGGTATTTTCCCATTTTATCTCGCCAATATACGTATCTGTATCGAGATTTTTAAATACTTCTACACTTTCACGAGTCAAAAATAAATCAAAAAACTGCAATCTTGCAAAACAAGCTCCTTTTTTCCCTGCTGAACCAAATAAACGCGATATCACTTCATCATCGTCATCTATATTATTTAAAATTAAATTTTTACATCTACTCTTAGCTAATAAAGTGCGAATTTTTCCCTTCAAAGAACTACCAGGAATGATTGGTTCATGAGTCAGACAATCGCGAATAAATGGACTATCCACCGCCCCAATAGGTGCAAAATCACTATTTGCCCCTATATGCATACCTGTTATGAGTTTCAATTTGCCGTAATAAATAATTTCCCCTGTAATTGTCTTTGTCCTTGTATATTCATCATTATTCTTGTCCTCCATAAAATTTATGAAATGCCACTAAAGCCTCTATATATCTACAAAAAATTCTCAAAAGCTTTTATATCGCCATTGATGTCTTTTACCATATTCAATAAATCTGCTTTTTCTACAAACTCCCTAACTAAATTTTCTTTACCTTTTCTCTGCCTATTTGATATGCAATATTTACTCTCAAAATTCTATTTCCATTTGCAATTCTTCATCTAATTTTTCGCTTGAGGATTAGCTATTTTATAGATATCTACTTTTATTTTTTAAGATATTCACCGCTGTTAAAATTTTTCTTATTTGATTAGTTTTTAGCTCTATAACTAATTTATCATGATTTTTTTTATTTGGTTTACGTATAGATTTTATTGCTAATTCCGCTTTATCCACTATATTTTCCATAAATATTTACTCCTTTTATCTCTTAAATAATATACTAATAAATTTAAAGCAGTCGCTAATTGCTTTTTATCTTCATTATTATTTATCCATTGATACATTTTACTTACAAAATCTTCATATACTTTTCTTTTTTGCTCATCTTTGTCTTGTTTAGGTTGCATTCTCGCCAATACATAAGCAAATCTTGCTATATTCAATTTATCTTCATCTGCTAATTGTATTAAATCCATCAATCTATAAATTAAACTCTTTCCTACAGATAATTTATTAAATTTATCACCATCAAAAGAAAGACGAGCTAATAAATAATTCATCTTCTCTTTGCAGACCTTCATCTCAAATCCGCCCATGTATATATATGCTTGCACTCTGGCTGACCATTTGCTTTTAAATTCGTTTCCATACCAAATAAAGCTATGCTATTTTTATCTTTCCTATTCTTGCTCATTTGTACTAGTAAACCTGCAATCTCTGCCATTTTACTAAATAGGATATGTCGGGCTAAACATTGCCATACCTGCACTAAGTGTCAATTTTCCATTAGTAAATTGTTTAAAAGCTCTATTTATATCTATTGCTACTTCCAATACTTCGTCCCATGCACCAACTAAAATAAATCATCACGCCAGCATAAATAATATTTACCTTGCGTTTTGGGGCTTTATCTATGCCAAAAATATTAAAAGCTTTCTCTTCAAAATCTACACACCCTGTTAAATCGCCAGCACAGATTTTATTTATCGCCACTTTAAAAAAACATAGATATATCTTTTGATAAATCCGCATAGCGAGATAAGGTAGCGTATCTTAAATTATCTTCTATTTTATCTTTATCGCTTACAAAACCACTGCTAAAAGCTATACCTAAATCATCTATATCTAATCGCAATACGCCTAATCTTTTATACCTTTATCTGTTTTACAACTACTCTTTGCCAAATCATCAAAAGTCATAACCTCATCATTTCATTTTGGCACTATAATCTGCTAAATATAAACGTATAGCCAAATCATTTTCTAAAAGATTATTTTGCTATAAATACGCAGGATTTTTCCTTTAAACATATCTATATCTTCTATATTTACAGCATACATATATAAATCTTTATCTTTGCCAAAAATTTTGATGCCACCATCTATTTTTTTCCTCACTGATGACAAAAACTAAATCTTGTGTCAATATATCTTGTCCCAATTTATATAAATTTAGACAAAATTCACAAGCAATTTCTTCATCACTATTATATATCCAAAGTTTATCCACTAAATTATGACAAATATTACATTCTTTTTTAGCTGTATCTTCTTCTTTTTCTACATTAAATATATGCTCTAAAAATCTTCATCTTTGCTATATCGTATAGTTTTATCATCTTTTAATTTTTTATTAACTGTAGCGAATAAATTTCCTTGCACTTCAGATTTCATCAAATTATTAGCACTGCATTCAGCCATACCGATAGCTAAATATAGATTAATACCTATATTTTCCATCAGCCATCTATTCATCTTTGCTTGCAATTTATCTATAGCTTTTTTGTATCTTCTATATTCGGAACTAAAATATAAAAATGCCCTCCACCAGAATATAATACATTTGCTCTTGATAGTCCTATTTGTTCTAAATATTCATCTATAAATTCTTCTAATAATAAATCAATATAAAGTGAGCGACCTCTCAAGGTTTTCAAAGCACCTTTGATGGAATAGTATAAATAAAATCCTGTATACCTGATATATCACCAGAAATTAAAAGATATATTTTTTCATTTCTAAAAATTTTACTGCCACTATTAAAACAATATTTTTTATAATCTTGTATCTGTTGTTCATCAAAATATAATTTCATACAACTAGCCACTGCTGATGTTATTTTTGAATGAACATATAATGAAATATCACAAACTTCTGCTCTATTTGTACTCGATGGTACATATGAAAAACCTTCTTCTAGAATTTGCAATAATTGATTTATCGATATCTGACTTATATCTTTCGTGATAAAATGTGATTTTATCTTATTCAATAAAGCTTCATAATTACTATTCGTTGCCAAAGAAATATCTTTTCGTGGATAATTAAACGCTTTATTTATATCTTTGTATATTAAAGGATATTTATTTGCTACTTGTATTTCTTTATCACTATAAAAAACACTAAATATACTATCCAAATTTAATTTCGGATCAAAACCCTTTTCTTCTCCTTCATTTTCTCGTCTATCCATGCCTGAAGCAATATTATCTGCTTCATAAACAATATATGCTAAATCATTTTATCTAATTTAGCTTTTTGGAGATAATCTTTATGATGATATCTCACACAATTCAATAAATCGCTCTGTTTCTTCATTTGGTTTTAAATACTGCTCTAAAAAATCTCCACCTAATTTAGAATGATTTATCCTTTTCTTCATTGCACGATAACATACTTTTCCTATATCATGCAGTAAAGCACCTTTGATTAAAATTTCTTTTTCCTTCATTTATATATCCTCTACTTTTTAAATTAAATCTATAATTCATTTTCTCAAATCAATAGAATTCATAATTCATCTTTATATTCTTAAACACCATATTATATAAATCCTGCTTTTTGCTTCAACTTTGGCATTAGTAAATATCAATACTAAAAAAGACTTGCTATAGAAAAATAACTATAACAAGTCTTTTTATTGTTTAATTTAGTTTTATTTTTAATAGCAAAAAGGCTAGATAGTCAAACCTAACATTAACTACCTAGCCTTTTATCAATCATTCTTATAATACGATTTTACCGAAATCTGCAATAGATTTAATAAGTGTATCAATATTTTTAAGAAGTGCAAGACGATTATTTTTGATTTGTTCGTCTTTATCCATAACCATTACATTATCAAAGAAATTATTGATTGGTGCAGTGAGTTCCTGCATTTTATCAATAGCTGTTTTATAATCTTTATTATTTAAAGCAGTTTCTACATCTTTAGCTACTGCTACATAAGTATTATAAAGAGCTTTTTCTTCATCTAATGTAAATAATGCTTCATTAATAACATTATTTTCTGCTTTTTTGCTGATGTTACCTACACGTACAAAAGCTTGAATTGCATCATTAATACGCCAGAAGCGATTTCTTGAGCTGTTACACAAGCTTTAGCATAAGTACCTGCAACTTCATCTGCATTTTCAAGTACAGCATCAATGATATCATAGCGAACATCATTATCGCCAAGTACATTTTTAAGACGTAAAGTGAAGAATTCTGCTACATTTTTCTGGATTTCAGCACGTTTTTCACTATCAGTGATATTGAGTAAATCCATTGCTTTATCTGCAATTTCACTGATGGAAATAGTGTAGTTTGCTTCAATAATTGTATGCACAATACCAAGAGCTTGACGACGAAGTGCAAATGGATCTTGAGAACCTGTTGGCACAAGTCCACGACTGAATGTAGCTACGATATTATCCATTTTATCAGCTAAAGAAACAAGACGACCTGCTACGCTAGCTGGTTCTGCATCACCTGCAAAACGTGGCATATAATGTTCATAAATAGCAGTTGCTACTTCTTGACCTTCACCATCTAAAAGTGCATATTCACGACCCATGATACCTTGAAGTTCAGTGAATTCACAAACCATAGCAGATACAAGGTCAGCTTTTGCTAAGATTGCAGCACGTTTAGTTGTTTTTATTTCAGCTTCTGTAGCATTTACTTTTTCGCCAATGAAAGCAGAAAGTTCTGCTAGACGATTAGCCTTATCATAAATTGTACCAAGACCTTCTTGGAATACTACAGTTTTTAATTTTTCTACATAATCATAGAGACTATGTTTTCTATCTTCATCAAAGAAGAATTGAGCATCAGCAAGTCTTGCACGAAGTACACGTTCATTACCATGCTGTACTTTATCTAAGCAATAATCGCCACCATTGCGAACTGTGATAAATAATGGTAATAAATTGTTATTATCATCTAAAACAGGGAAATAACGCTGATGATCTCTCATTGGAGTCATTACTGCTTCTTTTGGTAATTTAAGATATTTATCTTCAAAAGTTCCACAAAGTGCTGTTGGATATTCTACAAGATAAATTACTTCTTCTAATAAATCTTCCGTGATTTCTGCATGACCATTATGAGCTTTTGCAATTTCTTCAATCTGTGCTTTGATGATATCGCGACGTTTTTCTTGGTCTACAATAATAAATGCATCTTTACAAGCTTGTTCATAATCACTTGCTTTATTGATTGTGAAATCGCCTTCACTTAAGAAACGATGACCACGAGATACGCGACCAGATTTTACATTAGCTACTGTAAAATCAATTACTTCTTCATCATACAAAGCTACGAGCCAACGAAGTGGACGTACAAAGCGGAAATCTAAATCGCCCCAACGCATATTTTTAGGGAAGTTCAAGCCTTCTACCAATCTTTTAATAAAGTAGGTAAAAGTTCTACAGTCTGTTTGCCTTCTTCGCTGGAAACAGCATATACATAACCATCTTTTACTACTAAATCAGCAACATCTACTTTTTTACCACGAGCAAAACCGATAGCTGCTTTTGTAGGATTGCCATCTTTATCAAAAGCGATAGCAGTAGATGGGCCTTTATATTCACTAGATGCACCTTGCTGAGTTTCTGCAAGATTTTTTACTAAAAGTGCAGTTCTGCGAGGTGTACCAAGAGTTGTTACTTCATCAAAATCAAGACGCATTTCTTGAAATTTTGCAGTTGCTTTTTCTTTTAATTGAGCTAAAATTCCTGGCATAAAATGAGCAGGAACTTCTTCTGTACCAATTTCTAATAATAAATCTTTAGCCATTATTATTTTGCTCCTTTCTTCAAGAGAGGATAGCCGAGTTCTTCACGCTGTTTTAAATAACATTGAGCACAAAGACGAGCAAGATTACGTACACGAGAAATAAACGCTGTACGTTCAGATACGCTGATTGCTCCACGAGAATCAAGCAAGTTAAATGTATGAGAACATTTCAATACATAATCATATGCTGGATGAACATAGCCAAGCTCAATTACGCGAACAGCTTCTTTTCGTATTTATCGAAAAGGTCAAATAAAAGAGCAGTATCTGCAAGTTCAAAGTTATAAGTGGATTGTTCAAATTCATTTTGATGGAATACATCACCATAAGTGTATGTGCCATTCCAATCAATATCATAAACATTTTCTTTTTCTTGAATATACATTGCAATACGTTCAAGACCATAAGTGATTTCAGAAGCTACAGGTTTTACATCAACACTACCTACTTGTTGGAAATAAGTAAACTGTGTGATTTCCATACCATCAAGCCAAACTTCCCAACCAAGACCCCAAGCACCAAGTGTTGGAGATTCCCAGTTATCTTCAACAAAACGGATATCATGTTCTTTTTCATTGATACCGAGTTTTGCTAAGCTCTGTAAATAAGTTCCTGAATATTATCAGGAGATGGTTTCATAATTACCTGGAATTGATGATGTTGGAATAAACGGTTAGGATTTTCACCATAACGACCATCAGCTGGACGACGAGATGGTTCTACATATGCTACATGCCAAGGTTCAGGGCCAAGTACACGTAAAAATGTAGAAGGGTTCATAGTACCTGCACCTTTTTCCACGTCATAAGGTTGAGCTAAAATACAGCCTTGCTTAGACCAAAATTCCTGCAAAGTCAGGATAATTTCCTGAAATGTCATAAATATACCTCCTTGATATTCATGGGCGACAAAATAAAAAATCTCGCCCATGTAACAACAAAATGTTACAGGGACGAGATGTATTCCCGCGGTTCCACCCTGATTGACTTAAATATATTTAAGTCCTCTTTAGAATGTTATTTATTATTATAAAGCTCCCTAGTGCCATTCACTTTTTGTAGTCTTACACCATCACTACTCGCTGA
>ENA-OQDF01000815-OQDF01000815.1-human-gut-metagenome-genome-assembly--contig:-NODE-815-length-13006-cov-1.832285_pt1 | contig 13006 bp, 13 predicted proteins | sample MGYA00242769_ERZ504597 | MGnify/ENA primary metagenome ERZ504597 (study PRJEB26092, sample SAMD00036305) | human gut metagenome | host: Homo sapiens | study: EMG produced TPA metagenomics assembly of...
CTCAGCCATCTTGATACCCCGGCTGGAAGATTGCATACGTTTAGCGTTCTCATCCATACGGAATACACGGATCTTACCGTCTTTCCCGCGGAAGGCCTTCAAGCCCTCGAAAGACTCTTGTCCGTAATGCAAGCAAGTAGCGGCCATGTGAATATTGATAATCTCGGATGAAGAAACTTCCAACTCACCCCATTTGCCGTCACGATAGTAGCATCTTACATTGTAGTCTGTCTTGATATAACCAAATCCCAGCTCAGACCAATTTAAATTTTCCATATCTATACAATTTGCTGTAATTAGTTTAAAATTAACAAATTACACTGTTAATAATATCGCTCAAAAGCAAAAACGCCATAGCCGTCGCTATGGGAGATTTTGTGTACCGCAAATATACGCTAATTTATATATAGTTCGGCCTATAAACTAAAAAAGCAAGCAGAAGGCTACATTTCGGCCTATAACGAATTATACCAATCTATCACTTGGTCGAACTCATTCTCCAACTCTTGCGCTGGGAAATCAAGGGCGACCGGATAGATCAAACACATCCATAAGGAAGGCGAATCGGACAACTTACGGTAAAAAGAAACCGGTAAATCCGGTAAAGTCTCCGTCGGATCGGTCATCAAGACCTCAAATATCAGTTGATAGGGATGCGAGTAAATCACCCGGTAACGGTGATGGTATTCCGGACCAGTCAAGAATGAGTATCTTGGAATGGGGCGTATATCTTGCTTTCTATCCTCCGGTTCCGTTGTTTCCGGATCGATCTCATCTTCTTCCAATAAATATTCTACTTGGCTATCCTCTGCTCCCGGGAATTCTAAGTCTGGAGTCTCTTCCATGGCCTCGATCTCCCCAAAATCCGGAAGTTCCGAGAAATGTATTCGTTGAAGCCCTGTATCCTCCTCGGAAAAACAGATAATCTCCGGGCTGAAATTCCGGTTCTGCCGAGACCACACCTCATAATCCCCGATAAAATACACCCGCTTCTTCGCCCGGGTAACCGCCACGTTCAGGATATTGCTATTTACCCAACCTATCGCACCAGTTGAAGAAGGTTGGCATCCCAACAGGAAGATAACCTCCTCGGCTTCTTTTCCTTGGAATTTATGGACCGTTCCGCAGTTGGCAGTCTCCCACCCCTTAAATTTACCTTTAAGCCCACTATACTCCTCCGTATTCAAGACGGCTTTAACCGCAGCCTTAATGCCTTTCACAACCGTGGTGAAGGGGGAGATCACATATAATTTCCGGGTATCCTCTTTCTCCCGGTGTTTTCCCATCCACGCCAATATCAAGCGCAAGCATACCTCGCCTTGCTCCGCCACGTAATGATCATTATTCCCTTTAGCGCTAGTACCTTTCTTACCGGGCACATCGATCCATAAGGAATGATCTAGCAACAATTGACTTTTCTCCTCGTCTTTCACCGCATCTTTCATTCCCAGAATCATCGTATCGTCGTACGACACCCGGTTGGAGATGCTAAACATAGGATTGATACAACGACGGTGCACGACCAACGGACAGCTACCCACGTCTCTCCAATCCAAGACCCATAACGGTTTATCAAATCGGCGAAACCTTGCACGGAATGGGATTTCGAGAGGTAAGAAGACAAGGATACGATACCACATTTCTTTTGATAGAGAGTCATCAACGTCTCATCGGTGGTGACTACCGGTTCCACTTGTTTCGGGTCTCCCACGATGATCGCTTTCTTTGCCCGCCACAAAGCGCCTACCGCACATTGGGGAGCGGCTTGCCCGGCCTCGTCCACGATCAACAATCCCAATTGCTCCCTACCCATGTACTCCAGCATCTTCTGTACGGAAGCGAATGTGGTAGATACCACAGGCACCAAGAAAAACAAGCTATTCAACACATGTGAGAATATCAATTCTTTCTCCTCCGGCATATATTTATTATCCCAAAAGGCCAACAGCGAATAAAGGTTGCAACGCCATTTGTAGGAATTGATCACAAAAGAGCCATGCAGGACCAAAGCTTGATAAAATAGATCTTCCCTTGCTTTGTCGAATTCAGCGTTCTTCAAAGGATTCGAGGACTGCATCTTCTCGTCCGCCATCCTAAATACCTCTTCGTTACAAGAGACCGACCGCCGCAATCGCTCCACTATTCGATATTGCTTCAAGAACTCTTGTTGAGCGATATCGAAAGAAGGGAAACGGTTCTTAAACTCCCGCATAACCTTCTCATTGTCTCTTTTAGGACTCATCTTGGAAACAAACGGCCTTAATACCATTTCGCTGAAAGAACGGATATTATCCCCTTTTCCTAAACGGGCGGATATCAATCCCCAGGCCTGTTTCGTATGTTTTCCCGGATCGGTATTTCCATTGAGCATATTGGAAGCCAAATCTCCGAAAAATAAATCTTTACCCTCACTAAAGACTAGAGAGTGCCCGGCTTTTGACATGGCTTCAGCGGTAGGTAGTTTACTCGTCTCGGGTAACTCGAAGGTGATATTCTCTACAGCCGTATTATTACAGGATGTCACAAGAATTCCATAATCGGCAATCCCCGTCCCGTCTGCAAACCAAATGTCTTCTGACTTTACCTGCCTCCAAAGACTTCACTAAAAGCGGAGTCTCTGTAAAGGCATCATCCGGCTGATTCAAATCCGCTAATAACCGGGCACGCCGTACCACGTACTCGGCGATAATATCTTTCAGCAATGTTGTCTTACCCGTTCCCGGAGGCCATTCACGGAGAAAATGCCACAGCCTCCCGCATTTCTTCGGCCAACGCTATATTAATAGCCATCTGTTGCATCAACGCCGGGCTGAACTCAGAAGCCAACGGCCCAGCGGATATCTTTCCGGACCTAACCATTTCCTATAATTCTCTATTGAGCATATACTTTGACGATTCCCTCCACTCATCAAAGGAGCATTTATATAGTTCACCAGTAAACGATTGGGCCTTTTATCCAGCAGACTTTTACGAACCCTGCTTAAATCTTTCGCATAGAAGCTTATGCTTAAGTCCGTATCATCCGATTTTAGCGCACGGGCACAAACCCGCTCCAAATCATTCCTTCTAAATCCATCATTACGGTAAATAGACTCCGGATCCGCAGTCGATCTAGCAACTCTACCGTCTTCTGCCGCAAAAGAGAGAAGAACTCTATCCTTCCTCATCCTCAATTGTCATAAAGAAGTCGTTTCCATCCTCCAGTAGTTCCTCCAACCACTCCTCATCAACCTCCCGGTCATGAATTAAGCAGCTGATCGCCCAGATATAAGGCGAAAGTTGGAACGAGCCTTCTATGTACTCTCCGGACGGGGATAAATCAATCGTATAGAGCACGCTTACAGATTTATTCTTCTCCAACAGCTTACGAAAACGCTCATTATCCTTATCCGCCGGAATCAAACGATATAGCTCGGACAAAAGATCATATTTAGGAACACCTCCCACATACAGACGGAAGCTATCCGCATCCCTGTATGGAGCATATATGAAATACTTCAACTCATCCTCCGATCTCACATATCTTACCCGTACCTCATCCTCCGGTAAACCAGATTTAGAAGCCTGAGGGAATGACAGCTCTTGAAAATATTCCAACACTTCCCAGTAAGCCAGAATACTAGTTGTTGTATCATGGGTACGATTCGAGACAAAGCCCAATAGCGTTTTTAAGTAAGTTAAGTCCATGCTTTAAAAAACCTTAGTTTACACGAAAGCGCTCAGTTAGCCGCTTTGTTAGATTAATGATCGTAAATGTAAGCTATTTCGAAGTATATTTGCTACATTCGCGTCAAAAATAATTAAAATATGAAAGTCATTGATCTGATAAGGAATAGTAAGAGTACCGCTTTTTCTTTCGAGATATTACCGCCGCTGAAAGGTAACAGTATCCAGAAGGTATATAATGTGATTGACAAGTTGAAGGAATTCGACCCTAAATACATAAATATCACCTCCCATCATAGCGAGTTCGTCTATAAAACCTTACCAGACGGAAGTTTCCAGAAAGTAAACATCCGTAAACGTCCGGGCTCCGTAGCGATCGCTTCGGCTATCCAGAATAAATACGGTATTCCTGCCGTACCCCATATTATATGTAAAGGCTTTACGAAAGACGAGACGGAATACGCTTTGATCGATTTGAACTTCCTTGGCGTAAACAACCTCTTAATATTAAGGGAGATATAAAGACCTTAGAGGCCTCCCAGCAAAAACCGGAGTTATATCACGACCACGCAACTGATTTACAACAGCAGGTAAATCATTTCAACGAAGGTATTGCGTTAGACGGTTCCAAGATAGACGGTATAGAGACTCCCTTCTCGTACGGCATGGCTTGCTATCCGGAGAAACACGAGGAAGCACCCAATATGGAATCCGATATCTATTACTTAAAGGAGAAAGTAAAAATGGCGCTGAATATCTGGTAACCCAGATGTTTTTCGATAATGACAAGTACTATGCGTTCGTGGATCGTTGCCGTGCGGAAGGTATCACGGTTCCCATCATCCCCGGTATCAAACCGATCGTTTTCAAGAACCAATTAACGGTTCTTCCGAAGATATTCCGTGCGGATATCCCAGAGCCTTTCGCGACAGAATTACGTAAATGTAAAGATGATGCGGAAGCGAAAGAGGTGGGTGTGGAATGGTGTATACAGCAGTGCAAGGATCTGATCGCTCATGGCGTACCGAGCTTACATTTCTACACAATGATGGCCTCGGATAGCGTTTACAAAAGAGCAAAAGAAAATTTATTGAGATACAATAGGGGTTTTTCCACGCTGAGTTGTCTAATAGAAGTACACGATTGAACAATCATGTACTAAGTATGGTTATTTTTAAAATTCTAAGGTAATGAAATACATATTCTTTATTGGACTTGACTTGTTATTGTATCCGTTTTTAGTTTTACTCTATATATGTCAATTGATATTTACAAAACCCCGCACCTTTTGATATCTGAATACTTTTCCGTAACTTCGTTCCTTATTCTATAGAAAGGAATATCTCATGTATTTTAAAGATATCATCGGGCAAGAGGAAGTAAAGGAACGGTTGAGGCAATCGACTCGGACAGGGATCGTACCCCATGCGCAGTTATTCACGGAGCAAGGGGGGGCCGGGGCGTTTCCGCTGGCTTTGGCTTACGCCCGTTATCTGAATTGTACGAACCGGACGGAGACGGACGCTTGCGGACGTTGCCCGTCATGCCTTAAATATGACGAATTGGCACATCCCGATTTGCATTTCGTATTCCCGATCGTAGCCAAGAAAGAGAAAAAGAAAGAGGTCTGCGATGATTATCTCAGTGAATGGCGTGGGTTCCTCAAAGAACATCCCTATTTCAATATGGATGAATGGCTGGATTATATCGAGGCCGGAAACTCACAAGCGATCATCTATCCAAGGAAAGCGATGAGATTATCCATAAACTGAGCCTAAAGATTTATGAGGCGGAATATCGTATCCTGATGGTTTGGTTGCCGGAGAAACTACATCCTACTTGCGCCAACAAGCTTTTGAAAATCATAGAGGAGCCTCCTATGAAAACGGTTATCCTTATGGTATCCGAGACACCGGACCTTATCCTCGGGACCATCCAATCCCGTGCGCAACGCATCCACATCCGTCCCATTGAGACCGATGCGATCATGAATGCCATGGTATCCCGTTTCGGGCTTTCGCCCGACGACGCTAAACACGTCGCTCACCTCTCCTCCGGAAGTTTTATCAAGGCGATGGAGGCGATTAGCTTGGGCGAGGAAAATAAATTCTTTCTGGAGCAATTCAAGGCCATGATGCGAAACTCATGGGCACGAAACGTAAAAGGCATGAAAGCGATGGCGGACGTCATGGCAGGGATCGGACGGGAACGACAAAAAAACTTCCTCTCCTATTGTCAGCATTTGATCCGGGAGAACTTCATGTACCGGTTCCAATCGCCGGAACTTAATTATATGAATCTGGACGAGGCTAGCTTCTCCGTTAAGTTCTCCCCTTTCGTCAACGAGCGAAACGTGATCGATTTGATGGAAGAATTGGCGAAAGCGGAACGCCATATCACACAGAACGTGAATGCCAAGATGGTCTTTTTGATTTATCCTTACGAATTACCGTACTAATCAAAAGATAAGTCTTCAGATTTTCTTGTTACGCCAATTTCCTTTCCATAGATAGAAGAAAGAAGAAGGATCATGATATTATATACATACTCCGTAGTCCAGCAAACCGCCACGTCCGCACGCAACCATACGGCGACATACAATATATATAATACGTACACGAATATGCTAGCCATATCGATTTCCAGCGCACGGCGGGTATTGCCTGTCCCCGATACGCTAAAGAAATAAATAAAACCGGGAACGGCGAAAAGATAAGAGGACAGCATCACCCACAGCGAGGGGATCGAGCTAGCGATCAGATCCGGGTTATCCGTATAAATACGCAATACGGTAGACGGGAACATAGCGATCAAGATACCGATCGGTAGCACGAACGCATAGCATAGCCCGATCATCCTCCGGCAAAGCGGAAGCACCCGGTCCGACTCCCCGGCGCCGATCAAGTTACTTACCAGCGAGCTGTTCGTGGAGGCGAAAGCATTCACGAACATAAACAGGAACGAGGAGATGCTACGTACACATTCGTAATCGCCAACGGCCGCTCGCCCAGATGCTCCATAGCGATGAAGAAGATAAACCATCCCCCAAAAGCGATCCCATGCTGGATCATCACCCAGATAGAGACACTCAGTATTTGTCCCAGCATCCTAAAATCCACTCTCGTAAAACGGAACAGACCATATTTTTTATAATCTATCTTCTTCCAAGTATAAATCACGAAGAACAATACGGAAACAGCTTCCGAGATCGAGGAAGCGATAGCGGCACCCGCTATCCCCAAAGCGGGGAACCCGAACTTACCGAATATCAAGATATAGTTCAAGACCACGTTGGTAAGCACCATCACCACCGAATTGGCCGTCAAGATCTTCGTATTCGTCGTACTCACGTAAAACGCACGGAACATCACCGCTATAAAAGAGAAGAAGAACCGTACACCCGCCAGTCCAGATAGCTCATCGTCGCCCGATACACCTCTTCTGAGCCGATCATCCGGTGGAGCAGATAGGGCGTAAGCAGATTAGAGGCCGTAAACAACACCGCCGCCAGCAGAAAAAGGAATAGCCCGCCTTGCGTGAAAACCTCGCCGATCCGCTTATACTCCCCCTCACCATTACGACGTGCCATCAGCACCTGAGCTCCTACACTGAAACCAAAGCCCAGCATATAAATCACGAGATAATAGACTCCTGCCAAGGCGGAGGCACCTAGCTCAACCTCGCCGACACGTCCCAGATAAGCGGTGTCCGTCAATCCGATCATATGCTCCATGAGCAAGCTGATTAATACCGGATACGTGATCTTTAGAATTTGTTTGTTCGTATATCGCATGATGAATCTTAAATAAAAGGGAGGCAAAGGTAGTAATAAGATGCCAGTCACACAATATTACCCCATGCGATCCGTTTCTTATCATATTACATTATTATACGAAGAGATATGGTTACAAAACTCATCATGGCCTGCATTTTGTCCGCTACGCTATTGAGCTGCAACGGGCAAAACACAAATACGATCAACTACGCTACCGTCGAACCCCTGCATATCAATCGTTTTGACAAGGATTTATTCCGGCTGATCGATACGGGAGATACCACCTTGCAACCCGAACTAATCAAACAATACCCGGAAATGCTGGATATCATCGGGAAAGGCATATTAAACCTGCAAACCATCGAGACTCCCGGCTTCTTCGAGAAAATGCGGAATTATTACTCGGAGCCTACCTTGAAAGGCTTGTATCGTGACGCTATCACCCAATATGATTCCGTGGAGGATATCGAGAAATCCTTGGGGTACGGATTCGCCTATCTAAAGGAGAATTTCCCCTCGATGCAGATCCCTGCTATCTATATGCATGTATCTGGTTTCAACCAGAACGTATTGGTAGGCGATAGCTGCTTTCCCTTTCCATCGATAAGTATATGGGAAAGGACTATCCCTTGTATCAGGATTTCTTCTATGACTCCCAGAAATTGAAAATGCAACGTGGACTTGTAGTCCCGGATTATCTGGCGGGTTGGCTCATGTCCGAATATCCTTTCGCAGGAAAAGAGAACGTATTGCTGGACCGGATGATTTACGAGGGAAAAATCAAATACCTGCTCTCGCAAGCCTTAGGCGTTCCCGATGCCGCCGAGCTAATGGGATACACCGAACAGGCCTACAACTGGTGCAAGGACAACGAAGGAACAATCTGGAAAGCAATCATCGAGCGCAAGCATCTTTATACCCCGGATCAACTGACGACTTCCCAATATTTCGAGGATACCCCGACCATTTTCCCCGGGAACGACGCTCCCGGGAATATCGGGACTTGGATAGGCTGGCAGATCATCAACCAGTACATAAAGGAGACGGGATCTACCCCGGAGGCGTTGATGCAAAACAACGACGCCCAAGAAATCCTAACCGCCTCAAAGTACAAACCCCTATAAACAGGAAAACCGCCCTATTCTCACGAACAAGACGGATAACCTAATCTAACTTAATTCTAATACCATGAAAAACACTATATCTTAATAACAAGGCTTTTAAAAAAAGGTTCAATGGAATGAGATTTTAAACCTCTTATTTACCTTGGTTGTTGTAACAGGAAACGAAAACAAGGTGAGTCCGATGGATAATGATCTCTTAGATATAACAAAATTGAGGCGCTGGCGGATCTGGAAATTGAAACTTATTGACGCCAGGCTTTATTTTGTAAGCATTTTCGTGGGATTGCTGACCGGGTTGGTAGCGGTACCTTATCACTATCTGCTCCAGCAGTTATTCAATAGCCGGAAACTTTTTTTTTCGACGGTCATTACCCTTGGTATTTCCATGTCTTGTTCTTCTTCACGCTATGGGGTATATTGCTTTGTGTGAATTGGATGGTCAAGAAGATGCCGCTGATTACCGGTGGGGGCATTCCCCAGACACGGGCGGTTATCAATGGCAGGATCACTTATAAGAACCCGTTGACACAATTAATCGCCAAGTTCACGGAGGGATATTAGCAATCAGCGCCGGCCTGTCCCTTGGTCGTGAGGGGCCGTGCGTACAGATCGGATCTTACGTGGGGAATATCATTTCCAAATGGGGACACGTATTGGCTGGAGAGCGCAAGCAACTTTTGGCCGCCGGCGCAGGTGCCGGATTGGCCGCCGCTTTCGCCGCTCCCCTCGCTTCCTCACTTTTGGTGATCGAGTCCATCGAACGGTTCGACGCTCCCAAGACCGCCATTACCACCTTGCTGGCAGGGGTCGTGGCGGGAGGCGTAGGCGAGGCTTGATTTTTCCCTTCAACCCCTACTCTGCAGATTAGCGCTATTGCCCCGCAGGCTACTTTTATAGATCAACTGAAGTTGTTCTTATTTCTGGCCGTGGTTATTTCCGTCTTCGGGAAAATTTACTCGATGTTTACCCTTTGGTGCAAGGATTTCTTTACCAGACTGAAGCATCCTCCTTATATGAAGATGTTGTACCTGCTTATCATAGCGTATACGATCTCATTGACGGAGATCGACTTGACAGGAGGAGGCGAGCAATTCCTTATCATGCAAGCGATGCATGGATATCACCCCGTTTTATGGATAGCGGCGATGATGCTCATCCACTTGATATTCACGTCTCTCTCTTTCTCCTCCGGACTGCCGGGAGGGAATTTCATCCCTACACTAGTTACCGGGGGATTGTTCGGGCAGATCATCGCCTTATTATTGGTGAAGTATGGTTTCATTGAGACGGAGAGCATCAGCTATATCATGTTAATCAGCATGGTAGGTTTCTTGGTGGCGGTAGTCCGGACACCACTGACGGGTATCGTCTTGATTACGGAGATAACCGGGCATCTGGATGTATTCTACCCCTCTATCATTGTCGGCGGGCTTACGTATTACTTCACGGAAATGCTACAGATAAAGCCTTTAACGTGGTTCTCTATGACGAGATGATCTCGACTCCAGCCTTCCGTGCCGAAGGGCGTTCCAGCCTGTTCGTCGAGATCATGACAGGTGCCTATTTCGACGGGAAGGAGGTAGATCACCTCACCCTCCCCCAACGTTGTATCATCAAGACTATTCACCGGGATCGCAAGGACTTGGCTCCTGCTGGACAGACCCTTATCCCCGGCGATCAGGTAGAGATCGAGATCGATTCGCAGGATATCGAGAAGCTGTATGAGCCGCTGGTTAGCATGGCGAACATCTATTAATCGCTGATCTGCAATCGCCTCGAAAGAAATGCCACACCAAGAATCCCCCGGTGTGGCACATTTACAAAACGCTACATTATCAGAAGTTATATTGAGCGGAAACATTAAGTCGATTGGCGTGGCGGGTCATATCGTTGAAATCGGTACGCCAACCTCTCAAGTACTCGGCGCGACTTGCAGATTGGCGTTCACGTTCCAGAAAATGTTGGCTACCAAGTATTGACCGTAGCGGTATTGATCCGACGGAGTAACCGGGTAATCATTCTCGCTGTATAAACGAGTCTGGCTATAGGTACTGGAGACGAATACCTTCGGCGTGATATTATACTGCAAGCCAGCATACCAACCCATCATCGGAAGCACTTGCATCTTGCCTTTGGCTCGGGTCCGGAACCAGATCCACGTCCAGATTACTGATATCATTCAAGAACTGGCTGATACCCCGGCCGTAAGTAGCCTGACCGTAGAAGTTCAGCTTGCTCGTCACATTGAACGTAGAGGCGGCAAACACGCCCCAGCCGGCCTTAGACTCGGCCCGTTGCGCCACCAAGTCTCGTACGTCATATTACGTACGATACCAGCTACACGGATATGGCTGCTCTTATTCCAAGCGTATTGGATATAGGCAGGGAAGTTCGGCATACGTTGGTTACTGATATTCACGCTTTGGTTCGTGATGCCATCCACCACTGGCATCTCGATACCTACACCCGCTTTCCATCCCTTACCGAAAGCACGCTCATAGCGTAACAGGGTGGCACGGCTGAAAACCTGTCCGGCAGGCCCCGCATAATCGATCGAGGGCGGAAGAGCGGCCAGATCCATGAAGGTACTATAATCGTAACCCATCGTGAAACCAAGGAAAGACACATAGGCGTTCTGGAGCTCGAAGACCTTGCTGCCTCCCCGGAAGTTACCCGCCGTATACACGACGAAATCCCCGAGGTGTTTGGTACGACCCACTAATTTCAAGAATATCGTACTGGTAGTAGCGTCCATCTGGAACTGGTTACGGACGTAGTTCTGCCCACCATTCGGGATCATGGACGGATAAAAATCGACATCATCCGAGATCCCGCCGAAATCATACTCCGCCGTAGCCTTCACGTAACCGCCGATACCCAAGGCGAAACGTCCCTTACGATCGGTCAATACGAAGCGGGGGGCTTTCGGGTCGTGGAAACGAGGGCTCTGCGTCTCATTCATTATCCTCACGATTTCATCACCTGCCTTGTCTTGGCTGACAAGGACTATCGAATTTGGCGCATCATCCTCGATGACCACCTTTTGAGCCTTAGCGGGAGCCGATAAGAATCCCATACCTAGCAGTAATACTGCTCCTTGTACAAATAGTCTCATAAATGTGTTTTGTTTAGATTAATTACCTACCTTGAACAAGGCTATAAAGAAAAGGTTCTGATTTTAACAACCCTACGAGCACTTTTTCCACCCTATTGCCCGTTCAAAAAATATTCATATATTTGCGGAATATATTATTTGGGATGAGAAGATTTTTATTGTTCATACTCGCTGTTTTTTACCTCGGGGTTTCCTCCGGGTTTGCGCTGAATTACCATTATTGTATGGGTAAGTTGGCGGAGGTGAGTTTGCAGTATCTTGACACTTGCCCCAGTTGCGGTGAGGCGGGCACGTCCCATAAGTGCTGCTCTACCGAGACGGAATATGTTAAGTTATCCGTCGATCAGGATGTGGCGAATACGCTCGTGCAATTGTCCGCTCCTGTTGCTGTAGTTTTGTTGTTCGATCTACTCGACTCCTATAAGATCGCCGGGCGAGACGAGACAACACGTTCCAATCCCTTTATTAATCCACCCAAGGAGAATAGCGCTATCCCGTTATTCGTCCATCATTGTACTTTTTTGATTTAGCGTATAGGCTTCCTTTTTAAAAGGCGATTTACGTCTGTTTACGCACGAGTACCGGCGTAATCTATTGCGAGTACTGGAGTAATCCACCGCAAGTACTGGAGTAATCCATTGCGAGTACTGGCGTAAAGCATCACGAGTACTCATGTGATCGCTTGCCTTCAAAGACGAACAAATAAGCGTTCTCATATGTTTTCAAATCATAAAAGCTCATTCAAATGTTAAACAGAATCATTCGTTACTTCCTTGAGAACAGGGTGGTAACCTTACTTTACTAGTGCTGATTATCGTATGGGGCATCTCCACGTCTCCCTTCAATTGGCACGGGGATCATTCCCCGGAATCCGATTCCGTAGATGCCATCCCCGACATCGGCGATAACCAGCAGATCGTGGCCACAGAATGGATGGGCCGCTCGCCGAAGGATATACAGGACCAGATCACTTATCCGCTGACCACCTCTCTTTTAGGTATCCCGGGAGTGAAGACGATCCGTAGTTCCTCCATGTTCGGGATGTCCTTCATATACATCATCTTCGATGACGATATAGAGTTCTACTGGAGCCGTTCCCGTATATTGGAGAAGCTGAACTCCCTGCCTCCGGGAACCTTGCCGGAAGCGTGCAGCCTACCTTGGGACCGGACGCTACCGCCCTCGGGCAGATCTATTGGTATACGCTGGAAGGACGGGACCCCAAGACCGGTAAACCTACCGGAGCTGGAACGCCGAGGAGTTGCGTACGATACAGGATTCTACGTCAAGTACACCTTATCCTCGCCGAGGGGGTATTCCGAGGTT
>ENA-OQDF01000816-OQDF01000816.1-human-gut-metagenome-genome-assembly--contig:-NODE-816-length-13002-cov-8.378252_pt1 | contig 13002 bp, 17 predicted proteins | sample MGYA00242769_ERZ504597 | MGnify/ENA primary metagenome ERZ504597 (study PRJEB26092, sample SAMD00036305) | human gut metagenome | host: Homo sapiens | study: EMG produced TPA metagenomics assembly of...
TCTTTTTCGCTTTCTGCTGCTCCTCTTCCTCTTTCGTCGCCGGCTTTTTCTTTTCCTCCTCCTCGTCCTCATAGAACGAAGCGGAGTACATAAAGGGAACTCATGCCGACGATCATCGAATCGGCAAAGCTGAAGACACCGCGCAGAATCGGAACTTTTAAAAGCCCCTTGTGCTTTGTCAGCGGCCTGTGCTGCTCTACTTTAACCTCAATCTCCCCGTCCGGCCGGCGTACTGCGACGGAATAGTGGTCCTTGTTCATCATCATGACGCCTTCCATCACGCCTGGCCGCCAATATTGGATGATTTCATAATTTACGTTTACCTCCTCAAAGGGGATTTTCTGCATCCGTAACGCAAGAACGGGCTGAGATCTTCCAACCTCAGCCCGTTTTTCATCTTGCTTGATTCAATTCTTATTTCATGCCGTATTTCTTGTTGAACTTCTCGATACGTCCACGAGCTGCAGCAGCTTTCTGCTGGCCAGTGTAGAACGGATGGCATTTAGAACAGATCTCAACATGGATCTCTTTCTTGGTAGAACCTGTTACGAAAGTATTTCCGCAGTTGCAGGTAACAGTTGCCTGATGGTATTCTGGATGGATTCCTTCTCTCATTTTATTCACCTCTTCTTAATATTGTTATCTTCTCAGATTTACTCTGATGATTTCGTATTTCAGGCTGACAAAATCTCATCAACCTTGCACAGCTTTCTCATTGTATCACACAATTTTGAAAATTGCAAGCCTTATACTATTTTTTGTTTCTTTAAAATTTGAATCAGTTCGCCGTTGTTTCCGGTGCGGGCAAACATGTTCAGAATATTTTCCACGGCTTCCTCGGATTTCATGCCGTTTAATGCTTTCCGCATATTGTAAACGGCCTCCTGCTCATCCGGTGTCAGAAGCAGATCTTCTCTTCTTGTTCCCGATTTGGCTATGTCGATGGCCGGGAAGACGCGGCGTTCCTGCAGTTTCCGGTCGAGCACGAGTTCCATGTTTCCGGTGCCTTTGAATTCCTCGTAAACGACATCGTCCATCTTGCTTCCGGTGTCCACAAGCGCCGTTGCAAGAATCGTCAGGCTTCCGCCCTCGCGCATGTTTCTGGCCGCGCCGAAGAACCGTTTCGGCATGTAGAGTGCTGCCGGATCGAGACCGCCGGAAAGGGTACGGCCGCTCGGCGGAACGGTCAGGTTGTAAGCTCTGGCGAGACGTGTGATGCTGTCGATGAAGATCGTAACGTCTTTTTTACTCTCCACAAGACGTTTCGCGCGCTCAATGACCATCTCGGACACGCGTTTGTGGTGCTCCGGCTGCTCATCGAAGGTGGAATAGATGACTTCCACATTCGATCCCTGAATCGCTTCTTTAATGTCGGTGACCTCCTCCGGACGCTCGTCGATCAGAAGGATGATCAGATACATCTCCGGGTTGTTCCGCAGGATGGATTTTGCCGCATCCTTCAAAAGCGTCGTTTTTCCGGCTTTCGGCGGGGAAACGATCATGCCTCGCTGGCCTTTTCCGATCGGACTTACAAGATCCACGATCCGCATCGCCATGCTTCCGCCCGGGCGCTCAAGGCGCAGCCGCTCATCCGGGAAGACCGGTGTCATATCTTCGAAATTGCCGCGGCGCATGATCTGGTCGAGCGGCAGATTGTTGACGCTCTTTAAGTATAAAAGGGCGCTGAATTTTTCGGTTGCGGACTTTACTCTCGTGTTTCCGCGGATGATATCTCCCGTTTTCAGTCCGAAACGGCGGATTTGGGACGGAGAAACGTAGACATCGCTGTCGCCCGGCATATAGTTGTCGGAGCGGATAAATCCAAATCCGTCCGGCATGACCTCGAGGATGCCGCAGGCCTCCTGGCCGCTGTCGAGCGTGCTGGTTTCCTGACGCGGTTCCTGTCTCGTCTCTGGTCTTGCTTCCTGACGCAGCGGCTCCTGTCTCATTTCCTGCCCTGCTTCCTGACGCGGCTCCTGTCTTTGCTCTTCCTCACGGTTATTCTGATTATAATTCCGTGGTTCCTGAAATCTACGCTCATTGAAACGCGGCGCTCTTGGACGGTACTCCTGGCGCTCTCCGTTTTCACTGCGCTCTTCCCGGCGGACATACCGCGGTCTCTGGTACGGGCGCGCGGTGCCGTTTTCCGAGGTTTCCCGATTCTGGCGCTCCATACCGTCCTCCCGCTTTTCCTGCGGTTCCTGATTCTGATCCTGTACAGTTTCCGTCTTTTTTTCCTCTTTTAGAACCGCCGGCTCTTCCATGTTTTTCTGGTTTTCTTTCTGATCTTCTTCCAGCATCCGCTCAATCAGCGCTTCTTTCCGCAGGGTGGAAATCCCCTTCATGTTTCTGGATTTTGCCAGCGCTTTCAGCGTGCTCAAAGGCAATGACTCATACTTTTCTCTTGTCATACCATTTTTCCTCTATCTATTCTCTATTTGATTTTCGGTTCTGTTTGGAGTTTTTAAGATATTTGATGCGCGAATATTTTTGCTGCAATTATTTAGAATCTGATTTTTGTCATTTTACTGCTGTGGATTTTTCTGCGGTTAGTGGGACTCGAACCCACACGCCGAAAGGCACAGGAACCTAAATCCTGCACGTCTGCCAATTCCGTCATAACCGCATATTATTTTTTCGAGAAAAAGAAAAATCCCATAGAAAACCTCCATGGGCGTTTTCTACGGGTTATTTAGTGAAGCATCGGGGATTCGAACCCCGGACAACTTGATTAAAAGTCAAGTGCTCTACCGACTGAGCTAATGCTCCGTATACTTTTGCATCCAACTGGGCTAGCTGGATTCGAACCAGCGAATGCAGCAGTCAAAGTGCTGTGCCTTACCGCTTGGCGATAGCCAATGTTTCGCCTTGCTGGCAGGGTGGATAAAGGGATTCGAACCCTTGGCCTCCAGAGCCACAATCTGGCGCGCTAACCAACTGCGCTATACCCACCATAATTACGACTTACAGTCTTTTTTCACTATTTAATTTTAGTGAAGCGTGCTTGGAGGGATTCGAACCCCCGACCCACGGCTTAGAAGGCCGTTGCTCTATCCAACTGAGCTACAAGCACACAGCTTCTACAAAATCGTAGCAGCAAGCGGGTGATGGGAATCGAACCCACATATCCAGCTTGGAAGGCTGGTGTTCTACCATTGAACTACACCCGCACGACATCGGGGTGACAGGATTCGAACCTGCGACCTCCTGGTCCCAAACCAGGCGCTCTAGCCAAGCTGAGCCACACCCCGTAAACAAGGTTTCCCGATTTGCGTTTAACCCTTTCGCGCTCGACGCAAGATTTATTATATTACATTGTTTTCGGTTTGTCAACACTTTTTTTCATTTTTTTCAAAATGTTTTTGTGTTGTTTTGCTCTCACCGGACAACAAAGAGATCTTATCATATCTTTTCTCATCTGTCAACACCTAAATTGTATTTTTTTGACAAACTTTTTAAGGATTAGTCAGAACCTGCTCCGGTACTACCCTGTTTTCTTTGGAATAGTCATGTTAGTTGCGATAATTCATTCGATTTTGGGCTGTTCTCCGCCCTTTTTCGACCCGTTTTTTAATCCAGATACTTGATTTCCACCGAAAGCTCATGCTCTTCGTTGATCGTCAGCATGGCATAGCTTGGTTTTCTTCCCATCTGACGCGGATACGTGAGGCTGCCTGGATTGACAATCCAGAGATTTCCACGCTTTTCTGCGACCGGCCGGTGCGTATGGCCGAACAGTACGATATCCACACCCCTGGAAAGCGCCTCCGCATAGATTCCCTCCAGGCCGAGCGATACGCCGTAGTTATGACCGTGTGTGATAAAGGCACGGTAATCATCAATGTTCACCTGAATCTCCGCCGGGAGGTTTGAAAACCAGTCATTATTTCCCATGACCATATAGCACGGGCCGTTTACCTTGGATTTGATCAGGTCATCCATCCCTTCCACGTCACCGCAGTGGATCATGCCGTCGAACTCCTCACGTTCCATGGCCTCCTCGAGGTTATACATCCGTCCATGGGTATCGCTCACTATCAGAAATTTCATACTCATTCTCTTCCCTCTTCTTATTTCAAATATGATGCAATCTGTTCTTTCATCGCCGCCAGTGCTTTTCCTCTGTGGCTGACTGCGTTTTTCTCTTCCGGAGAAGTTCTGCGGTCGTGCGGCTCATATCCGGCAGATAGAAAATCGGGTCATAGCCAAAACCGTTCTCCCCGCGTTCCTCGTAACCGATTTTTCCCTCGATCGTTCCTTTGGTGGTATAGACTGTTCCATCCGGGAAGGCGGCTGCAATCACACAGACGAATCGTGCCGTTCTTTTTTCCACCGGCACGCCCTCCAGGCGGTCAACGAGGCTCTGATTTTTGATGCGGTAGGACGTATCCTCTCCCATATATCTTGCCGAATAGACACCAGGCTCGCCGTTTAAGGCATCCACTTCCAGACCGGAGTCATCCGCCAGCACGATCGTGTCGCCGTCTGTGCATCCGGCAACGGTCTGTGCTTTGATTTTTGCATTCTCCTCAAAGGTTTTGCCGTTCTCATCGATCTCGACCGAAATGCCGGCTTCTTTCATCGAATAAATTTCCACCGGCAGATCCGCAAGGATTTCACGGATTTCTTTCATTTTGCCGGCGTTTCCTGTTGCAAATACAATTTTTTTCATAACCGTTTTCCTTCTTTCACGCTGAAATAACTTGCGATCATTATACCGTATGTGTGACGCAAACACAAGAACCCTGTCACAAAAAAAGACCCCCCGTTTTTATCCGGGAGCCTTTTTTCTGTAATCACACATTATTTTGCTTTTTTCTGATTTGCCAGAGTCTTAAATCCATCGACAGCAGGATCAGCGCCAGGATGACAAGCAGGCCTGCCAGCACGATACGTGCTACGCACCAGCCGATGCCAACGCCTGCGCCAAGGCCCTTGAAGTTTGCGATCAGGGTCTGTACAAGGGATGTGATGGTTACGATCAGCATGAATACCATCGGGAACAGGAACATTTTGTTGTTTTTGCCGACTTTTCCAAGCCAGGTGGCAACAGCAAGAAGTCCGATGGCTGCCAGCAGCTGGTTGGATGCACCGAACAGCGGCCAGATTTTGGAATAACCGGTCAGGCCAAGGCCGATGCCGAGTACTACGGTGATAACGGTTGATACAACCGGATTGGTCAGAACGGCTTTGTAGCCGGTTGCCTCTTTGTAAGTCTGTCCCGGCTCAAGCCAGAACTCCTGGAACATGTATCTTGCCAGACGGGTTGCAGTATCCAGAGAAGTCAGGCAGAATACCGATACAGTCAGAACCAGCAGAGAGTACAGTACGTGGTCGATCCGCCAGTCCCGGAATGGTTGCTACCATCTCGGAGATACCGGTTGCAAATACAGCGGTCGGAACAACGGTGGTTCCGTCTGCGTATCTGGACCAGATGTAGCCGACTGCACACAGAGATACGATTGCAAGTGCACACTCAATCAGCATACCGCCGTATGCGATCGGGCGGGCATTTTTCTCATTGTCAAGCTGTTTCGATGTAGTTCCTGAACCAACGAGTGAATGGAATCCGGAAATTGCTCCGCAGGCGATGGTTACGAACAGGGCCGGGAACATAAATCCAAGAGAACTTCCGGTCGGAGCCAGCGTATCTTTGAATCCGGTGAATGCCGGGATATCCAGGGATGCATGGCCCATCAGAGCACTTCCGATGACACCGACAGCGGCTACGATCATCATGAAGTACAGAAGGAAGGAGCTTAAGTAGTCACGCGGCTGAAGCAGAATCCAGACCGGTGCAACAGAAGCTACGGTGATATAGATACCAACGATTACCATCCATGCTGTCTCGGAGAGATAGATCGGATGGAAGTTTAATCCAACAACAACGCAGACAACGATAGCTGCAACGCCTGCGATGGTGGAAACGCCAAGAGATACATTTTTTCTGTATACCATGAAGCCGAACACAACGGCAAGTACGATGAACAGAATGGAAATCATAGCGGTTGTTGCATTTGCAGAACTTGCTGCCACATCGACAGCGCCGCTCTCGGTGTAGGCTGCCTTGAAGGTATTGGCAACGATGGAACCGAAGGCTGCAACAACAAGAATCAGGGTCAGGTAAGCGAAGACGATAAAGAGTTTTTTCGCTTTACTTCCCATAGTGTCTGCGATAACCTCGCCGATGGACTGTCCTTTGTGGCGCAGGGATGCAAACAGTGCGCCGTAATCATGAACGCCTCCAAAGAAGATACCGCCGATGAGTACCCATAAAAGAACCGGAACCCATCCAAAGACAGCGGCCTGAATCGGTCCGTTGATCGGGCCTGCGCCTGCGATGGATGAGAAGTGATGTCCCATTAAGACAGGAGCTTTGGCAGGAACGTAGTCCACACCGTCCTCCTCGGTGAATGCAGGGGTTTTCCGTTTCGGATCAACGCCCCACTGCTCGGCAAGCCATTTTCCGTAGAATACGTATCCGGCGATCAGAATGCCGATTCCGACAACCAGTACAAGAATACTATTCATTTGTTTTTTCCTCCCTCTTTTTGGTAGAATAAATTTATAGATAACTAAGACCGGAACATCTTAGCATATCCCTTTACCAATTCCCAGGCCGCCCGGTTTCCAAACACTTTCTGTTCTGCCGTATCAAAGACGAGCAGCCGCACCTGACAGTAGCCTCTCAAAGAAAACCGGTAATTTTTATAATACTTATATTTTCGGATTCTCTTCTTTACGCTGTCCGCAACCGGTTTGTCCGCAAAAAAATACCGGTGACCAGCGTGTACATGTGGTCGGTATCCGGTACTTCCTTCCCCTCGCGAACCACCTTTGGCTCTATCCATTCTGTCAGGTCCGTCAGAAATGTTTCGACGTCCTGGTCGTTCAGTTCTTCCACCGTTTTAAAATACGCATGCTCATGACAGCTGATCCTCCACAGCTCTGCTTTCTTTGAGAGCACGTATTTTGCGCCGCTCTCGTGGTAGCTTGCACAGGCATCGTATGTATGGCCGTTTACTTCGGACGGCTTTACGATATCGTAGCTCCTCTCGTAGGAATGCAGCAGCCTGTCTCTGATCTCCTGTCCGTTCATGGTTTCCTCCGCTTGATGAAAAATTTTCGCATGAGGACAGTTTAGCACAGTAGTGCAGTGATTTCAAGGAAATATTAACCTTTTCTAAAATTTTTCTTTTAATTTTTGTTATCAAAAAGGAACAACGCCAAAAATCATTCGGCATTGCTCCTCCATTTGTATTATTTCTGTTCTTTTTCCCGGCGCGGAGGCTTCGGTCCCGCGTACTGGTAAAAGTAGGTTTTCAGCATTCCATTGTAAATTTTACGGTTTTTATCCGCCTTTTTGCCGAGATACCGCTCGGCATCCTCGTAGCTCGTGATCAGATACATCGACCAGGAATCGAGAGCGCGGTACCGCTCTCCTAATGTCTGATACAGGGCTGGAAGATCTTTTTTGTCCTCCAGGCGCTCACCGTACGGCGGGTTGGTAATCAGAAAACCGTATTTTTTCGGGTGCGACAGCTCGGCAACCGGACGCTGCTGGAAATGGATCAGGTGATCCACACCGGCCAGCTTTGCGTTCTCTCTGGCACTCTTGATGACATCTCCGTCGATATCAAATCCCTGAATATCTGTCTCAATATCGTTCCGGATCCGGTAGCGTGCATCCTCCGCCGCATCCATCCAGCATTTTTTCGGCACGAGGTGCGTCCACTGCTCCGCAAGGAAAGAACGGTTGAGACCCGGTGCAATATCGGCCGCCATCATGGCCGCCTCGATCGGGAACGTACCGCTTCCGCAGAACGGATCGACAAGAATCCGGTCACCCTTCCACGGAGTCAGCATGATAAGTGCTGCGGCAAGGGTCTCGGTGATCGGCGCTTTCGCGGTCAGCTTGCGGTAGCCTCTCTTATGAAGGGAAACGCCGGAGGTATCGAGTCCGATCGTAACCTCGTCTTTTAAAATCGAAACACGGATCGGGTACTGTGCACCGTCCTCCGGGAACCACTCCATGTGGTAGACCTGTTTCAATCGCTCGACAATCGCTTTTTTCATAATCGACTGGATATCGGACGGGCTGAAGAGCTTACTCTTGATGGAGTTTGCCTTCGTTACCCAGAACTTTCCGTTTTTCGGGATAAATTTCTCCCACGGGAGCGCTTTTGTCGCTTCAAAGAGTTCATCGTACGTTTCGGCGTGGACCTGTCCTACTTTGAGCAGGATACGCTCGGTCGTGCGAAGGAACAGGTTGGCGTAGGCGATTCCCTCTGCATCTGCAAGAAACGTTACTTTTCCATCCTCCACGCGCTCGATTTCGTAGCCGAGGTCGAGAATTTCACGTTTCATCACCGCCTCCAGGCCGAAGTGGCACGGGGCGATCAGTTCATATAATTCCATACTCTCCCGTCCCCTCTTATAATGTGAGCTGTTTTACGACGGTGCCGTCAAAGCCTTTGATCGTAAATACGCCGTCCTCGAGGATTGCATAGGTCGGGATATTGCCCTCTTTCGGCAGAGATACAGAACCCGGTTCAGAAGGTGTGTGCGCCTTTTTCTCGGCACGCAGGACGTGGGTATGGCCGTACAGGAAGATATCTCCATCCATCAGCGGCGGCAGATTCTGCTCATTGTAGATGTGGCCATGGCTCATATAGAAGGTATGGCCTCCCTCGATCAGGATGCCGTAATCTGCCAGCACCGGGAACTCCAGTACCATCTGATCTACTTCTGCGTCGCAGTTTCCGCGCACGTTGGTGAGGTACTGTTTTTTCTCATTCAGCATGGCGATGACCTGTTTCGGTGCGTATTCTTTTGGAAGATCGTTTCTCGGGCCGTGATAGAGAAGGTCGCCTAACAGAAACAGGCGGCTTGCGCCCTCTGCCTCGAAGGCTTCCAGCATTTTTCTGCAGTAATAGGCAGAACCGTGAATATCAGATGCAAACATGTATTTCATATCGTGATCTCTCTTTCGTTTTGTGGTTTGGTTTTGTATTGTTTTCTGTTTCATCTTACCGTATCTTTTCCCGCTTGACAAGAAGAAATGTTGGATTGCCGCCCCCTTACAGCTCTTCTCCCGCCACCAGATATCGTCCGCGGTATGCATGCATTCCGCCGATGACCGTTTTGACCTCGTATCCGTTCTCCGCCAGCCGCTTTCCCTCCGCCATGCTCGCGGCACCCCGCTCACAGCAGATCACAAGAATTTTGTCCCGCGGCAGACAGACCCGTTCGAGCAGATGGTCATAGGGAAGATTCACCGCTCCTTTCACATGCCCTTTTTCGTATTCCCGCCGGTTCCGCACATCGATGATCATCGCCCACGGTTTTCCCACGTACCAGTCCAGCTGGTCTGCCGCCAGCAGTGTCATGCCTGCCATATCCTGGTCCCCCTCTCCGGATCTGACTTTCTCTCCTGTTTTATATGTATGCAGAAACCGGCGGCAGAGTCCGTATGGGACCCTCCGCCGGCTTTTTCTGCCGGAATCCCAAGGTTTACTTAGTATTTTTCATACTCATCCTTCTCGTCCTGCTCCCGGTTCTGCTGACCGTAGGATGACATCTCACGGTCTTTCACATGATTGCAGTCTCTGCTGTTCTTCTGGTTTTTGCTGTATTCGCTTTTCTCGTATCCGTTTTTGCTGTACTCGTTTTTGCTGTATTCATTTTTGCTGTTTCTGGTCATAATCTTGTTTCCTCCTGAATGTTTTTTTGTCCTGCGACATCCTTTAGTATCGCTTTTTCCGCGCAGATTATGCATCCAGAACCCTGTTTTTCCACGGTATCTGTTCCAAAGTGGGGAATGCAAGCCCAAAAATACAGTGTTTTTCCTGCTTTCGGACCACTGCTTTCCAAATTGTGGTAATTTTTTCCAACTTTTGAATTTCGATGTTGCTTTTTCCCGTTATCTGTATTATAATCAATTTTGTAAAAGAATTTACCCTTCATAAATTTTTTTACAATTAATAACCCCTTATTAATTATTTATACTCCCCTTGAAAGACCGGTAGCTCCCCTGCCGGTCTTTCTTTTTGCAATTATTCAGAGCCATGCAAAATTTCAAGAAGAACTGTGAGTCATGCTCGCATGAACGAACAGTTCTTCTTGAAATTTTATATGGCGAGAAGCCACATCGAGATGCAGCGCAGCGGAATCGAGATGTGGCTCTGAATAATTGCAAAAAGGAGGAAAGTCTGCATCAGCAGACTTTCCTCCTTTTTCCCGTTCTGTATATATGATTAGAATTCTACTTTTTCACCTTTTGCCGCTTTTGCTACGGTTCCTGCGAGGACGATCAACGCCATGAGGTTTGGAATTACCATTAGGCCGTTAAAGAGGTCTGACAGGTTCCATACGAGATCTACTTTCAGCAGAGAGCCGAGGAAAACGAACACAACGACGATCAGCGAGAACGGAACGACTGCTTTCTTTCCGAACAGATACTGTACGTTCTGTCTTGCGAAAAAGTACCATCCGACGATGGTCGAGAATGCAAAGAACAGAAGACAGATCGCTACGAACGCCGGTCCGAAGCCTTTGAGGCCGGTTCGGAATGCCGCCTGTGCGACCGGGGTTCCTTTAACACCGGTACTCATCATCTCTTCCAGAACGCCGGAAGAAAGAATAACGAGAGCGGTCATGGTCAGGACAACGAAGGTATCAATAAAGACACCGATCATCGCTACTTCACCCTGATCCTCCGGGTTCTCGACATCGGCAATCGCATGGGCATGCGGGGTGGAACCCATACCGGCTTCATTAGAGAAGAGGCCTCGGGCAACACCGTAACGCATGGCTTTCCGCACGGTAATACCGGCTGCTGCACCAAATACGGCGTCCGGACGGAATGCACAGATAAAGATCGAAGCAATCGCTGACGGCACATGCTGGATGTTGATCAGAATAACAACAAGGGCTCCGACGAGATACAGTGCTGCCATCACCGGAACAACTTTTTCGGTGAAGGATGCGATACGGGAGATACCTCCGATGAAAATGAATGCGGCGAGAACGGCTACAATCACACCCATCACCCATTTCGGTACGGAAAATGCGGTGTAGAACGCATCACTGATGGAGTTCGACTGTACCATATTTCCCATAAAGCCAAGTGCCAGAATAACGCTACGGCAAAGAAGCCTGCCAGTGCTTTTCCAAACGTTCCCTTGAATGCGTGGGTAATGTAGTAAACCGGTCCTCCGATGACTTCTCCGTTCTCATCGCGGCGTTTGGAGATCTGCGCGAGATACGCCTCGCCGTAGATCGTTGCCATGCCGAAGAACGCAGCAAGCCACATCCAGAAGATGGCTCCCGGGCCGCCGGATACGAGTGCGGTCGCACATCCTGCGATGTTTCCGGTTCCGACCTGTGCGGCGATCGCTGTTGCAAGCGCCTGGAAGGAAGTCATGCCGTCTTTTCCGGCCTTCTTACCCTTTAACGAGAAACCGCCGAAGACGCGGTTCCACGCGGTCTTAAACTTCTTACCTGTACAAAGCGGGTCCGAACAGAGAAATAAACTCCCGTACCTACCAGCAGAAACAGCAGTACGCTGTTCCAGAGCACATCACTGATCTGCGCAATTGCCTGATTCAATGCATCCATTTTCTTTTCTCCCTTTCCATTCGACGTATGGTCTGAACGATGTGGATCACACATCCGCACCGTTTTGAGAAAAAAAATACCATCTCCTGCGGGACTTTTCCTGCAGAACATGGCTCTGATTGAAAAATACAGCAAAAAACCGCGCTTCCGGAATTTTTCGTTTCTGCGCACCGCTTTTTTGTTCCGCGGCTGTTTTTCTTCTGTATCTTTTTTGACTCTGTCCTTTTGCCTGAGAGATTCTGCATCGCTGCATTGCACCTTCGGCACTCTTTTCAAGAGCTTCTCCAGAGACCACTCCGTTTTTAGTCCTCGCCGTCTCCCGTCCGTTCTTGTTTTAAGAAGAGAACCAGCACCTGAAAGTTTTACTTCTTCGGTCGTGCACCTTTCGAAAATTAAATTTCCAAAAGCTCTCCGCACATTTTCTAAAAACTTCTACGTCTTTTTTTATTTTTGTAAAACTATAGCACCTGTGATAGGATTCGTCAATACCCCATGCCGTATTTTTTTCAGAATATTGCAAAAACATATAAAAATCAGCAGATCTGCGCGCGCACGCCTCAAAATCGCATGCGCGGCACAGATCTGCTGTTCTCTTTTCCAAATATCTTTTATGACGCCTGGAACTGGCTGTTGTACAGATTGTAGTAGAAGCCTTTCTTCTCAAGAAGCTCCTCATGGCGTCCCTGCTCGATAATCTTTCCGTCTTTCATGACGAGGATCAGCGAAGCGTTGCGGATCGTGGACAGACGGTGGGCAACGACGAAACTCGTTCTGCCTGCATCAGCTTGTCAAACGCCTCCTGAACCTGCAGTTCGGTACGGGTATCGATGCTGGAGGTCGCCTCGTCGAGGATCAGCATCGGCGGCAGGCAGAGCATGACACGGGTGATACAAAGAAGCTGTTTCTGCCCCTGGCTGATGCTGTCTTCGCTGAGAACCGTGTCAAGTCCCTTCGGCAGACGCTTGATAAACTCCCAACTGTGTGCCTCTTTGGCCGCATTGATGATCTCCTCTTCCGTCGCATCCGGCTTTCCGAAGCTGATATTGTCGCGCACGGTTCCCTGTTTGATCCAGGTATCCTGCAGCACCATACCAAAGCAGCTGCGGAGCGCATGGCGGGACAGTTCGTCGATCGGCTTTCCGTCGATGCAGACCTTTCCGGCATCGACATCATAGAAGCGCATCAGCAGGTTGATAAACGTCGTCTTTCCGCATCCGGTCGGGCCGACAATGGCAACACGCATGCCCGGCTGTACGTCAAGATTAAAGTTCTCGATCAGTTTTTCTCTTTGTCATAACTAAATGCTACATCATCGATCGTCACATTTCCCGTCACGGTATCGATCGTTCCGGCCGGGTCTGCACTCTCCTCTTTCTCTTCCAG
>ENA-OQDF01000818-OQDF01000818.1-human-gut-metagenome-genome-assembly--contig:-NODE-818-length-12987-cov-2.180171_pt1 | contig 12987 bp, 17 predicted proteins | sample MGYA00242769_ERZ504597 | MGnify/ENA primary metagenome ERZ504597 (study PRJEB26092, sample SAMD00036305) | human gut metagenome | host: Homo sapiens | study: EMG produced TPA metagenomics assembly of...
GGCATTAGCTGGCTAATTTGGTGATAGGTTCAAATGAAAAATGCGAAGATCGTCTTTCACATGGAAAAATGACCTTTCGCATTTCTTAAAGGATGTCCCTACCCGGGTTCGAACCGGGGGCGTTTCGCTTAGGAGGCGAACCCTCTATCCAGCTGAGGTATAGAGACATATATGTATTATCGTTGATTTTTGACTTTTCTGCACTTTGTATGGAATGCTTTTCACAACGAAGTGACCGACTGCGTTGCAACCGGAACGGTGTTAAACTTGTTGCATCAAAAATTGTTGAGAAAACTTCGATTCCCGGTCTTGCTTTTGATTAGAGCAATCACTTCTGCCCCCAAGGTATCAGGTTGACCGAATTCTTAGGAGGCTTGCGCTCTATCCATCTGAGCTACGGAGACGGATGCCCTATTATAATACAGCATTTTGCGGATAAAATCAAGTTGAACCGGAGGGCAAAATGGTGTATGCTATAGAGGAAATGAAAATAGCCGCGGCAGGCTTTGCCGCGTGCGGAGGAACTTATGGAAAAGGCAAAAGGGAAAAGCTGTTTTACCGCCCGGCGGGCAAGCGCAAGGGGATGTATACGCCTACGCAGATCATCTGTGTGAGCTTTGTCATCGTGATCGCGCTGGGCACCTTTCTGCTCAGCCTGCCTGTTGCCAGCAAGCATGGGCGGCTGGATGTACTGGATGCCATGTTCACCGCCACAAGCGCTACCTGCGTTACTGGTCTGATCGTGCGGGATACCTGGACCCAGTTCACCTACTTTGGCAGGTGGTGATCCTGCTGCTCATTCAGGTGGGTGGTCTGGGGTTGGTCACCCTCACCAGCTTCTTCGCGCTGGCTATGCGGCGGCGCATGGGCTTCCGCGATCTGCGGCTGCTGGGAGAAAGCGTCTCAGCGGACGGATATGCGCAGGCCAAGGACGTGCTGAAGATCGTGGTGGGACTGGCTGGCCTGTTTGAAGGCATTGGCATTGTGCTGCTGCTGTTCGCCTTTGTGCCGCAGTTCGGGCTGGAAGGCATCTGGGTGAGCGTGTTCACGGCCATCTCGGCTTTCTGTAACGCGGGCTTTGATCTGTTTGGCCGGTTCGGCCAGTATTCCTCACTGGCACCCTATGTGAACAATTACTATGTTCAGCCGTTGTGATGTTCATGATCATCTCCGGCGGTCTGGGTTTCATGGTATGGGTGGAGATCGGTCAATACCGCAAAAAGCACCGGCTTTCCCTGCAGGCCAAGGTGGTGCTGAGCTTCTCGGTGATCCTGTGGCTCGGCGGCGCGGCGCTCATCGCGCTGATGGAGTGGAACAATCCTGCCAGCATGGGCGGGCTCTCTGTGCCTGGCAAGCTGATGGCGGCACTGTTCCAGTCGGTGTCCACTCGTACTGCGGGCATGAATACCATCGACCTTGCGGCCTGCGGCCCCATCACCAAACTGCTGATGAGCGCGCTGCAGTTCATTGGTGCGGCACCCGGTTCCACCGGCGGCGGCGTGAAGGTGACTACGTTCGCCGTCATCATCCTGACGATCCGCAGTGTGGCTCAGGGCCGCGACGACTGTGTGATCGCAGAGCACCACATCGAGTCCAAGACGGTTTATCGTGCTTTGACCATTATCGTGCTCGGCGGGCTGGCGGCGGTTGGCTCGGCTGTGGTGGTGTTCTATAACACCTCGGACGCTGTGTCGGTCATTGACGCTATTTTCGAGTCCTGCTCTGCCTTTGGCACAGTTGGCCTTTCGGTGGGCGTTACCGCTCAGCTGAACCGGGGCGCAAAAATCCTGTATATGCTGGTCATGTTCATGGGCCGTGTCGGCCCGGTGTCGCTGGCCATGAGCCTGACGCAAAGCCGGACGACAACAAACGGAAGATCATGCCGGTGGGGCATATCAACGTTGGTTAAACGATTTGAATGCCTCCTAGAGTTGCGGCTCCCAGCATCCACTTCATGCCTTGAGTGGCATTCGTGTCTTGCTGGCCGCGGCCCCAACAACTCCTCCCTGCTTCTGCCGCAGGCAGCGGTCGTCGTCGTTGTACTCTGGGCATGTTCAGTGGAATTTGATTTTTATTTTTCGCATTTGTCGCAGCCCTGACGTTTGTCAGGGCGAATCCCTTCCATCTGCTAACGCAGACCGCTCGCCTGCTTGAAAGCCCCACTGGGGCTTTCATTGCTACGCAACCGCAGGGCTGCTCCAAATGCATTTTCACGAGTGGAGTCGTAGAGATAAGCGTCAGAGTATAACAAAAGTGGGTGCTATCCGAAAATAGCACCCACTTTTTGTATATTGAAAAATAAAATTTACTCTGCGTACAGCTTTATGATGTTCAGCAAGATCTCAGTGCAGCGGTCCATGCGCTCAGCGGTGATGCACTCGCATACGCCGTGGAAATTGAAGCCGCCGGTGCCCAGATTGGGGCAGGGCAGGCCTTTCCAGCTCAGCATAGCACCGTCGGTGCCGCCGCGCACCGGAATTTCCTCCGGTTCCAGCCCGGCCATGCGGGTGGCCTTGCGGGCGGTCTCTACTAAGTGGAAATGCGGCTTGATTTTTTCCAGCATGTTGTGGTAGCTGTCCTTGATCTCCACGGTCACAGTGCCTTCGCCGTACTTTCCGTTCAAAAATTCGGCAATATCCAGCATGTTGTCCTTCTTGAACTGTAGCTTTGCGGCATCGTGGTCGCGCAGGATGTAGCCCAGCTTTGCGGTGGTCACATCGCCGTACATCTGGCACAGGTGGTAGAAGCCTGCCGGCCCTCGGTCGTTTCGGGGCGGGCGGTGATGGGCAGCGCCTGATGAAACTCCATGGCCACATTGGAAGCGTTGATCATGGTGTCCTTGGCGGTGCCCGGGTGCACCGAGAAGCCGCGGATGGTCACGGTGGCGGAAGCGGCGTTGAAGTTCTCGTACTCAATGGAGCCGGCATCGCGCCGTCCACCGTATAGGCAAGTCGGCACCGAAGCCGGAATATCGAACAGCTCTGCACCCTCGCCGATCTCTTCATCCGGAGTAAAGGCGATACACAGCTTGCCGTGGGGCAGGCCTTTTTCCTGAATGGTCTCAACAGCGGTCAAAATTTCGGCAATACCGGCCTTATCGTCGGCACCCAGCAGGGTGGTACCGTCTGAGGTGATGAGGGTCTCGCCCTTCATGGAAGTAAGGAAGGGGAACACAGAGGCTTCATCACCATGCCGGTGGCGGGCAGAGTTACGTCGCCGCCGTTGTAGTTTTCCCACACAACGGGCTGCACATTCTCACCGCTGGCATCGTCGGCAGTGTCCATGTGGGCGATCAGGCCCAGAGCGTGTTGATCCTCACAGCCGGGCGTGGCAGGCAGGGTGCCATAGACGTAGCAGTGCTCGTCCACATGGGCATCCTCCATGCCAAGGGCCTTCATCTCATCCACCAGCTGGCGGGCAAGGTCAAACTCCCGTTCAGCGGAAGGGTGCGTACCGGAGTTTTCGTCCGAGGTGGTATGCACCCGGACATAATTCAAAAGCCGTTCATAAGCGCGCATAAGGCACACTCCTTTTATATTTCAGTGATGTATACTTCTCAGTTCCTTTATCATACCCTCTTTTCCGACAATTTACAACTGTTTTGCGCGCATTCATATGGAAAGATGAATCCTCATTTTTAAGGTGAACAAAATTCACGCAGTAAAATGCATCCATCTGTGCAGAACGTGCTACAATAGATACAAAATAAGCCGGGAGGGAAGTTTTATGGCTACAAAAGTCTTTTTTTACACCCTGCGCCCCTACGATGAGCTGGGCATCGCGCAGCGGCTGGCACCGCAGCTGGATGTTGAGTTTGGCTCTACGCAGGAGTATCCCACGCTGGAAAATGCTGAACTGGCAAAGGGCTATGATGCCGTGTCGGTAACGCCTGTGATATGAGCGCGCCCATGGTCAAGCGGTTTCACGAGCTGGGCGTAAAGTCCATCTGCTGCCGTTCCATCGGCTATGACCACGTAGACCGCGAGACGGCCCGGGAACTGGGCATGAAGGTGGCTAATGTGGACTACCCGCCAAACGGCGTTGCAAACTTTGCCATTATGCTCATGCTGATGAGCCTGCGCAAGGCAGGGCACATCCTCAAGCGCGGCGAAGCGCAGGACTACTCCCTGCAGGGAAAATCGGCCGCGATATTTCCACCTGCACTGTGGGGGTGATCGGTACAGGCCGCATTGGCCGCACGGTGCTGCAGCATCTGTCCGGCTTTGGCTGCCGCCTGCTGGCCTACGACCTGTACCCCAACGACGAGGTAAAGAAGATCGCCGAGTATGTGCCGCTGGAGACCCTGCTGGCGGAAAGCGATGTCATCACTCTGCACACCAACGCTACGGAGGAGAATCACCATCTCATCGACACCAAAGCAATTGAGCGCATGAAGCCGGGCGTGACCATCATCAACACCGCCCGCGGCAAGCTGATCGACAGCGATGCACTGATTGCCGGGCTGGAAAGCGGCAAGATTGGCGCGGCGGGCCTGGACGTGCTGGAAAATGAGAACGGCCTGTACTATTATAATCGCATGGGCGATGTGATCCCGAACCCGGAGCTGGCGGCTCTGCGCAGCATGCCCAATGTGATCCTGACCGACCACACGGCTTTCTACACCCACGAGGATGTGGAGAGCATGGTGCGCGGTGTGCTGGAAAGCGCGGTTGCCTTTGAAAAAGGCCAGCCCACCCGGCATGATGTGACGGACCTTTGATTTGTCCGGCAGACGATTTTGAATGGCCACCGTTGCACTCTGGTCATCTTCAACGGAAACAGTATTTCTGAATAGAGCAGATCCCGGCAGACTACGGTCTGCGGGATCTGCATTTTCACGGGAGGGGGTGCAGCGGAAAACGGCATTCCGTTTGTTTGAAGCATCTGCCAGTTGGGACCCTTCCGGTGAAAAGGGATTCCTGAAAATCCGCAGATTTTCAGGAATCCCCAATAAAAAATAATTATTCCGCTAAAAATGCTCAGAGCAAAGCGGAGAGCATTCAATGGTAATCAACCCAGACTGATGCCCATGCGGCGGGCGACGGTGAGCAGGTCGCAGTTCTCCGGCACGTTGCGGGTCTTGCCTGCAATGTCGGCCAGACGGTTCTCGGTGACATGGCGGTTCACCATGGCAACGGTCACGCCGTAGCGCTCGATCTCCACCAGCTTTGCCGCATAGCTGCCGAACTGGGTGGCCAGCACACGGTCGTAGGCGCTGGGGCTGCCGCCGCGCTGCATGTGGCCCGGGATGCACACACGGGTCTCCATGCCGGTTTTTTCTGCACGGCCTGTGCAATGCGGTTGGTGGCGGTGGTGCCAAAGCCTGCCTCGGCGCGCTTTGCCATCCATTCCTTGCGCTTCATGCCGGCTTCCTCGCAGTTGATGGCACCCTCGGCCACAGCGATAATGGAGAAGTTGGAACCCTTCTTTGCGCGGCGTTCCACGGCAGAACACACACGGTCGATATCATAGGGCTGTTCCGGCAGCAGAATAATATCTGCACCACCTGCAATGCCAGAGTACAGCGTCAGCCAGCCTGCCTTGTTGCCCATGATCTCAATGCACATCACGCGGCTGTGGCTGCCTGCGGTGGTGTGGATGCGGTCGATCACATCGGTGGCAATGTCCACGGCGGTGTGGAAGCCGAAGGTTACGTCGGTACCATAGATATCGTTATCAATGGTCTTGGGCAGGCCGATGATGTTCAGACCCTCCTGCGAGAGCAGGTTTGCGGTTTTGTGGGTGCCATTGCCGCCCAGGCACAGCAGGCAGTCCAGCTTGGCTTCCTTGTAGGTCTTTTTCATGGCGGCAACTTTATCAATGTTGTCGTCCTCCACCACACGCATCATCTTAAAAGGTGTGCGCTTGGTGCCCAGAATGGTGCCGCCCAGCGTCAGGATGCCGCGGAAATCGTCCTCGCACATCTCCTTGTAGTCGCCGTTGATCAGGCCGCTGTATCCGTTCAGGATGCCAACGATCTCCACGTTATCGCCCATGCGGGCATACAGTGCTTTTGCTACGCCGCGGATGGTGGCGTTCAGACCCGGACAGTCGCCGCCGGAAGTCAGGATTCCAACACGTTTTCATTCAAAAGCCCTCTTTCATTTGGTATTCAGCGCCGCGCGTTCTGCCTTTCAAAGTCAGTCTGCCCGGAGACCTACCTGTTTATAGTATAAGATTATTCCGGATGGGGGCCGCTGTCAAGAGAAGCGCAGAAAATTTACACGCTTCCACGGTGCATTTCTGCGGGCAGGAGAACAGCGGGAAAACTTTTGCAGAAAAAATAAAAAAATGGTTGACAAGCGCGGGCCTTTTGAGTATAATATCCCTTGTCAGCAGCGCACGGCGCGGCAGACGAACTGAATAATGGGGATTTGCATAGTGGTAGTGCGGTAGACTCTGACTCTACTTGTGGGAGTTCGATTCTCTCATCCCCAACCAAGAAAACCGCAGTCTCAACTGGCTGCGGTATTTTCGGGGCATAGCGCAGTTGGTAGCGCGCCTCGTTCGGGACGAGGAGGCCGTGGGTTCAAATCCCGCTGCTCCGACCAACAAGAACCAGTACACATTCGTGTACTGGTTCTTTTTTGTTTCCGCGCGGGATTTGAACAGGGCGGCGGTGCGAAGCACCGCAAACAAAGCCATAGTATGGCTTTGTTTAGCCCGCGGGTTCCACCGGCTAGGAATGTCTAACAGGGTGCATGCTGCTAGGAGCAGCGGGATCTGCAACCCGAAAAGTTTTGACTTGTGTTCTAAATATGATATACTGGAAAAGCAAAGCCATATTTGGCTGCAGAACGGACAAAAAAAGCGAGGAAAAACAGAAACTATGCAGGAAATAAAAAAGAAAAAACGGGCGGTCGCGCTTTTTGTGATCGTTCTGATCTGCCTTTGCGGCTGGTGGGCTGTGCGGAAAGAGGGGTTCTTTCTGGATGAGATCTACTCCTACGGCCTTGCAAACAGCAGTTATGTTCCGTTTTTAAGCTGGCTCCATGGTGGAGAACAGGTGGCAAACGGCAAGCTGCCGGAGGCAATGTTCACGCAGAGCGAGTTTCTGAATTATGTTGCCCCGCAGGGAAGCACACGGTTCGACTATGCGTCGGTCTACTATAACCAGACGCAGGACGTTCATCCGCCGCTGTTCTACTTTTTGCTGCACACGGTGTGCTCATTATTTCCGGGCAGCTTTACAAAATGGACGGGTCTGGGGATGAATTTTGTGCTGCTGGGCGGCACGCTGGCAGCGCTGTATGCGCTGGGCATGGAGCTGTTTGCAGACTGGAAAAAAGCATTGTTCGTCTGTGCATTGTATGCGTTCAACCGTGAAATGATCTCGAATGTGACGATGGTGCGCATGTATATGCTCATGACCTTGCTGACGATCCTGCTTGCGCTGCTGGTGGCAAAGTCTCTTCGCAGGCCGTCTGTGCCCAAATATCTTCTAATCGGTGTAACCATCTATCTTGGCATGATGACCCAGTATTTCTTTGTGGTCTATGCCTTCCTGCTGTGCGCAGCATATGACCTTTACCTGATGTTCCGGCGCGAATGGAAAAATGCTGCTGCATTTTCGCTTCCGGCACTTGCGGGCGTGGCGGAATGCTGCTCACCTTTCCGTGCTGGTATGCACAGCTGCACTCGCAGGATACGGTTTCGCTGGAGTCAACAGCAAACAATCTGCTGGATTTGGCGCAGTACCCCAAAGGCCCGCTGGAGCTGATCGGCTGGAGCATCGTCGGCTTTGCTGTAGGCGCAGGCATTATGGCCGTGCTGGTCCTGACAAAGCTGGGGCAGCGCTGGCTGCCGGGCAAGTTGCGTGGCACTACGCTGATCCCCGGGGATGTCAAGCTGATCACGGTCCCGGCGCTTGCTGCATTTCTGGTTATCGCGGTGATCTCGCCGTATAAGTCGCTGCGGTATGTGTACCATCTGCAGCCGCTGGAAGCGTTGTTTTGTGGCTGCGGCCTTTTCTCCATTCTGGATACGCTGCGTGCAGGTACCAGAAAGCGCATTCTGCAGATCGTGTGCCTTGCAATGGTCGTGCTTGCATTTGTGATCGAGCCGGAGCGCATGTACAGCGGTACTTATAAGATAGACGAAGAACTGGAACAATACAGTCAGGCCGCCTGCGTGGATATTACCGGGGACCTTGGCAGTTTCACTTCCGGCGTGCAGGAGCTTCTCAAATTTCAGGAGGTCTGTGTGGTGCCGGACGATTCCAGTGAGCTGCTGGTGCAGTATAACACCGGCGAAAATGATACGCTGGTGCTGTTCATTGGAGGCCGGGGGCTGTGGCAGTTCGTGACGGCAGAACAGGTGGAGCAGATCACGGCTCAGAACATGGAAACTGCGTGGAACGTTGCCCGACAGGGCGGCTATGAGGATGTTTCGCTGCTGGCAACGCAGGAGTTTGAACAGATCTTTGTTTTGAAAAAGTGAACGCTTTGCGGCACAGCAGAAGGGAAAACTGCCTTTTTTGCGCGTGCTATATCGTTTTAAGGTAAAGTGTGCTAGAATAGTACTATCAATGATTCAGGAGGGTATCCCATGCTCAAACGACTGCGCAAAGCGCACCCGATCTTATTCTGCGTTCTGGCAGAAGTGGTCTTTCTGGCAAGCCTGTTCGTAACAGATCTTGTCTTTACCATTGCATTGGTTCTTTTTCGGGCGGATTTTGCGTCCATTGATACATACCTCTACAGCACTCTGCAGGACTGGTGGGGGCCATGGTGGCAGTGCTGTTTCTGGTACGGACAGACCGTGCTGGGCTGCTGCGCCGCCGCGGCAGCGGCTTTTTCAATGGCCTGCTGGTGGGCATGTACGCTGGTGTTCATTGGCTACAATGCCTTTGGGTCGCTGGTGCTGGGCCGGCCGGAGAACGGCGTGCTGCAGCCTGCGGCACGCATCGGCACCTTCCTTGTCAGCATGGCATGGTGGGTGTGGCCGAGGAATTCATCTTCCGCGGTGTCATTGCCCAGACCCTGCTGGAGCACTTTGGCACCAGCCGCGCCGGTGTGTGGAAGGCCTGCCTTTTGTCCGGTGTGCTGTTTGGCGCGGCGCACCTGACCAATATCCTCAGTTCGGCACCCTTCGGTGTGCTGATGCAGTGCGTGTTTGCAGCATCGCTGGGCACTCTTTTTGCGGCGATCTACTTCCGCACCGGCAATTTGTGGGTGACGGTATTCCTGCACGGTGCCATGGATATTTCGTCCATGCTCATCGGTGGGCTGTACGGCACCACTACCGTGGCCGATGCGGTAAGCGGCTACGATGCATCCATGCTGCTTTCGGTGCTGCTGTATCTGATCCCCACCGCAGTTCTGCTGCGCAAAAAGAAGCTGCCGGAGGTACAGCTGTACTGGCACCAGTACGTAAAAAAATAAAGGCAGGATGCAAAAAATATCCTTGCATTTTGCACAGGGTTCTGGTATACTGTATCTGTTACCGTGGTACGGGGTTGGGAGTATGCCCGCTTTTTGGGAATGCCGTTTCCCGCCGCTGTTCCATTGGCACATAAAATTTTATAAAGAGGTATGTAACTATGAACAAGCAGGAAGTTATGGCCAAAGTCGCTCTGACCGAGAAGGACACTGGCTCTCCCGAAGTGCAGGTCGCTCTGCTGACCGCTCACATCAACGAGCTGAACGAGCACCTGAAGAAGAACCCGAACGATCACCACAGCCGCCGCGGCCTGATGAAGATGGTTGGCCGCCGCCGCAATCTGCTGGCTTATCTCCAGAAGAAGGACATCGAGCGTTACCGTGCTCTGATCGCAACTCTGGGTCTGCGTAAGTAATTTAAACAGAGGCAGGTACCGCAAAGGTGCCTGCCTTTTGCTTTTGTATACAAATGGCAGCGGCTGCGTATTGCAGCAGTAAATCGAACGCCTGTGCCCCGAATGCTTTTTCATGGCGCGGACGGCTCACATCAACGGCAGAGACATTCCCCCGGTGGGGGAAATATCTCAAACAAAACCGGATGTGAACGGCATGGACGCTGGATTTATTGCTATGATGCGCGTGCCACCGCCTTTTGGATAGAAAAAATCCGAAAAAACAAGGAGGCAAAAACAATGGCAATTGAATTTGGTTCCCGCAGAGAGACCTTTGAGAACTACAAGGTCTACGAGACCATGCTGGCAGGCCGCCCGTTCAAGGTAGAAATGGGCAAAATGTGCGGTCTGTCCAACGCCAGTGCGCTGATCCGCTACGGCGAGACCTGCGTTCTGTGCAATGTGGTCATGAGCCCCAAGCCCCGCGAGGGCGTGGATTTCTTCCCCCTGAACGTGGAGTATGAGGAAAAGCTCTACGCCGCAGGCCGCATCCCCGGCAGCTTTATGCGCCGTGAGGGCCGCCCCGGTGAGCGCGCCATCCTGACCAGCCGCGTGGTGGACCGCCCCATGCGCCCGCTGTTCCCCAAGGAAATGCGCAACGACGTGTGCATCACCATGACCGTCATGAGTCTGGACCCCGACTGCAGCCCTGAGATCGCCGGTATGATCGGTGCTTCTCTGGTCACTGCCGTGTCCGACATCCCCGTGGAACGGCCCCATCGGCGGCGTGCAGGTGGGCCTGGTGGACGGCGAGATCGTGCTGAACCCCACGCAGGAGCAGCGCAAGGTGAGCGACCTTGCCCTGACCGTTGCCGCCACCATGGATAAGATCGTGATGATCGAGCCGGTGCCAACGAGGTGGACGAGGACACCATGCTGAACGCCATCAAGCCGCTCACGTGGAGATCAAAAAGACCATTGAGTTCATCAACCGCATCGTGGCTGAGCGCGGTAAGCCGAAGATCGATTTTCAGGTGGTGGGTCTGGATATGGACGTGTTCCACGCCATCCAGAACAAGTATCTGGACGACTTCAAGGCCGCTATGGACACCGACGACAAGAATGTGCGCGATGCCGCTCTGCTGCCCATCATGGACAAGATCGCCGAGGAGTACCCCGACCTGACCGCTGCAGACCTTGATCTGGTCAGCTACAAGATGCAGAAGTTCGTGGTACGCCGCTGGTGCTGGACGAGGGCAAGCGCGTGGACGGCCGCGGCATCAACGAGATCCGCCCGCTGGCTGCCGAAGTGGGCATCCTGCCCCGCGTGCACGGCTCCGGTATGTTCACCCGCGGCCAGACGCAGGTGCTGACCACCTGCACTCTGGGCGGCACCAAGGACAACCAGCTCATGGACGACCTGACCGATGAGCAGACCAAGCGCTATATCCATCACTACAACTTCCCGCCGTACTCTGTAGGCGAAACCAAACCTCTGCGCAGCCCTGGCCGCCGCGAAATCGGTCACGGTGCTCTGGCTGAGCGCGCTCTGCGTCCGGTTATTCCTTCCGAAGAGGAGTTCCCGTATGCAATCCGTCTGGTATCCGAGGTTCTGGAATCCAACGGTTCCTCCTCCATGGGCTCTGTTTGCGCAAGCACCCTGTCCCTGATGGATGCAGGCGTTCCTATTAAGGCTCCTGTTGCCGGCGTTGCTATGGGCCTTGTTAAGGATGGCGAATACTTCACTATTCTGACTGATATCCAAGGTCTGGAGGATGCTCTGGGCGATATGGACTTCAAGGTTGCAGGTACCGAAAAAGGTATTACTGCTATCCAGATGGATATTAAGATTGACGGTATCAACAAGGATATCTTCACCCAGGCTCTGGCACAGGCTAAACGCGGCCGTGAGTTCATCATGGGCAAAATGATGGAATGCATCAGCGAACCGCGCAAAGAGCTGTCCAAGTATGCTCCGAAGATTACTACTATCCATGTAGATCCTGATAAGATTGCTAAGGTTATCGGACCTGGCGGCAAGATGATCAAGAAGATTGTTGACGAAACCGGCGCTAAGATTGATATCGATGATACCGGTCGCGTATTTATCGCTGCTGTTAACACCGAGGCTGCTAATAAGGCTATCGAGATGATCGAAGGCATTACTGCCGAAGCTGAGGTTGGCAAGGTTTATACCGGTAAGGTTACCCGTCTTGATGAACTTGGTGCTTTCGTTGAGATTCTGCCGGGCAAGGAAGGTCTGGTGCATATTTCCCAGCTGTCTACCGAGCATGTAGATAAGGTTGAGGATGTTGTAAGTGTTGGCGATGAAATTGTTGTTAAGGTTACCGAAATCGACAACAAGGGCCGCATTAACCTGTCCCGCAAGGCTGTTCTGATGAAGAGCGTACAAAAATAATTTGTGAATTTAAAAGAGCTGTCGCATTTGTGACAGCTCTTTTTTGTAGATTGGAGGAGTGAGTTACTAATGAAAACACGTGGTTTTGAAAAGGTTGCCAGGTATATGGATGTTGAGTTCCCGATGCCGGAGCGCAAGACACAGTTCAGCGCCGGTTATGACATCAGCGCTGCCGAAGAGGTTGTACTGGAGCCGGGTAAGCTGGTGCTGGTGCCTACAGGTGTGAAGGCTTATATGCAGACAGGCGAGTTCTTGGGCATGCATATCCGCAGCAGCATGGCGGTAAAGAAGCATCTGATGCTGGTGAATAATGTCGGTATTATTGATGCCGATTATTATAATAATGCTGATAACGAAGGTCACATTATGGTGGCTTTGATGAATATGGGTACCGAGGCTGTTACGATTCCGCAGGGTGAACGCATTGCACAGGGCATTTTCTACAATTATCTGACCGTTGACGATGACGATAAGGTGGAGAAGGTTGTACGTGCAGGCGGCTTCGGCAGCACGGGAAAATAATAATAACATATCATTACCTTCGCTTAGGAATTCAAGTTGAAGTGTAAATAGTTTACAAATTTTAACGAAAGTGTAGACAATATAGGGAAATATGATATAATTAGTTTAGATAATTTTGGAAAATGGAGGTTTTCTCGATGCAGAAATTGATCAGGCATGTGTAAACACTCTTCGCTTTTTGGCAGCAGACCAGGTAGAAAAGGCTAAATCCGGCCATCCTGGCTTCCCTCTGGGTACCGCTCCTTTGATGTACACCATCTGGGACCGCTTTATG